>OJLW01000709.1_pt1 | contig 15292 bp, 15 predicted proteins | sample 1597021 | NCBI WGS metagenome assembly OJLW01 (sample SAMEA3904676, study PRJEB24821) | metagenome | biome: Builtin; feature: hospital; material: surface | place: USA | collected 2013-06-03
CTTCACTACTTCTCCTGGTCGAAAGTGGTGATGCATTCACCGCATGAACCTACCCACCTCAAAAGTGCTATAAGCCTAGTCACTTTGTCTAGGCACACACCGCTTAACGACGGCTAGTCGCTCACCTGCTCGTGGAAATCTGCAGGCGCTATCGGATGCCCGGCGCGCAGTTCCTGCACTGCAAGATCCACAGCGGCCCGCCACGGGGTGTGGCCAATGCGCTCTTCGTTCGCTCGTACGTCGTCCTCGGTAGCCATGGAAGGCAGCGCCCCGGCCGCATCCGCCACAGTGCGCTGACGCTCGTATGCCGCGCCCATTTCCACGATGTTGTTGACGAATTCCAGTTCGGCTCGGCAACCCAGTTCGTCGGCAAGCGGGGCGAGCTGAACCACAAGCTCACGGAGTTCATCGCGAACCCACCGCTCGTCGGTATCGCGATTGACGATGACCAGCGCGTCCATCCCGTAGCGAGCGGCGCGCCACTTGTTTTCGGCAATGTGCCAGGACTGCAGTGACGGTAGTTCCTCGCCAGCCTCCCACATGCGGTCGTAGTAAACCGTCAGGCAGTGCGTCAATGCCACGATAGCGGCGAGTTCCTGCAGGTTAGAGGTAGCGTCGGCGACACGAATCTCAATGGTGCCGTACTTTGATGCCGGGCGGATGTCCAAGTGCATCGAGCCGGTGTGGTTGATGACGCCAGAGCGGGACTGGTCGTGCATGTAGGACTCCCACTCGGGCCAGGTGTAAATCGCCGGCGGCTGACCCGCGGTGGGAAGCTGCTGGTAGAGCAAGCTTCGGTTGGAAGCGTAACCCATGTCCTCGCCGTTCCAGGCCGGTGAGGAGGCAGACAGCGCCAACATGTGCGGCAGCTTCGTTGCCAGAGCCTGAATGATCGGCCAAACGCGTTCGGAGTCTTTAATGCCTACGTGGACGTGGACTCCCCAGATAATCATCTGGTTCCCCCACCACTGAGTGCGGTTGATGATTTCGGAGTAGTGCCCCTTGGCACTGACCTGCTGAGCAGTACCGCGGGCGAACGGATGCGAGCCCGATGACCACACATCCACCCCAACGCGGTCAGCGGCGTCGAGAACCATATCTAGCTGGCTTTGGAGCTCCGCTACGGCATCGGGCACGTTCATGTGCACACCGGTGACGAGCTCCACGGTGTTGGCGAGGAACTCGCGCTGGAGCCCATGTCCGGGATGCTCCGCATCGATGATGTCGAGCACCTCGGCGGCAGCGGGGGCGGTGTCGCGCGTTCGTCGGTCAACGAACGCCACTTCCCATTCCACTCCCAGAGATGGCTGCGCCGATCCGGAAAATTGCTCAGTCATACAGCTATTTTTTCACACTAGGAGTCGTTTGCCTCAGTTGGCTCGGTCCAGGTGACGGTTTTTGCGCAGGAGGCAAGGTCACCGTTGGAATCGACAAGCGCAACTGTGGTGAAACTGTCTTCATCCACCTTGGACGGAACGTTCCAGACATCTGCATTCCGTTTGTCATCGACGTGCACTTCGCCGATGACACCCAACCCCTCAGTTGCGGGGCTGCCGATGCCACTGCAGCCAGATGCACCGCGCGCCTGCACTGTGTACTTACCCTTATCCAAGGTAGTGAACTGACCTTTTTCGTCGGAAAGACCCATCCACCCCTTGGCACTCATGACCTGTACAGTTGCCAGCATTTTCATTGATCCGTCGTCGTTTGTGCGGATGAAGTTATAGGCGCTGACTCGCTCAGTCAGTTTTGGCGCCGCCGGGTCTACACTCACTGGCGCAGTGCTTGTCGACGCGCCCGCGTCCTTGTCCTTGCCGCTGTTGGATTCGGCCCCCGAGCAGGAAACCAATAGTGCTGCAGCACACCCCAACGCGGTGGCGACAGCAGCGCGACGACGCTTTACGGCGAACATAAAAACCTCACAGACCTCACTGGCTACTAGCAGAATACTAGTACCCCTTTTCCCACCGCGATCTGTTTGAGACTGCAAAATACGCAAAAACCCCGCGTAGACCATGAAATGTATGGCTTACGCGGGGCTTGGAAACCTATCGCTTCGCACCACGGCGACAGGTTTTGACGCTTAGGCCTAAAACCTTAGTGAGAGACCGAAGTCTGGTGAGCCGTGAGTCTAGTGAGCCGGATCAGTGGCAACCACGACGATTCCAGCCGGAGCGTCCCGGAGACGGTCATCGCGAGGTGCGGCTTCCCAACCGTTGTCGTGTGCGATCTGCTCAGCGGCGGCCTTTTCCTCTTCGTTCCTCGGGTCGAAGTAGACGGTGGTCTTCTCCCACACACCCATCTTCTCTTCAGGAGCGTTACCGGTTTCACCCGCGCCCCAGCCCTGCTCGCCCATCTTCTTGGACAGATCATCGGCGAGACCAACGACCTCAGAGTTGTTCAGGACACTGACCTTGACAGCCTTGCGATCAATCTGGGGCGCTTCGTTGGCCTCATCCTGTGCCGGCGGATTCTCCACGGGAGGAACCGGTTTGCCTGGCTCATTTGCCGGTGGCGGCGGCGGAACCTCGCCGTCACCATCTCCAGCAGCACCGTCCTTTGCCGGATCACTGCCGTTGGCCGAGTCAGCAGGCGCACCAGAGTCAGCCGGAGCGGATGCCGAGGTGTCATTCTGGCCGGTGTTCTCGGCATCATCGCCACGCGTGCTGAGTGCGTAGGCACCGTAGGCGACCAGGCATACGCCGATAGCGAGCAGCACGATAGCGAGAACGCGCATGTAGCGGCCATCACCGGCACCGTCGCCGATGTCGCCGTCATCAACACCATCAGCAGCTGCGGAATTGCTAGCAGCAGCCCGAGAGCCAGCACCGGTAGTGGCGGCAGCGGTGGCACCAGCAGCAGCTGCGCCAGCGGCCGGGGCCGCAGATCTGGGCGCTGCGTGTTGAGCATCCGACGGCTCGGAGTACGCATGAGCGCCGCCAGCGGCGGGAGCCTCCGCGTAATCGCTGTACTCATCGAAGTCGTCATCGAGTCGATGACGGCCCGGTCGCGGCGAATTCTGAGGGTTTAGTTGGTCAGACACATCCCACATCCTATATGTTCTGCCGCCGAACCGTGAAGTGAAACTTGAACCTTATGAGCTTTGATTGTCCCGCACAGCGCGCAATCGATGGACCAGAACGGGCTCAGCAGCTTCAGCTGCGGGCGAATCCAAAAGTCGCGAAAGTACCTGGTGGTAGCGGATCGTGTTGTTGTCAAACTCCTCGGCAAAGCGACGTCGAATTGCCTCCTGACGCGCACCGGCCATGCGCGGTCCACGACGGGCAACTTTCAGCCATTCTTTCTCAAAATTCAGCATTTTCTGCGCCAAAACGGGCTCAATGCCGCTGGTATCGCCCGCGAGTCCGAGATGCTCGGATGAGTCAGGCCGCAGCTCGGCCTCAGACTCGCGGCTGTCGCCTGTCGCGTTTTCGCGCACCATTTTCCGCACCCCACTTTTCATTTCACTCGCCCTGATTTTCCATTCTGCACAACACTGCCTATGCAGATACTTAGTGAAGATAAATAGTAGAACCTAGCCCCAGCCCCACCTACGCCTCCCCGGCCCACCAAACCCTCCAGACATCGCCGGGCAACTTAGAAGTAAAGGACGCCGAGTAGAATCAGCGACATGACTATCCGTCCCATTGTGATTGCCGGAGACCCCGTTCTCCACACTCCTACCCAGCCGGTGACCGAGGATGTCTCCGAGCTGCGCGAGCTCATCGAGGACATGTATGAAACCATGGACCGCGCCCACGGCGTGGGGCTCGCTGCCAACCAGGTGGGTGTCGGCAAGCGTCTGTTCGTCTACAACTGCCCCGATGACGACGATGTCTGGCACCGCGGCTGCGTCATCAATCCAGTGCTGACCACCAGTGAAGTCCCGAAGACAATGCCTAACGACGACGGTTCCGACGACGAAGGCTGCCTCTCTGTTCCCGGCCTGTCCTTCCCCACCAACCGCGCGGAGAAGGCCGTCGTCACCGGCCTGGATGAAAACGGCGAAGAGGTCCGCATCGAGGCCACCGGTTTCCTCGCCCGATGCATGCAGCACGAGGTCGGCCATCTAGATGGGTTCCTCTATACCGATTGCCTCACCGGTCGTTGGAAGCGCATGGCCAAGAAGGAAATCAAGCGCGCCGGTTGGACCGAGGGCGGCCTGACCTGGATGCCGGGCGTGGATCCAGACCCGTTCGGCCACGAGGATTAAATCGTGGCAGATAGGCAACTGGAGTCGTCGACAAGCGAGAACGCGGCACAGAAGCTACCGATTTCCCGCTGGGGTGTCGGCGAAGTAGCGGTGGGACGTCGCGTCATCGTGCGACGCGCACTGACCGATAAAGAAGCTCTGGCCAGCGGAAAGAAGACCACGGACGTCATTGGGCATGTGCTCAGTATGGATCCGTTCGTCGTGCGTCCGCAGGTTCGCGCCGGCGTGCGTGCCGACGAATCCGTGGCAGCGGTGGACTTTAGCGATAAGCACATTTTGATTGTGAAGGCCCTGCCGGATCATCCGGTGCGCAATTCGGATATTCGCGCCGTGGAAACTGCGACCGCGAAGGCCTTTCCGGGTATCGCGCATGTGGTGGAGTCGGGCTGGCTGCTGCGAGCCGGCGATGGCATTACGGAGCGTTCCAACTCCGCGCTGCCGCTCGAACCTGGAGCCAGCACTCAGCCGGTGCCGTTGGAGAAGATTAAGTCGTTTTACGATTCCCACGATTTGCCGGTGCGGATTGCGATTCCGGATAGAATCGCCAAACCTGCACAGGCACTGGTCGCCGGGCCGGAGTGGACGGTCGGACCGGACATTGTGGTTATGACGCGCGCACTCGATGGGGATTTGCCGCCTGCTGAATTAGCAGCTGAATCGGACAGCGCCGAACAGGTGCTTGATGAGCACAGCGCCGAACAGGTGCTCGATGAGCACAGCGCCGAACAGGTGCTTGATGAGCACAGCGCCGAGCTTGCAAACGTACAGGTGGACATCGCTGATCAGCCTGACGACGATTGGTTGGAGCTCTACCATTTCCGCGGCACCACACTGCCCGAGCATGCACTACAGCTTCTGCGCAATGAAATCGATGGCCGCATGTGCTTCGGACGCCTGCAAGTGCCTGACGACAATGCGCCTGAAGGAATGCGCACGGTGGCAATCACCCGCGGCACGCTAACCGAATCGGACGACGGCCGAGTGTGGCTCGGATTCTCCGCTGTGGAAGTCGCAGCCGATATGCGCCGCCGAGGACTAGGCACGCTGCTTGGCATTCACATGATGCACTGGGGCGCACAACACGGGGCAGATTCGGCATATCTGCAGGTATTGGGTTCAAACGAGGCCGGTATTGCGCTATACCGGACACTCGGTTTTACGGAGCATCACCGGCATCGCTACGCGGAGCTGACAGGGGCTTAGGGGCCGGGGGTTACGTTTCGGCCCTGCGCTGATCGCCCTGATCGCCCTACTTCCCGCGCTTAACCCTTTTAATTCGCTTCAGCTGCTTGCCCTGCTGCTCTTTGCTACCCATGCGATTGTCCATGCGGCGCTGCCCGCGCGGCAGCTCGCGCGTCTCCGGCTTTTCCACCACACGGGTGTGGACCGAGAGTTCATGACGACCTCTCCCCAGCGGATCGCGGGACGCACCCATCGCAATCCAGCCAGCCAGGCCCGCAGAGACAAACCAACCGGCGACCGGAATCATCGACGGCAGAATCCAGGCATTGCGCACAAAACCATCGCGGGCTGAGACTGGCATCCCGTGTGCACCTTCGATTTTCATACCCATGGCGTGTTTACCCGGCGACCCGTCGAAGATGGAGTCCCCCGCCACGCGGTAGAGGTAAAAACCACCGGGACCGAGGAAGAGGCTGATCAGCATCACCATTACGCCGCTGTCCGATGTCCCCACGATGCTAGTGAGAACTGCAATGGAGGCAATCAATGCAGTGTAGATGACGGAATCCACCAACAGCGCACCACCACGACGTGCCACTGAGCCATTGGCCAGATTGGGGTCAAAGCCCAGGTGTACTGCCATTTGAGCAGTCAGCGGCGCGACTTTGGGATTAGCACTGAGCACACCGAAGGAAGACACCCCATAGCTAGCGGGGTACCCGCTTTCATAGCCGACCGGAATGTTTGCTACCGGATATGGCACTTCCTGATACGGCATCGCCGCATCGTACGCCGCATATGCGTCGTGTTCCCGATAAGCGTTCCTGCCACTACTACCCAGGTAATCCGTCGGACTGTACTCGCCGCCGTAACGGCGATCGTCCCAGTTAGCCAACCTCGAAACTCCCTTTCCTACCGGGCTTCCGCCCACCTTGTCCGCTTTTGTCCGCCTATTTTGTCACTGCTTTGTTCAACGCATGAGGCCGCCGTTTCGTTCCCCTTTTACAATCGTTGATATGCGAATCTGTGTCTGGAACGTCAATTCGGCTCGAACTCGCCTCGACCGAATGGTGGAAATGCTGCGCCGGAATGACATTGATGTCCTGGCCGTCCAGGAAACCAAGTGCAAGGACGACCAATTCCCCACCGCTGCTTTTGAAGAGCTGGGATACCAAGTCGCCCATCACGGCCTGAATCAGTGGAATGGCGTTGCCATCATCTCCCGCGTCGGCCTTGAGAACATCCAGGCAGAGTTCCCCGGTCAGCCCGGTTTCAACAAGGACCCCGACGCAACTCCCGCATTGGAGGCCCGCCATATTGCCGCTACCTGCGGTGGCGTGCGCGTCCATAGCCTCTACATCCCGAACGGCCGCGACATCACAGACCCGCACTTCGAGTACAAGCTCGAATTTCTGGAGCGGCTCCGTCAGCACATCATCGCCACGCTTGACGACGACCCGGAGGCCACCTTCATGATGGGCGGCGACTTCAACATCGCCCCGACCGACGGCGATGTCTGGTCAATGGCAGCCTTCGCAGGGAAAACACATGTCACACCGCCTGAACGCGCAGCTTTCTATGCCCTGGAGCAGGCGGGTATGAAGGAAGTGACTCGCCAATTCACCCCAAACCAGTGGACCTACTGGGATTACAAGGCTGGCCGCTTTTTCAAGGATGAGGGCATGCGCATCGACTTCCAGCTCGCCTCCCCCGACCTCGCGGCAAAGGCGTCCGCCGGATTCATCGACATCGAAGAGCGTCAGGGCAAAGGCGCATCCGACCATGCTCCGGTGATTGTGGATTACGAAGTGTAGATAAACGGGCGGAAAAGCGCGTAGCCCTAGTTCCTACTAGGGGGTGTCGCTGGGGCCGTCGTAAAGCGGAGTCCTTGCTGCCAGCCCTAAAATCAGGGGCAGAAATGGGCGATAAAGCACCCGCACAACACTTATGAGCCTAACTTTTTGTTCAATCTACAAATTTTCACCACAGAAAGTTATTTCGACGATATAAGGTGTTTATTCAGAACATCAATTCATTACGTCGGGAAGGAAGATCATGACTTCTGCACGCTCCCCTCAGCGCACCACTACCCCGGAGCCAGCGAGCGGCTTCCCCACCGCGGATGACTCGACTGAGTCCGATGAATCCCTGCGCGAAAGCGTGCAGAAGATTTCCATCGGCCTGTATGACTTCCTTGCGTCGACTCGCCGCCTCGGTGAGCGCCCGAATGCCAGGATGGACATTTCCCAGTCGGAAATGGAAGTACTGCACTTTATTTCAACCCACCCGGGCTGCGGCGTATCCGACATTGCACGCCTGCGTTTCCTACGCCCGTCCAACGTTTCGGCAACAGTTCGCCGTCTACTCGACAACGGACTGATTGAACGCGAGAACAATGCAAAGGATCGCCGTGCGCAGAACCTCTATGTCTCCAGCGATGGCGAAACGCTGCTGGTGCAACTTATCGACCACTGGGGTGCGCTGGTGTACGAAATTGTGCGAACAATGTCGCAAAAGGACGTTCGTGCGCTCATTAAGGCACTGCCTTCGCTACTGAAGCTGGCGGAGCACTCGGAAAGCTACGTTGAGGAGCACCAGCGCCGGCAGGAGCCGTTCTAAAAGCGCGCCGCCAAGCCCTTCCTACTAGGTACGATGATGCTTATGGCTATTACTTTGAAGAAGGCAAAAGACGTAAAGACCGCTCCGCTCGTGGCCACCGGCCTCATCGGCGGCTGGCTCACCGCTCGCGAAACAGGCATTCGTCCGCTCGGTGGCGTCATCTTGGGTGCCGCCGGCGCATACGCAGCACGCACCTGGAACGCAAAGACCGGCGCCCTGGGAGCCGCTGGCCTAGTGGTCGCCTACCTCGGCGCTTTCGGCCTCTCACACCCGCTGGCTAAGAAGATTGGCGCATGGCCGTCCGTCCTGACCGTCACCGCGCTGGCCGCTGGCGCGGCAGCAGTTGCCGACTCCAAGTAGTCGACGCAGGGAGCGCCGGTAGGTGCGAAGCCGACACCTAGTCAAGGGCCTCCAGCAGTTTCTCGAGGTGCGCGCGCACCCTGGGCCACGATTCCACAAAAGGCGGCAGCAGATTGAGGCTGTCGACGTCGTCAAGCGGAACCCAGCGCAACTCTAGGGACTCCTCGTTCGGATTCGTCTCCAGCTCTTCGGCAGCTAGTGCGTAGACCGTGTGGTATTTCCAGCCGCCGGCGAGCTCGGGGCGATCCGGATCGGCCGGGAAGGGACCGGTGGTGACCTGCGTGTCGAGGATGCGAAGCTGATGCTCCAGCAGCCCAGTTTCCTCAGCCGTTTCACGCAGCGCAGTCACCTCAGGAGTCTCATGGGAATCACAAGCCCCACCAGGAACACCCCACGTTAGGGGGAACGATGTCCAGTCAGCTCGATACTGCATAAGCACAGTGCGCTGAGGGCTCGCAATCAGCAGCCCTGCAGCTCCGAAGCGTCCCCAGCAGCGCGTACCGTTGGGGCCGGCTGCCCAACCATTTCCATCCTGAAGCATGTCTCCACCCTACGCCAGATCCCCTTGTGTTTTACGTCACAAGCCCGAGCGACTAAGATTTGCAAGGAACTAACGTTGCTCTGAGCGGAGAGATCGTCGCAGGCGACTTCGGTCACGTCGGAAGGACACGTGCACATGGGTGAAACCACTTCAAGTGCGCCTCATTCCCGTGCCCACGACAAAAACCGAAACCCATTCCACCGCAACAATCGTGCTCCACGCCGAACTCGTTTCAGCGGTCGCACCACTCCCGGTGGCGAAAGCTTAGACACACACACTGCGGCTCAGGCGGCAAAGGAATCAAAAGATACTCCCGACACCACCCCGGCTACCGAGAGTGCGGCACCATCAACTGCTCTGGAAACTACAGAGTCCTCGGCTAATGCCCCAGCAACGGCCGCAACCCCAACAGCCCTATCAGACTCTCCGCGTGATACCGACCTGCGCGTGGATGCCCTGGAAATTGGCCCGCGCAACCGGAGATTGACACGTTTTCTCGGTGAGCGTCTCTATGACAAGCTCGGCCCGTCGGCCACGTATGTGCGCCGGTCGGCGTCATTTTTGCTGACGTCGCCGGGCCGATTGACCACAGTCGCCCTCATCCTCATCGTCGCTATCCTGGCCGCCGGCCTATCCATGTGGCAAACAACCTCGCAACGCCAGCAGCAGCTCACCCGAATTTCGCAGCTGAGCGAGCCGATGGCCAATGCCTCGCAGAACCTCTATGCCTCGCTGACGATTGCCGATGCGTCGGCCAACACCGCCTTTTCCCGCGGCACACTCAACAGCAGCCAGGACTTGGTCAGCAACTTCGACGATGTCATCGCACAAGCATCCATGTCCGCTACCCGCGCAGCTACGGGCATTGAAAACGTCGATGCCCCAGAGATGAAGAATATCGCGACTGTACAGCGGCTGTTGCCGGTCTACACCGGCATGGTCGAGACAGCTCGCGCGAATGCGCGCCAGGGCAATCCCGTCAGTGTCGCGTACCTCGCCTCTGCCTCAAACTTGATGCAGGTCCAGATTCTGCCAGCTGCAAAATCGCTCTACGAACGCACCAGTACCACCACTAATGATGAGCAGCGCCAACTATCGAAGCCGCCTCTTTTTCCGATGTCAGGCCTGGCAGCGGCAATTTTGATGCTGCTAATCACGCAGTGGTGGCTGACTCGCCGCACCGGTCGACTATTCAACGTCGGCCTGTTTGGCGCAACCATGCTGATGGCCATCGCGCTTGTCGGTGTGGGAATTGCCACCACTCAGCCGTGGCAGTCCAACTCTCTCTTCGGAGAGCAGCGCCCGGATGTTCATGCCCTAACCGAAGTGCGCATTGATGCCCAGCAGCTACGCGCCAGCGAAACCCTCGGCTTAGTGCGCCGTCAGCCCGCGGATGCGGAGTCCTTCTCTCAGTCGGTGCGCACCCTGGTCGGCGAGCTGGAAAGAGTGGACGCCAATGCGCCGGACGACGATGTCAGAGCCGCCATCCACGGTATCTACAGCTGGGAGTCCGGTCACAACCTGATGATGGAGCACTTGAGTTCAGGCGACTACGCCGGTGCGGTTCGCATCGCGACCGATGTGGATAATGCCAGCTCGTCGGCGGCTGCGTTCAATCAGGTCGATGAGTCGCTACAGAATTCCATCGCCGAATCCCGCTTGACCGCCCGTGAGAACCTCGACCGATCCCGTCGTACTATCGCGGCACTGTCCCTCGCCACGGTTACACTGACCGTCATCGCGGCAGTTCTGGTTGTTTTCGGCTTCCGACATCGGCTTCTGGAGTACCTATGATCGTTCCGTTCTCCCCATCGCTCCGCGGTCTCGCCGGCTGCCGGCGCAGAGCCGTCCTTGGTGCACTCACCGTCGCGGGCCTCACCGTCAGTGCCTGCGCGACCGATTCGCTTGCCGACGATCCCTACTCGCGCACAATCCTGGAGGCCACCGGTGACTTCCCCCTGCCACCGGGCGCGTTCTACGACAAAGCCTCCTCGAGGAAACCTGCGATAGAAGCCAACACGCCAGATCTGTCCACACTCGCCCCCGATGACCAAACGCCGGAAGAGCGAATCCCGGAGATTTACCAGCGCGGTCGCATCATCGTTGGTGTTGACCAATCATTGAACCTGCTCAGCTTCCGCGACTTCAGCACCGGAGAGCTTTCGGGGTTTGAGGTATCTCTGGCACAGGAGATTGCCCGGGACATCTTTGACAATCCCGATGCTGTCGAGTTTCGGTTCGTCGACAGCAACGAACGCACCGCCGCACTCGAAGACGGCACCGTCGATGTCGTTTTGCGTACTATGACGGTCACCGATGCCCGGCGCGAAAAGGTGCTGTTCTCCGCACCGTATTTGACAGCACGAGCTGGAGTTCTCGTCTCTTCGCCGGGTGGCGATGCTTCCCCCGAGGACGTCGAGGACGGTCGCATCTGCGTCTCCCGGGGATCTACTACCGAGGATTTGATTCGACGGCTCTCGCCGAACAATACGCTGCTGTTGGTCGGCAACTGGTCGGATTGCCTCATTTCACTTCAAAACAGCCAGGCAGAGATTGTCGTTGCCGATGACACCATCCTCGCTGGTATCAACGACCAAGATCCGGCCACCGCCATTGTCCAGCGGGGCTTGAACGAGGAAAGCTACGCGGCCGGTGTATCCAAAAGGACCCCAGGCCTAGTTCGCCAAATCAACGCGACCCTGGAGCGTATGGCAACCGATGGCACCTGGCAGTCCCTCTACGACACCTGGTTCGGCCCCTTCCTGCCAAGCGGTACACAGCCATCGCCACAGTACGGCGACGACGAAGACATACTTGGAATCTCCCCCACACCGGAAGCTGCTCCAGAAGGCGAGGTGGATAACCGATGAGCGACGAAAACCAGTACCTCGAGCAAGCCCAGCAAGCCCAGTATCCGCAGTACACGCCAGCGCCCCAGGAGGATGCTCACGCAGAGGCAGAGGCACCTACCACTCAGGCCGTCGCTTTCGACCCATTCGCCGATGAAGACGACGAACAAGCGCCCGGCACTGCCGCTGTCGCCTTCGACCCTTTTGCGGACGATGATGACGATGACGAAGAGTTCGATATCGCCGAATTGTTGGGGCGCGGGGGCTCGTCGTCAAGCGTGACGACCCAACCCGGCACCCAGGCACCAGATCCGTCGATGGCCTCGCACCGGAAAGCGTTGGAGGACTTTCGCCGGAAGCGATCGAATGCACACCGCGGACGCACTGTCGCCGACGGCATGGTGCACCTGCCGTACATCACAACGCAGGATCCGCGCGATGCAGTAATGAGTGATGAGAAGATTCGCGCGACGAATAAGCCGGCGCCGAGCCTGAAAGCCGGCGATATCGTGGCGGATCAGTACGAAATTGTGGGCCCGATTGCCCACGGCGGCCTCGGCTGGATTTATCTGGCGATTGACCACAATGTCTCGGATCGCTGGGTCGTGCTCAAGGGTATGATGGCAGCGAAAAATGAGAAGGATTTCGCCGTAGTCCAGGCAGAACGCGAGTTCCTCGCGGAAATCTCGCATCCGGGAATTGTGAAGATTATCAACTTCATCGATGAGACGGACGCCAACAGCGCCACCGGCTTCATTGTGATGGAGTACGTCGGCGGCCCGTCGTTACGCAAGCAGCGACGGAGCTACCCAGACGGCGTCATGCCCTGTGACCTGGCGATTGGCTACATCCTGGAGCTACTACCCGCGCTGGATTACCTGCACTCGCGCGGCGTTGTCTATAACGATTTGAAGCCGGACAACGTGCTGCTCAGCGAAGACCACGTCACGCTTATCGACGTCGGCGCGGTCACCGGCATCGGCGCCTACGGCCATATCTACGGCACGCCCGGATTCCAGGCGCCGGAGATTGCTACGACGGGACCGACGATTGCCAGCGATATCTACACTGTCGGCCGCACGCTGGCCTCGCTGATTCTGAAGTTGCCGGCGACCAACGGCGTCTACGATCCAGGACTGCCCTCACCTGTCGAAGAGCCTCTGTTCCGCCGTTTTTACTCGCTCTACCGCTTTCTACTGCGCGCTTGCCACGAAGATCCGGAGGCTCGCTTCGGTTCTGCCGAAGAGATGAGTGTGCAGCTCATCGGCGTATTGCGCGAGATTCTGGCGGTGCGCGACGGCGTGCAATTCCCACAGGCGGTGTCGAATTTCTCGCCACAGCGTTCCACGTACGGCACCAAGCACCTGGTGTTCCGCACCGACCAGCTTGTCGACGGCATCACCCGCGGCGTGGAAATCACTCCGCAAGAAGTGACCTTCGCGCTGCCTGTGCCACTGATTAACCCGACAGATCCGGGTGCGCGCATCCTGAGTGCCTCGTCGTTTACGGAACCCAACGAACTAATCGAAACACTGACCAACGCGCTGTCCGAACCCGAATATGGTTCTTCGGTGGAAATTCCGCTGGGCATCGTGCGTGCGAAACTGGACCTCGGATTAATTGATGAGGCCCGCGACAGCCTCTGCGATGTCTCTGAACGCTTGCAGCGCGATTGGCGTTACCACTGGTACGAGGGCGTGACTTATTTGCTTCTCGACCAATTCAACGATGCCCTCACCTCGTTCCACCACGTGCTGACAATGCTTCCCGGCGAGCCCGCCCCGAAGTTGGCGCTGGCAGCGACTCTCGAGTTGATTCAACAGCGCTTGGGCATCGCCAACGCATCTCTCCTCGAGCCCTCTGCCGCCCGCGCCGCCGCGAACTTGAGCAGCGCGCTGGATAATGTCGCTGCCGATACGCCCGAAATCTTCTCCCCCGCCTGGGCCAGCGAGTCCCTGTCGCCTCAGAGAATTCGTTTCAACACCCTGCGTCTCTACGCCGTCGTGTGGGCGGCCAACCCGACGACGGTATCCTCCGCCTTCGGGCTAGCTCGCCAGCTGGCCTCTGAGCGCCAACACGAAATGGCTATCTCCCAGCTTGACCGCGTTCCCGGTAACTCCCGCCACCATCGCATGGCACGTTTGACGACGATTCTGATGCTCACCTCCGGGATGCCCTCCGAGTTGACCGAATCGAGAATTCGCCGTGCTGCGCGTCGCCTGGTGGAGCTACCAACAAATGAACCGCGCATGCCGCAGCTGCGCATCGCCGTGATGGCGTCCGCGCTGAACTGGTTGCGCAGCTCGAACCTCGACCATGCAGCTAGCTCCAATGGTCTTTTCGATGCGCCCTTTACCGTGGCCGGCCTGCGTGAAGGATTGGAAAAAGACTTACGGATGCTGGCACGCTCTTCGCAGTTTCCGCGACACCGCTACAACTTGGTGGATATCGCAAATCTCATTCGGCCACGGACTTGGCGTTAGCTCTCTAACAGCTCCTTACCGAACCTGGTCAAACATGCTGTTGTGGGCCTGAGCGCCACCCCAGAATTGGTGAATAAAGAGAGAATTGCCTTTCGTGGTTTAAGATATCCTCTATGTTTGCCTCTTCGAAATCCTCTCTCCGCAGCGCTAAGCGCGTAATTATCAGCGCTGCAGCCCTCACCACCGCCTTTGGTATTGGGGCCGGCACTGCCGTTGCCCTGCCGGTTTCTCCAGACCTGCAGTCGCTTAGCCAGAGTGTTCGGGACCTCAAGCTGCCGGAGATCTCGACTCTGAATTCGGGCGACCTTGCCCCTGAGCTCTCTGAGGTACTGGATTCCTCTTCGGTGAAGCTGCCGGATTCGGTCGTCGCTCTGATTAATGAAAACTTCAAGTTCGCTGAAAACAACAAGCAGGTGGCGGACAAGGTCAAAACTCAGCTGCTGAACGCCATCGACAGCCTGCCGTTGCCAGCTGCACAGAAGGCCGAAGCCACCCGCGTCGTCAACGAGATTTTCGGTTTGCTGGGGGGCCAGGACGAGCCGTCGCAGCCTGAGCCGGCGCCTGCCCCTGCTCCACAGCCAGAGCAGAAGCCACGCCCTGAACCACGCCCAGAGCCAAACAACCCGTGCCCGCCGAGCGCCCGCGCATGCGTTGACCTGGCTAACCAGAAGACCTGGCTGCAGGAAAATGGCAACATCACCTACGGTCCGGTGCCAATGTCCTCCGGTATGCCGGGTTACGAAACCACCCGCGGCCACCTGAGCGTTACCCGCAAGGTCCGCGATGAGTGGTCCCGTCCTTACAACGGTCCGATGCCGTTCTCGGTGTACTTCACCAACGACGGCGAAGCTTTCCACGAGGGCTCTGTTAGTCAGATGTCCCACGGCTGCATCCACCTGAACCACGATGATGCTGTGAAGTACTTCGATACCCTGCAGGTCGGCGACGGCGTCTACATCTGGTAGTTAGCTGCGCTGATGCGTTGAAACGGGCTCTTCCGTTTTTAGAGTGCGTTGATCTTCCCCTGCAGCTGTCCGGAGTGGAT
>OJLW01000710.1_pt1 | contig 15244 bp, 10 predicted proteins | sample 1597021 | NCBI WGS metagenome assembly OJLW01 (sample SAMEA3904676, study PRJEB24821) | metagenome | biome: Builtin; feature: hospital; material: surface | place: USA | collected 2013-06-03
CGAGATAGCGTAGCGTCTCGTGGGCTCGGAGATGTGTATAAGAGACAGCTACTTGTGTGTCTTGTTTCTAGTCTATAATAATTCCTTAATATTATCAAATATCCAGGTAAGATTAAAGTAACGGTTATACGCGAAACTAGAGCCGTAGAGTATGCTAAATAATCAAAAGAGGTTGCTATGCAACCTCTTTTTCTTATGAATAGATATTGAGTGAAAATTAGCTCTTAAGGAAAAAATCTTATATAATAGATATATTAGGGAATACATATATACGAAGATCATAGAACAGATGATTTAGAAATGAGAGTGGTTAAATGACGAAATCAAAAGAAACGCCTATGATGCAACAATATTTTTCAATTAAAAATCAATATCCTGATACCATTCTCTTTTTCCGATTAGGGGATTTTTATGAGATGTTCTACGACGATGCTTTGCTAGCTTCTCGTATTCTAGAGATTACGCTGACCTCTAGAAATAAAAAAGCTGACGATCCCATTCCTATGTGTGGGGTTCCTTTTCATTCTGCAACGGATTACATACGACGATTGGTTAAGGAAGGATATAAGGTTGCGATTTGTGAGCAACTTGAAGATCCACGTTCGACCAAGGGAATGGTTAAACGTGATGTGGTTAAAGTTATTACACCAGGAACGATCTTAGTTGAGAATGCAGTCAGTCAGAAAGAAAATAACTATTTAATCACTTTATTTAATCGTCAGTCTACTTATTATTTGGCCTATTGCGATCTTTCAACTGGGGAAAGTCGGATAACATCGACGAAGGATTGGACTCAATGCATTAGTGAATTTCAAACAATTGATCCTTCCGAATGGGTTTACGATCCAGAAGACTATAATGGGCTAGATGAGCAAGCTTTTAATGAATTGAAAAGCAAGACCAAAGCATATCCTTCCGCTTTCCATAAATCTGATGAAAATTCGCCTTCAGTTTTAAAAATGGAATCTGATCAGGGAGTGGAAACTGAAGATCAAAGTAAAGTGCTAGATTATTTATCAGCTTATCTTTATGCTACTGCTAAACAAAGTTTAGATCATATGCAGAAAGTTCAAGCTTATGAATTAAGTCAGTATCTGCAGATGAACCCCTATACAAAAAGTCAATTAGAATTAACAGAGTCATTACGAACTCAAAAGAAAAAAGGTTCACTATTATGGTTATTGGATCAGACTCAAACCGCTATGGGGGGGCGTTTACTTCATCAGTGGTTAGATAAACCCTTATTATTCAAGCAACCCTTAATGGACCGTCATCTGAAGGTAGCAGCCTTAATGGACCACTATTTTGCCCGCCTAGATATCCAAGAACATTTAAAAAAAGTCTATGATCTAGAGAGATTGGTTACAAAAATCTCTATGCAATCAGTCAATGCGCGAGAGATGACCCAATTAAAAAGAAGCTTAGCGGCTTTGCCAGCGATTAATAAAGCGTTGGAGTCAATTAACCAAGATATCCAACAAAATGGAAGAGAACCCTTTGTTTTACTCAATGATTTTACATCGTTAAGAATCTTATTAGATCAAGCTTTGGTTGATGATCCACCTATTTCTATTACTGAAGGAGGGTTTATCCGCACAGGCTATGATGAAGAGTTAGATGACTATCACCAGGCACTTGAGCATGGGCAAGAATGGTTATTAGAACTACAGGAAAGAGAAAGACAGCATACTGGCCTAAAGACTTTAAAAGTTGGCTACAATAAAGTCTTTGGTTACTATATAGAGATATCTCGTCTTCAAGCAGGTCAACTTGATGATGAAAGGTATATTCGAAAACAAACCTTAGCAAATTCTGAACGATTTATCACGGAAGAATTGAAGTCTATGGAAGAACGAATCCTACAAGCCCAAGAAAAGGCGGTTCAATTAGAATATGCGCTATTTGTTGATCTTCGTGAAAAAATCAATCAATATAAGGAAGCTCTTCAGGAATTGGCAAAGAATTTGGCGAGTTTGGATGTATTAGCAGGTTTTGCCAGCTTAAGTGAATCCAATCACTATGTTCAAGCTGAAATCAGTGATTGTCCGAAAGATGTTCAATTAGTGGAATCTAGACACCCAGTTTTGGAACAGTTAATCGGGTCAGAATTATTTGTGGCCAATGATTTATCACTAACGCCAGACCAATTTGTTCTATTATTGACCGGGCCTAATATGTCTGGTAAATCAACCTATATGCGCCAAGTGGCCTATGCAGTCATTATGAATCAAATTGGTTGTTTTGTTCCAGCAAAAAAAGCTAGGTTACCGCTTGTTGATCAAATATTTACAAGAATTGGGTCTTCAGATGACCTATCTGCTGGTCAATCAACCTTTATGGTTGAAATGATTGAGACAAACTATGCGTTGGCCAACGCCACTAATCGGTCCTTGATTTTATTTGATGAGATTGGTCGTGGTACGGCTACTTTTGATGGCATTGCTCTAGCTCAAGCGATTCTTTACTATATCTGTCAAAAGGTTGAAGCAATGACAATTTTTTCAACCCACTATCATGAGTTAGTGGATTTGGAAGATCAGCTCACGCCTTTAGTTAATATTCATGTTGGAGCAGTTGAGGAACATGGAAATTTAGTGTTTCTGTATAAGATTCTAAAAGGGCCAGCAGATAAGTCCTACGGGATTCATGTAGCGAGACTAGCTGGTATGCCGGATGAATTATTAGATCATAGTCAAGAAGTACTAGATGAATTAGAAGAAAAAGCACATCATCTTTGGTCAAAAAATGCTAAAAATAATGAAGATAGTATCATCAGAAGAGCTCAACCAACTAAGCAAATTAAATCAACATGGTTAGAGTCATCGCTTGAGAAGTTAGATCTTAATCAATTAACACCTTTAGAAGCATTAAATCGATTAGCCCAATGGAAAAATCAACTTAATCAAGTCAAAAAGGAGGAGTAATTCATGGCCAAAATAAAACAAATGACTACCGCCTTAGCCAATCAAATTGCGGCTGGTGAAGTCGTTGAACGCCCATCCTCCGTGGTAAAAGAGTTGGTAGAAAATTCGATTGATGCCGGAGCTGACCAAATTGATATTCAACTTATCCAATCAGGTATTCAATCGATCCAAGTTACTGATAATGGTTCAGGTATGGATCAAGCTGATTTATTAATGGCCTGTTTGCCTCATGCTACTTCTAAAATATTTAATGTTCATGATTTATTTCATATCCATTCTTTAGGTTTTAGGGGAGAGGCCTTGGCTTCGATATCTTCAGTAGCACGTCTACGAATAGCTTCAGGATTGAATCAAGCAGATACTCATCAAGGCTATTATGTTTATTTGGAAGATTCTAACTTAATCGATCAAGGTGTTTGTCCTCCCATAAAAGGATGTATCGTTGAGGTAAAGGACTTATTTTATAACACTCCCGCTCGATTGAAGCACTTGGCGTCTCTTAAAACAGAATTGAGACATAGTTTAAATATTATTCAAGATTTAGCTTTAGCTTATCCAGGTATTTCCTTCAAATTAAGCAATGATGGACAAAATATAATAAGTACCAATGGCAAGGGTGATTTTTTACAAGCTATTGCCAATGTTTATCAACCTTCGATTGCTCGTCAGATGCTAGAAATTTCAGCAAAAGATAAAGATTTTTCATTAGAAGGGTATATTTCACCCCCACAATTGACTCGAGCCAGCCGATCAGCGATCCACTGGATGGTGAATGGACGCCCTGTAAAAAGCTCTCTTTTGACCAATGTTCTTTTGAAAGCCTATGGCAAGCAATTAATGATCGGTCGCTTTCCGTTAGCAATAATTCAAATTCGGTTAGATCCTCAATTAGTGGATGTCAATGTTCATCCAAGAAAACAAACGATTCGACTTTCTAAGGAAGAGGAACTCTGTCATTTATTAACGCAGGTTTGTCAAGAGCGTCTGAACCATACTCGAACTGTTCCGGAAGCGGGTGATAGCTTATTCAAAGCAGCTAATTCTAAGAAAATAACCCACAAGACCATGACGCTAGATGAAAGTCTAGGTAAGGAAAAATCCGTTGATCCTACTAACTCGTTTTCATCGCTTGCGTCGAATTTTGAAAGGGCTAAGGACTATGTAAACGAAGATAAAATTTTGATGGATAAGGAAAGAAATGCTTCAATTAATGACCTTCGGAAATTCGAAAAAATTGAAGAGAATGCTTTTGATCAATCAAACCGACAAAATAAAATAACATCAGTCGGTAGTCATGACCGTGCTGGGATTGACTTCAATCAATTAAGGTATGTTGGCCAGATTCATGGTAGTTATTTAATTGCAGAATCAGAGCGAGGTTTCTATTTGATCGATCAACATGCCGCCCAGGAACGGATTCGCTATGAAATGTTTATGAGTCAAGAAATTGATCCAAACCAGCACCAAAGTCTATTAATACCCATGGTATTTCAATTTGATCCGAATTTGGATGCCTTATTTCTTGAGAATGAAGCTAAGCTTCGTGCCATGGGATTAGAACTGGAACCCTTTGGTTTGCGAAGTTATCAATTAGAATATTATCCTATTTGGCTTGAGGCTGATGAGCTAGAGACACTCATTCCGGAGATTATTGAACGGTTAGCTAGTCAGCCGGATCTATCACCAAGAGATCTCAAAGAAGCATCATTGATTATGCAATCCTGTCGAGGGGCGATTAAGGCTAATCATCATTTATCAAATCAAGAAGCCGAGACACTTATTAAGGAAATGCAGTATTTGAAAGATCCTTATCATTGTCCGCATGGTAGACCGGTATTTGTTGAATTTGATCAACAAACGATTGAAAAATTATTTAAGCGAATTATGGATAGCCATCAAGGAGGTAGAGAGTATGACTAAAGCAGATTATCAAGAAAAAATTGAAAATTTAGACCCACAGGCTTATCACGTGACTCAAGAAGGGGGAACTGAAAGAGCCTTTACGGGACAGTATGATCAGTTTTATCAAAAAGGGATTTATGTTGATATTGTTTCAGGGCAGCCTTTATTTTCATCATCGGAAAAATTTGATGCTGGCTGTGGTTGGCCATCATTTAGCCGTCCGATTAGTTCGGATGCTTTAACAGAACATGCGGATTATAAATTGTTTGTTCCGCGCACTGAAGTTCGATCAAGAGATGCAGAATCGCATTTAGGCCATGTTTTTCCCGATGGACCTAAAGAAGGTGGAGGATTACGCTATTGCATTAATTCCGCTGCGTTAAAATTTATTCCCTATGAAGAAATGGACCAGGCTGGTTATGGCGAATATAAGTCGGTGGTAAAATAATGTATCAATATATTTGTGGAGAACTCACTCAGATACATGCGACTTTCTTAGTGGTCGAAGTGGGAGGAATTGGCTATCAAATATTCTGTGCAAACCCCTTTCGCTGGCAAGAGTCCCTTAAGCAATCGATCAAAGTCTTTTTGGAGTTAGTGGTGCGTGAGGATAGTATGATGTTATATGGCTTTAAGGATCAAGCTGAAAAGGATCTATTTCTGATGTTGAATAAGGTGTCGGGAATTGGACCTAAGAGCGCCTTATCAATCTTAGCTTTAGATGACCACCAAGGCTTGGTCAATGCGATTGATCAAGCGGATGCTAAGTATTTGATGAAGTTTCCTGGTGTAGGTAAGAAAACAGCTCAACAAATGATACTTGACTTGCAAGGTAAGTTATCTTTGGATCAGACTGAAAATACACAATCAACTCATCAATCGGATGTGATCATTGAGGAAGTGAAGCAGGCCTTACTAGGATTGGGTTATCGTGTCAAAGAGGTTGATCGGATTTTACCTCAATTGAAAGAGGAACAATTTGAAAATAGTCAAGCTGGGCTAAGCTTTGCCTTTAAATTATTAATTAAATAAACAAAGTCTTAGAGAAGGAGGTATTTTATTTGCAGGAAGAACGCTTTATAACGAATGAACGTCTTGAAGAGGATGTTGACATAGTTACATCCCTGCGACCTCACTCCTTAGACGAGTATTTAGGTCAAAAAAAGATAAAATCGGAATTAAAGATATATATCCAAGCTGCTCTAGAACGAGAGGAAGCCTTGGATCATTGTTTACTCTACGGACCACCTGGCTTAGGAAAAACTACCTTAGCTATGGTTATTGCCAATGAATTGGGGGTGGCAATTCAAACAACTTCGGGTCCGGCGATTGAACGTCCCGGAGACCTGTTGGCGATTGTCAATGAGTTAAATGCTGGAGATATTCTTTTCATTGATGAAATTCACCGATTACCTAGCATTGTGGAAGAGGTACTATATTCAGCGATGGAAGATTATTATGTAGATATAGTGATAGGTCAAGGAACAAGTAGCCAACCTATCCATTTTGAATTACCTCCATTTACTTTGATTGGGGCAACGACACGTGCCGGTATGCTATCTCGTCCCCTACGAGATCGTTTTGGAATTATGGCTCATATGCAGTATTATACTGTGGAAGAACTTGATCAAATTGTTCATCGGTCTGCTCAAGTATTTGATGTAGGGATTGATGATCAAGCGGCAAAAGAGATTGCTTGTAGGAGCCGGGGGACACCAAGAATTGCGAATCGTATTTTAAGACGGGTGCGTGATTTTGCTCAGGTATTAAATGATGGAGATATCGCACTTGAGCATACTAAACAGGCACTGGGAGTACTTGGGATCGATCAATTTGGTCTTGATGATCTCGATCGGCGCTTGTTGAAGACCTTGATTGAGATGTATCAAGGAGGTCCTGTTGGGATTGGGACTTTAGCTGTGAATATGGGAGAAGATTTGGTCACCATCGAAGATATGTATGAACCTTATCTGGTCCAACAAGGCTTCATTCAGCGAACACCTCGGGGAAGACAAGCTACAAGTCTCGCATACCAACACTTAGGTTATCCCTTATTGAATGAATAGAAAGAAGAATAATATGACATATACGACAAAAGATTTTGACTATGACTTACCAGAAGAATTGATTGCTCAAACCCCTTTGAAAGATCGTTCTTCTTCAAGATTATTGGTTTTAGATCGTCAAACGAATGAGATACAGGATACAGATTTTAAACATTTGCTTGATTTTCTAGAACCTGGCGATGCTTTGGTTATTAATGAAACGCGGGTTATTCCGGCTCGATTGTTTGGTGTTAAGGCAGATACAGGCGGACATATTGAAGTATTACTCTTGAATAATATTGAGGGAAATCGTTGGGAATGTTTGGTTAAGCCAGGCAAGCGTGCCCATAAAGGAACACGCTTAGTTTTTGGCGATGAAAATTTACTAACTGCTGAAATTTTGGAAGACTTAGAACATGGCGGACGAATCATTGAGTTCAGTTATCAAGGGGTTTTCTTAGAGATCTTAGAGCAGTTGGGTGAAATGCCTTTGCCACCTTATATTAAGGAAAAACTAGAGGACCCGGATCGTTATCAAACAGTTTATGCCAAAGAAAATGGATCAGCAGCAGCCCCGACAGCTGGATTACACTTTACTCAGGAATTATTCGATCAAGCTAGACAAAAGGGGATTGAGATAATCCCAATCTTATTACATGTTGGTTTAGGGACGTTTAGACCAGTATCCGTTGATAATATTGCAGACCACCATATGCATTCAGAGTTTTACCGGGTAAGTCCAGAGGCAGCTGATCGGATTCAAAAGGTCAAGAATCGTGGGGGTAAGATTATAGCGGTGGGAACAACGAGTGTTCGGACACTTGAGACCGTTGCGAAGAACCATCAAGGGAACATTGTAGCAGCTTCTGGTTGGACGGATATTTTTATTACTCCTGGCTTTAAATTTCAAGTAGTAGATCACTTAATTACCAATTTCCACTTGCCACAGTCAACCCTAGTTATGCTGGTTTCTGCTTTCTATGATAGAGAATCTATTTTGAAAGCTTATCAGCATGCCGTTGAAGAACGCTATCGTTTCTTCTCATTTGGGGATGCGATGCTTATTTTATAAGACTAAAGGAGGGATTATGTGCTTTTTAACAGCCGAAGTGCGTATTCCTTGTTACAATCAACCTTAGATATTGAAAGCTATGTTAAAGAGGCAAAACGTCTGGGTTACCAAGCGATTGGTTTGGCCGATGTGAATGTGCTATATGGGGCATTACAATTTTATAAGGCTTGTCAAAAAGAACAAGTAAAAGCCCTGATTGGGATTACTTTAAAGATACCTGGCTTTATCGAGTCTGGTAAAAACTTTTCTCTCTTAGTTTATGCTCGAGATTATTCCGGCTATTTAAGTTTAATAGCTCTTTCAAAAGCAGTGAATCAATCACCAGTTAATCACACAGAGATCCGACGAATTATTGCGGCAGCTCTGAATTCCTTGGTCTTAATCACGCCTGCAAAAGAAGGAGAGTTAGATTATTTAATTAGCCATGATCGTGAACAAGAAGCGTGTCAATGGGTCGATCTTTGGCTTGATAATCTTTCTAAAGACCAGCTTTTTTTGGGTATCTCAATTTATCCATATAATGAACTTGAAGTAAAAGCTTTGCAGCGTTTTGCTAAAAATTTAGGAATAGGATTAATTGTCAGTCAATTAATAGAAACATTAGTTCCCGAAGATGCGGTTGCTTTGAAATTTTTACAAGCCATTGATGCGAATGAAACACTGGATGAGTCCGTATTTGCTTACCGTGGAGCACATTATCTTTATCATCGAGATGATTTGGTCCGTTTATACCAAGAAAAAGGCTTGGAAGAGGCTGTTGATAATGCGGCTTACTTGGCCAAGAGTATCGATCTCCAATTAAAAATGCATCAAGCATTGCTGCCACGCTTTAGTCCTCCAGAGGGAGTGACAAGTTTTGACTATTTAAAGGATCAGGCACTCCAAGGTCTTCAACGGATTGATAAATTGGACAACCAAATTTATCTAGATCGAATGAATCATGAATTAGCAATTATTCAACAGATGGGATTTGTGGATTATTTTCTGATTGTTTGGGAAATTATCGGCTTTTGCCGTTATGCAAAGATTCGTACAGGTCCGGGCCGAGGTTCGGCAGCAGGCTCTCTTATTGCTTATCTTTTAGATATCACACAAGTGGATCCCATTGAATATGGATTATTATTTGAACGGTTTTTGAATCCTGAACGTTATAATATGCCAGATATTGATATCGATATTCCAGATGATAAACGATATCAGGTCTTTAACTTTATCGAAAAACACTATGGTCATAAGAATGTAGCAAAATTAATTACCTTTGGGACCTTCGGTGCTAAACAGGCGATTCGAGATTGTTTGAGGGTCTTAGGTAAGTCCAAAAATGAACAATCCCTTTGGTCCAAAGCAATCCCATCTAAGCCTTCCATTAAATTACAAGAGGCCTTTAAGCTGTCAGATGCTTTAAGGCGTATCGTTCATCAGTCTAAAGAAAATCAAGCTTTGTTTGAGCTTGCTTTAGCCATAGAAGGTCTACCTCGTCATACATCCATTCATGCCTCTGGAATTGTGATTTGTGATCAAGATTTATCCCAACTGATTCCGGTGCTTGATCGTCAAGGCGAACTACAGTTAACTCAATTTGCTATGGAAGAAGTAGAAGAGCTTGGCTTATTGAAGATGGATTTCCTCGGATTGCGAAACTTGCAATTGTTGGATGATATTTTGCTGACGATTCGACGAGAATATCAGAAGGAGATTGATATTCGTCAAATTGATTTATCAGATAAAGCGACCTTAGCACTTTTTCAAAAGGCGGATACAGCAGGGGTTTTTCAATTTGAGTCCTCTGGGATTCGCCAAGTACTACAGCGGTTATATCCAGAATCATTGGAAGATATTATCGCCGTAAATGCCTTGTATCGTCCAGGGCCCATGCAGCAAATCCAACATTTTATTGCTAGAAAACACGGTAAAGAGACGATTGATTATTTGCATCCACTACTAAAACCAATTTTAGAAAAAACCTATGGTATTATTGTTTACCAGGAACAGGTGATGCAGATTTGCCGTCAGTTAGCTGGTTTTACATTAGGACAGGCCGATTTATTGAGACGTGCAATGGGTAAAAAGCAAATTTCTATTATGGATCAAGAAAAGACTCGATTTATTGAAGGTGCTTTGGAACGTGGGATTCAACAGCAAACTGCGGAACAAATTTTTCAATATATTTATCAGTTTGCTAATTATGGTTTTAATCGATCTCATGCTGTTGTTTATTCGACCCTAGCATTCCAGCTGGCTTATTTAAAGGCTCATTATCCTGCAGCTTTTTACGTATGTCTCCTGAACCAAGGAACACATTCTAGTCAAGGAGATTTGGCCTATTTACCGGTGGCAAAAAGAGTTTTAGGACGCTTATTACCATTGGATATCAACCTTTCTAAGGCAGACCTATCCATTGATCAAGGCAGTTTGCGACTGGGATTGATGGCTATTAAAGGAATGCGGGCTGAAGTTTGTCGTTCAATTATTCAAGAGAGAGAATTAGTTGGCAAATACCAAAATTATTTTGACTTTTTGAGTCGACTTGATGCAGCTTATTTAAATGAAAAAACAATCCAGCCTTTAATTGATGCGGGAGCTTTGGATTGTTTAGGTTATAATCGGGCCTCCTTAACCCATAATCTTCCGGCCTTTATTCAATATTTTAAGTTTACTAATAATCAAATCTCTTTATTCAAAGAGATGGAACCTAAAGTAGAACTGGTTCAAGACTGGACTGAAAAAGAACGATTAGCACGTCAACGTGCTGTATTAGGTAATCAATGGATGGACCACCCTATGGCTTCCATGATGACAAGTATTGAATCGAGCTCACAATATACCTTGTTGGACCAAATAAGTGCTATAAAGGGAAGAAGCACTGTTACTTTCATTGCTTTTGTAGAAGAAATTAGAAAGAAAACGACCAAACGGCAAGAAGAAATGGCTTTTTTGACCGTAAGTGACCCGCAAGCTGAAGCAAAGTTAGTGGTCTTTCCTAATGTCTTTCAAAAGATTCATGCTTACTTACAAGAGGGGCAAATTCTAAGCTTTAAAGGTAGGGTGGATCAAGGCCTAAATGGTCAAAAGCAGATAATTGTTCAAACTGTTGAGCGCTTGACAGATCAGATTGCCCCAAAAGCTCCAACTAAAAAATACCAGACTGTTTTTATTCGTTTGGAAAAAGAGGAAATGGCACTAAGATTGGATTGGTTGAAGCAACTCTGTTTACAAAATCCAGGTCCTTTAAAAGTAATTATTGTTGATTCACAGAAAAAATCTTGGCAATTAGATGAACATTACAATTTATCAGCGGCCAGCCGAATTCAGCGCGCTTTAGAGCAAGCCTTTGGTAAAGAAAATATTGCCTACCGGTAATATTCGAATTTAGAATTAAGCAGTTTTTATGGACAATCCATGATAAAATCATAGACATTAGATGGAACATAGCAAGAGGTGAGAAATATGAGGCGGTTAGCAGTTTTAACAAGTGGGGGGGACGCTCCTGGTATGAATGCTGCCATTCGAGCAGTCGTTGAAGAAGGGCTCCATCATAATATTGAAGTTATAGGTGTTCAACAAGGATATAAAGGATTAGTAGAGGGGAATTTTAGGCCACTAGGAATTAATAGTGTCTCGCAAGCAATTCGACGTGGAGGAACCATTTTATATTCAGCTCGTTTTCCTGAGTTTAGCCAATTATCTGTTCAAAAAAAAGCCATACAGGTGATGGAAGAAAATGGCATTGAAGGTTTGATTGCTATAGGAGGAGACGGAACTTTTAGAGGAGCCTTAGCATTGACAAAGTTAGGCTTTCCTGCAGTAGGTATTCCCGCAACGATAGATAATGATATACCTGGTACAGAGTATACGATAGGTTTTGATTCAGCCTTTTCAGCAGCAACCACAGCCATTGATATGATTTCTGATACAGCAGCTTCGCATAATCGGACCTTTGTCGTTGAGGTAATGGGTCATAATGCGGGGGATATTGCGATATGGGCAGGGGTTGCTGTAGGAGCAGATGCCATTATTATTCCAGAAGAAGAATATTTTATGGGAGATATTGCTCGTCGGGTTCGAACTTCTCGAAAACACGGTAAAGATCACGGCTTAATCATTTTGGCTGAAGGGGTCATGGGAGTTGAAGATTTTGTAGCAGCCTATTCTGAAGAAGCACCAGAACAAGATGTAAGAGGCGTTAATTTATCACATATTCAAAGAGGGGGGAGTCCTACTGGACGAGACCGAGTCTTTGCGACCTTGATGGGAGCAAAATCGGTAGACCTCATTTTACATGGCCAATCTGGTATTTATGTAGGAATTATTGGTGAAGAATTGGCGGTTTTTGATATGATTGATACTTTGGCCAGTAGCAAGCACAAGGTTCGAGATGATTTGTTTGAATTGAACCAGGCCTTAACAGATCGGTACTAAGCGAAAGGGGCTTTCTAGGCGATGAAGAAAACCAAGATTATTTGTACAATTGGACCAGCTAGTGAAGATAAAGAGATGATGATATCTTTGATGCAAGCTGGCATGAATGTAGGGCGATTTAATTTTTCTCATGGAGACCATGAAGAGCATTTGCTTCGTTTTAATAGTTTCAAAGCAGCTCGTCAAGAATCTGGAATTGTAGCAGCAATGCTGTTGGATACTAAAGGCCCAGAAATTCGTACACATCAAATGACAGATGATGCGATCTTCCTAGAAAAAGGACATACTGTTCGAATAGGGATGCAAGAAGTGTTGGGGAGTGTAGAAAAGTTCTCCGTTTCTTATCCTGGATTAATTGAGGATGTGAAAGTTGGCGATCATATTCTTTTAGATGATGGCTTAATTGATTTATTGGTTCAATCGATTGATCATGAAAATCAAGAGATTATTGCCACAATTCTTAACTCCGGATTTTTGAAGAATAAAAAAGGCGTTAACGTTCCTAATGTTGCGCTTAATCTTCCAGCGATGACGGAGAAAGATCAGTCCGATATTCGATTCGGTTGTCAACAAGGGATTGACTTTATTGCAGCCTCTTTTGTTAGAAGACCGGCAGATGTTCTTGAGATCAAGGCATATCTTGAAGAAATAGGCTACCCAGATGTTCAAGTCATTGCAAAAATTGAAAATCAAGAAGGTGTCAATAATATCGAAGAAATTATTGATGTTGCAGATGGAGTTATGGTAGCACGGGGAGATTTAGGGGTTGAAGTACCGACCGAGAATGTTCCACTTATCCAAAAGAGTATTATTAGAAAATGTAATCGTGCGGGAAAACCCGTTGTTACAGCAACACAAATGCTTGATTCCATGCAGAGAAATCCTCGTCCCACAAGAGCTGAAGCAGGTGATGTTGCCAATGCCATCTTAGATGGAACAGATGCGGTTATGCTTTCCGGTGAAACAGCAGCTGGAGATTATCCTTTAGAAGCAGTTCGGACTATGGCATCGATCGCGATTCAGACTGAAAATCATTGGCATGGACGTGATGCTTTTACGCTTAAGTCTTTCGATAAGTCAGATTTAACTGAAGCGATCGGGCAGGCGGTGGGCCATACGGCTAAAAACTTAGCAATTCATACAATTGTTGCTGCAACCTCATCGGGGCATACTGCACGTATGATTGCAAAGTATCGGCCAAGTGCCAATGTCTTAGCCGCAACCTTTGATGAAAAAACTCAACGACGCTTGACCTTGGTGTGGGGCGTTCAACCTTTTGTAATTGCAAAGCCTGAATCGACCGATGAGATGTTAGATAATGCAGCGGCCTTAGCGGTTAAGGAAGAATTTGCTCAAGAAGGTGAATTGATTCTAATTACAGCGGGAGTTCCGGTGGGTGAAGCGGGCACCACAAATATTATGAAAATTCAATTGATAGGTACTCGCTTGGTAGAAGGCCAGGGTGTAGGTAATGGTCAATTTATTGGTAAGGCTCTAATCACTCAGGATCCAATTCAAGCTAATTTAGAGGCGAATCCAGGCAGTGTATTAATTACTAGCCAAACTGACAAGCGCTTTAATGCGGCTATCCAGCAAGTTGGTGCTATTGTTTGTGAAGAAGGGGGAATTACCTCTCATGCAGCTCTTATTGGTTTAGAAAGAGGAATCCCAGTGATTGTAGCCGCAAAGGGAGCTATTGACTCGATTCAACCGCACGAGTTGATTACTGTTGATGCACGTCGAGGATATGTTTACCGAGGTGCAAGTTCATCATTTTAAAAATATGATTTTGTAGAAGAAGGCGATTACCGCCTTCTTTTTTTGATGAGCGGCACATTTTCTGAGCGTAACGATCTCGCTTGTGCTAAAATAGAGCCAGAATGAAAGAAATTAGGTGATGCCATGTTAGAATATGGACAAATCATAGAAGGAAAAATATATGATCAAAATAAGGATTATTACTTTGTACAAGCAGAAGGCCAAAGCTTTGCTTTAGAAAAATCACAAGTTGAAGGTGAAAATCTTGAAAAAGGTAGTCTGGTCGAGGGGATGATTTATGAAGATATGGATCGTCGCTTGATGATACAGGTTGATCTACCGGATATACGCCCAGGTATTTTTGGATGGGCTAAGGTTAAACAGATTCGTCGGGAATTAGGAGTCTTTGTGGACGTTGGTCTAGTCAATAAAGATGTTGTGATTTCTTTGGATGATTTGCCGGATAATCGAAGACAATGGCCCAAAGTTGATGAGCAGGTCTATGTGACTTTCGAATGCGATAAAAAGCAGCGACTCTGGGGTAAATTAGCGACGATTGAGCAAATGCAAGCACTGTTTAACAAAGCTCCCAAACGTTTAATGAATCAAGATGTTGAAGTACGAATTGTTCAATTAAAATTAGCTGGAGCTCAATGTATCACTAAAGAAGGTTACCGAGCTTTTGTTCATGAGTCTGAATGGATTTTAGAGCCACATTTAGGTGAGTGTGCTAAAGGTCGTGTCACTCATGTTCACCGAGATGGTAGTTTGAATGTTTCTTTAAAACCAAGGGCCTATGAAGCGATTGATGATGACGCTAAGCTTTTATTAAGATTGTTAGAAAAAGATTCTGAAGGTTTTCTTCCCCTACATGATAAGTCGGATCCAGAGGTGATTAAAGCTTATCTGGCTATTTCAAAAGGACAATTTAAGCGAGCAGTAGGCGCATTGTTAAAGGCTAATAAAATACGTCAAGTTAAAGGAGAAGGTATTTATTTATTAACCGATTCGATTGGGGACGAAGCGGGTGAATAATTTTTTTAAAGACTATCTTGAAGACTTTGCCCATTACTTAAAGATCGACCAGGATAAGTCGGATAATACAATCCAGGCCTATTTGAGAG
>OJLW01000725.1_pt1 | contig 14893 bp, 11 predicted proteins | sample 1597021 | NCBI WGS metagenome assembly OJLW01 (sample SAMEA3904676, study PRJEB24821) | metagenome | biome: Builtin; feature: hospital; material: surface | place: USA | collected 2013-06-03
CAGATGTGTATAAGAGACAGAAAGAGGGTTTTTCGGGAGATTTGACGGTCTATAAAAGAATACAAAGTCTGAACACTCACCTTAGGTCGACTTGGGTAAAGTGCATGATATTGATCCATTGCAATTTGAATGGCTTGATTTTTAGAAGAACTATCCCCACAATCGCGACAGGTTAAACGACGATTCTCAATCTCAAGATTAAAACTCCCGCAATTATTACAGCGTAATCCCCTTCTTAATGCTTGCCATGTCTCCTGTGAGATGTCATCCACACAAGCGAATTCTTGATTAACCACTTGATTTATTAAATCCATGTCTGCTTGAACATAATCCGCTTGGCTCAAATTCCACTCCTGAATTTTTTGAACGAAGTATCGATTTAGTTGGTGTCGCATAACAATATCAAATGCTTCCTGACTATCCCAGATCACTTCCCCTTCAGGATGAATACTAATAAATGTACCAACAACGTTTAAACTTCTTTGTGTTTGTTGACTTAATTCTTTAACTAATGTCATACGACGTCGCATCGCAGCAAATGGGTCATTATGGAAAGCTTCCCCTCTTAATGTTGCTTGTTGATTTTCGTATTTCAATACGCCATTATAATTCTTAATTTCTATTACCCACCAGAGATGTCTAGCTAAAATTAAATAGTCAATCTGTGTTTTACCAGCGATATCAAGATTTAAATTGTGAATCAATTTGATATTTTTTGGCAAATGACGCTTGAGATACTCATTGGCCTGCGCTTCTCCTTCAATACCATATTTTAAAGCAAAATACTCACGCCATTCAGGAGTCCCCTTTTTTAAAGAGCCACGATAGTACAATTCTTGTAACTGTTGAAATTTTTGCATAGTCTCACCTCTTAACAATAAATATTAAGTAAGTTATCAAATGCGCTATATTCTTAAAAATTCTTTTATCGAAGAATTTAGGCACCTTTAAAGCAACAGCTTCTAGAATTAGAAAATGAGAATTTGAATGGAAACCTTTGTTCTAAGTTCCTCCAATATAACTAGGGAACACTCATACAGGCTTGCATTAATACTCGGCTTATATTTTTGTACTTTCAGAGAGGCGAGCGTTACAATTCGACCCGAATTTTGTACTCTCAGGGGACTGAGAGTTACAATTTGACCCAGTTTTAGTACTCTCAGGGGGATGAGAGTTACAATTCGACCCTAGTTTAGTACTCTCAGAGGAAGGAGAGTTACAATTCAAACCGATTTTAGTACTCTCAGAGATACGAGAGTTACAATTCGACCCTAGTTTAGTACTCTCAGACGACTGAGAGTTACAATTCGACCCGGCTTTAGTACTCTCAATAGGACAAGAGTTACAATTCAACCCAGCCTTAGTACTCTCAGAGTGTCGAGAGTTACAATTTGACCCGATTTTAGTACTCTCAGAAGGACGAGAGTTACAATTTGACCCGGTTTTAGTACTCTCAATAGGACAAGAGTTACAAATCAATCCGGATTTGGTACTCTCAGAAGACTAAGAATTACAATTTGACCCGATTTTAATACTCTCAGGGGACTGAGAGTTACAATTTGACCCTGGTTTAGTACTCTCAGAAGGACAAGAGTTACAATTCGACCAAGTTCTAGTACTCCCAGGGGATCGAGTGTTACAATTTGGCCCGGTTTTAGTACTCTCAAGGGCTTGAGAGTCACAAATTGACTCTAGTTTAGTACTCTCAGACGACTAAGAGTTACAATTCAACCTGGTTTTACTACTCTCAGAGGGATGAGAGTTACAATTTGACCCGGTTTTAGTACTCTCAGAGAGATGAGAGTTACAATTTGACCCAGTTTTAGTACTCTCAAAGGACCAAGAGTTACAATTTGACCCAGTTTTAGTACTCTCAGGGGGATGAGAGTTACAATTCGACCCTAGTTTAGTACTCTCAGAGGAAGGAGAGTTACAATTCAAACCGATTTTAGTACTCTCAGAGATACGAGAGTTACAATTCGACCCTAGTTTAGTACTCTCAGACGACTGAGAGTTACAATTCGACCCGGCTTTAGTACTCTCAATAGGACAAGAGTTACAATTCAACCCAGCCTTAGTACTCTCAGAGTGTCGAGAGTTACAATCCGCCACTTATTTGGTGCCTAAGAGTTACAATTCCACATAACCTCAACTCGCTAAATCTACCAAACTCCCAAACCAAGCAAAGCCCCGTCCCCCACTTCTAAATCAGCAATCATCAAAAAACAGCCCCCAAAAGCCTAACTTTCGGGGGCTGGTCACTCGATTTAACGAAGCGAAGGCCTAATCATCTTGTTCATCAAGCAATTTTAGCCTTGCAATATGAAGATTGGTCACTTGTCCTAACTTGTCCAGATCTGCCAAGGTCGATCCATTATTATACCGGCTCGTCAAAGGAATATCAAAAGCTTGAAGCTCCACCTGTTGACCGGTGTCTCCTTGAATCAGTAAAGGCACATTCCCTTTAATTAAAGCGACCGCACCGATAATTCGATGGGGCTGGGCTTTCAATTCTTTGAGAATGAGATTACCGACGCTAGCTCGATTAGAAGCTGCAAATTCAGCCACATCGATTCGCTTCACATTGCCTCGCTGGGTCAGTAGGAAGACTTGAGGTCGGCTAAGGTCTTGATGAATGACAAAGGCAGCAGCCACATAATCATCATCCTTCAACTTAATCGCCATCACCCCTTGAGCTTTCAGGCCTTGACTAGATATCTGATCAAGATTAAATCGTAAGCCATAGGACCGCCGAGTTAAAAGTACCAGGTCATAATGCCCATCTTGGTGAGCTTGATAGGCAGCTACCAGTCGATCACTAGCATCTTGTAATTTAATCGCCTGAGCTGATCTTGTCTTATAGGATCTAAAGGTCGTAAACTCGTTCAGCGGCGTTTGCTTAGCTCGGCCCTTAGCCGTCACTAATACAAGATTTGAACGGTCATCATTAATATCCGCTGAATCCTGACTCATCGTTTGAGCAAAGACAGCCACAATCTCTTCGCCAGACTCCAATTGATAATTTTGCGACCAATGCATTCCTAGGTCTTTCCATCGAATATCCGGTAATTCGTTAACCGGAATATGAAGGTAATTCCCACAGGAAGTTAGGACGACGATCGCATCATGGGTTGATAATTCACGCACAAAAATTGGATAGTCTTGGTCACGCGACCCTAAATCTAAGGTATCGGAGGCGCCAAAGGAACGAAGAGAAGTCCGCTTCATATACCCTTCTCGGGTTACTGACACATACACCTGCTCTTGAGGAATCAAGAGGGTCCGTTCCACACTGACTTCTTTCACTTCATCGCGCAATTGAGTCCTTCTTGGGCTCGGAAAAGCCTTTTTAACCTCTTTCAATTCTTTAATTAAGACCCGATTGAGACTTTTTTCATTTGCTAAAATATTCTGATACATTTGAATCTGTTCGTTCAAGTCCAACTTCTCAGCTTGCAAAGCGGTGATATCTGTATTGGTTAAACGATAGAGCTGCAAGGTGACGATCGCTTCCGCTTGCGCCATCGAGAAATCATACTGCTTAACCAAATTGTCCTTAGCATCCGCCTTATTCTCTGACTGGCGAATCGTCGCAATCACTTCATCTAAAATCGAAACCACCCGAATTAATCCATCCACAATATGCAGACGTTTTTGATCTTTATCTAAAAGATAGCGCGTCCGGCGGGTGACCACTTCTTTTTGATGGTCTAGATAAGCCTCCAACATCCGTGGAAGCGAACAAACGACGGGGCGACGATTATCAATCGCAACCATATTAAAATGATAATTCACCTGAAGGTCGGTATTCTTATACAAGTAAGCAAGGATCGCATCAGGATCCACATCTCGCTTAAGCTCGACAACAATCGAAACACCATTAATATCCGAGTCGTCTCGAACATCTACAATTCCATCAACCTTTTTATTTAGGCGAATCTCATCAATCTTCTGCACCAATTTGCCCTTATTAATATCATAAGGAATTTCACTGATAAGCAATTGACTCTTACCCGCTTTAAGGGATTCGACTTCAACTTTAGACCGAACGACCACTTTACCCTGACCTGTTTGATAGGCAGCTTTGAGATCGTCTAAGCCTTCAATAATCGCTCCCGTTGGAAAATCAGGCCCTTTAATGAAATTCATAATTTGGTCTAGACTGACTGTTTTGCCATCATGTTCCAATAAATAAACCAAGGCATCAATCACTTCAGCCAGATTGTGTGGCGGAATATCGGTCGCATAGCCTGCCGAGATCCCAGTCGACCCATTGACTAACAAATTAGGAAAACGAGCCGGTAAGACTCGGGGCTCTTCCAGTGTATCGTCAAAATTCAACATCCAATCCACCGTGTCTGCGTGAATGTCACTCAATAAGGATGAGGCAATCTTGGATAATCTTGCTTCGGTATACCGCATCGCTGCCGCTGGGTCTCCATCCATCGACCCGTTATTTCCATGCATATCAATTAAAGGCAGGCGATTCTTCCAAGATTGAGACATCCGAACCATGGCTTCATAGACCGATGAATCCCCATGAGGATGATAATTACCAATCACATTCCCCACGGTCTTAGCCGACTTCCGATAAGGCTTGTCAGCCGTGTTCGAGTCTGCATACATGGCATAGAGAATCCGCCGTTGGACCGGTTTGAGTCCATCGCGAATATCTGGCAAAGCTCGATCCTGAATAATATATTTTGAATAGCGTCCAAAACGATCACCAATGATCGCTGAAAAGTTCAATTCTTGAACGCCAGATTTTTCACTATTAGGCATTTAGGATCACTCCTCGAATAATTGAATTTGTTCCGTTTCTGAATCTAGGTCCCTTTTTGAAGGCGATTTTGCCGACCTAGCCGAAGCTGATTTTGGCTTCAGATTCTCTTCTAGATGGGTTTGCTTGCTGGAAGCTGCTGGATTCTTATCCGCAATCAAGGCTTCTTTGGCTAGAGTCTCTTTAGAAACTTTAGAATCTTGCCAGGTCTGATTATCTTGTAGTAATGAATCCTCTTCATCCATGGTGAATTGGACATGAGATTCAATCCACTTCCGTCTGGGCTCCACCTTAGCCCCCATCAAAGTGGATAGACGTTTTTCAGATAAGGCCTCATCATCTAAGGTCACTCGAATGAGTAAACGAGAGTCCGGATTCATGGTCGTCTCCCAAAGTTGGTCGGCATTCATTTCCCCCAAACCTTTATAACGTTGTAAGGTATAGCCCTTCCCAACCTTTTTGATGGCTTGGGCCAATTCTTCATCCGTCCAAGCATATTCTATCTGCTCTTTCTTGCCCTTGCCTTTAGAGACTTTATAAAGCGGCGGCATGGCAATATAGACCTTCCCTGCTTCGACCAAGGCCTTCATATAACGATAGAAGAAGGTCAATAATAAGACTTGAATGTGAGCACCATCAGTATCCGCATCGGTCATGATGACGACTTTATCATAATTAACGGCATCCAAATCAAAATCAGGACCAACGCCTCCACCGATCGTATAGATCATCGTATTGATCTCTTCATTTTTCATAATTTCACTCAGGGAGGCTTTTTCCGTATTGATGACCTTTCCCCTTAAAGGTAAGATCGCTTGATACTTGCGATCCCGGCCAAGCTTGGCAGAACCTCCGGCAGAATCCCCTTCGACGAGGAAGAGTTCATTACGGCTCGCATCCTTCGATTGCGCTTTGGTTAACTTACCAGATATTAGTCGTTCTGATTGTTTATTGCTTGATGAGGATCGAGAAGCATCCCGGGCTTTACGAGCAGCCTCCCGAGTCTGGCGAGCCTTGAGGGCTTTTCGCAAGATACTTTGGGCCCAGTTGCCATTTTCAGCTAGAAAATAGCCCACCCGTTCCATAACCACACTTTCAACTAATGACCGAGCTTTAGGAGTTCCTAATTTGTCCTTGGTTTGTCCTTCGAATTGTAGATACTGCTCAGGAACACGTAGAGATAGGACAGCGACTAAGCCCTCTCGCACGTCCGATCCTTCCAAGTTCTTATCCTTATCCTTGATCAAACCCACCTTGCGACCGTAGTCATTAAAGGCCTTGGTGATCCCTGTTTTCATACCAGTCTCGTGACTTCCGCCACCAGCTGTTCTTACATTATTAGCAAAGGAAAGAATCGTCTCTGAATAGCCGTCATTATACTGCATAGCAAAATCGATCTCGAAGCCTTCTTCCTGGGCAGAAAAACTAATAATATCACCCATGACTTCCTTATCCTCATTTAAGTAGGCGATAAAATCAATCAATCCCTTTTCATAGTGAAAACTCTCTACTTGTTCCTTAGACTGATCGGTTAGATCGAAGCGGACGTCTTTCAAAAGGAAGGCAGATTCACGTAAGCGTTCTGCCACTGTATCAAAACGAAAATGCGCCCCAGCGAAAATCTCAGGGTCTGGCATAAAGTGTACACGAGTTCCCGTTTGTCCTTTATTAGGGTGTTTGCGTTTCTTAAGTGGGGTGACTGGATGCCCCCCCTTTTCAAAGCGCATAAAATACTCATAATTATCACGCCAAACAGTCACTTCCAACCAAGAGGATAGCGCATTGACGACCGAAGCTCCAACACCGTGAAGGCCGCCGGCTGATTTGTAACCGCCTTGCCCAAATTTACCGCCCGCATGAAGGACGGTAAAAATAACTTGAACGGTTGGAATACCAGAAGCATGTTGCCCAACAGGCATCCCCCGCCCATTATCTTCAACGATTACCGATCCATCCGCTTGAAGGCTCACTTGGATATGATCTGCAAAGCCGGATAAAGCCTCATCGACTGAATTATCAACGATTTCATAGATTAAATGGTGTAAACCTCTTTGGTCCGTCGAACCAATATACATACCTGGCCGTTTTCGAACGGCATCCAAGCCCTCCAGAATCTGAATCGCATCATCTTCATACTGCTTTAATGAATTTTTATCTTGGGCCATTAGGTCACCTACTTTTATTTATTAGTGTTTCGAATACGAATCAACTGTTTTATCATAGCAGACATCTTAGCCTTTAGGCAAGGAAATGCCTATCTTATCACCCTTGATCTTAAAAATTTGATTTAAACGTATCTTAATAGATGAAGCATATCGATTGACATATTCAAACGGCCATTATAATATATAACTATACAAAACATATAAAGGAGTGAATGTATGTCAAACTTTTTAGAAATTGCTAACAAACGCCGTACTCAATATGCGATTGGTGGTGAAGCCAATCATTCGATCGAAGAAATCGCTGCAGAATTAGCAAAAGTGGTTACCACTTCTCCTTCTGCTTTTAATTCACAGACTACCCGGTTGGTGATTGTTTCTGGAGCAGCCAATCAAAAGGTCTGGGGAATTATTGATCGCACACAAAAAGAAATCTTAGATGAAGGAATGTATAACTACTTCAAAGGCGTTTTTGATACAGCTAAAAATGCAGTGGGTACCGTCCTCTTCTTCGAAGACCGTCAAGCACTTGAAGAAAAGGTTACAACGAGCCCTGAGCGTCGTGAATTATATAAAGAACAAAATGCCGCTATTGCAGAATATGCTGCCTGGTTACGTTTAGCTGAATTAGGCTATGGGGCTAACCTACAGCACTTTAATATTGGCTTCCAACAAGGCTTTGACCGATCCATTAAAGAAGCCCTAAACTTACCCGACCACTGGGAATTAAATGCTCAAATGCCTTTCGGTCCAGTTATCGAGCCCGCACAAGACTTAGAAAAATTAAGTCATGAAGAACAAGTTCGAATCATTAAAGACTAGGCCTTAAACGATTTTACTAATTGAGCGAGCCCTTATTATCATAAGGATCACTAACTCTACACATTATCCGACTAATCAAAACTACCCGAAAGACCTCCATGGTCCGATCGGGTAGTTTTTTATAAGAATCAATTCAATTCGAGTTCTTTACTGATAAGAGTTCACATTATCATCACTTCTTAATTGAGACCAGTCTAACTATCTCTATTGCGCTTGTCCTCTTGTAAGCTGTCGTGGTAGAATAGACTATATTATAAAGGAGGATCAGCATGCCAATTATTATTTTATTATGCGCCTATCTGGCGGGATCAATCCCTTCTGGAGTCTGGTATTCAAAATGGGTTCACCATATTGATGTGAGAGAACTCGGATCGGGTAATTCCGGCGGTTCTAATATCGGACGTAATTTTGGTAAAAAAGCAGCCTTAATCGTAATTACCATTGACGTATTAAAGGGTTGGATTCCAACAGGGCTAGCTTACCATTACTTTGCTGGACAACAAGATTGGTTGGTCATGGGCGTAGGAATTGCTTGTGTGATTGGTCATGCCTACCCCCTCTTTGCCCATTTTAAAGGGGGTAAAGTCGTTGCGACATCAATAGGGGTTCTATTAGGCTACCATTTTTACTTGGCTATTTGCCAAGTCATTCTACTTGTTATTTGCCTCTATCTCTCTTCCATGATTTCACTGGCCGCGATGGTCTCATACACCCTAACGGTCATCTATATTATTATGACTCAAGCTTTTGTCTATAAGATCGGTTTTACCGCCATCGCACTTTTTATGATTTATCGCCATCGACAAAATATTGACCGAATTCTTCATGGCAATGAACGACGTCTTCCTTTTGGTCTATATCGCAGCAATAAATAAAAGTTTAATCCATTCATCCTGAAAAAGGCTGTGACAAATCGTCACAGCCTTTTTAGTTAGTATTTACAATTCACTCTGCCTTCAATCGGATCTTGCTTGTTGCAACAAATCTTCAATCTCCTGCATCTTACTTTGATGATCCACTTGTCCAATAATTTTATCCGACTTGATTAGAAAGAGTGCAGGTACCGTTGAGATCTTCAAATCATCAATCAAGTCATCAAAATCGGGATCCTCTTGATGATCCATCACATTATAATAAGCAACCCGAAGCTCCAATCGATCAGCCAAATGGTTGAGCTTGGGAAGGAAAGCCTGGCAAAAAGGACAATCCTCAAATCCCAGATACAAAAGATAAGCTTGATCAGCTTGTTGATTTTTATAATTTTGATAAGCTTGAGGCCCGTTTAAAAGGTCTAAGGAGCTTTGATCTTTGGGATCCATCGGTATCGGTGGGTCTATCTGATTATACTGGTCTAAAGCCTGATAAGCCTCTTGCTTTTCTTGCTTTGCAAGATCCAAAAGATTAACTGGCAATTCCTTGAGTTTTAAGGGATCTAGGTCAGAATAATTTCCCTTTGAATAAGGACCCTGACAAGCCGTTAATAATAAGACCAGCCCCATTATGACAAATTTCTTCATCGTCTTCATATCCTACTCACTCTTATCAAAGCGAATGGTTAAATCATGTGTCTGCAATTGATTACAATCTAAAGCGATAATGCCCTCTTTTTCAGTTAGATCCCCCTTGAAATAATCATAATCTGGAACCCCGGTTGCAGCTTGTAATTGAATAAAATCGGCCCGCTTTGGATAGGAAGCCCAAACTCCTAGATAGTACATACCATTTGGCTTAAATTCAATGCCTGCTCCTTGAACTTCGTCCTTCAGTATCACTTCAGTATGATGACTAACTTGATGAATCACAGGTCCTCGGCGGAATTCTTTATAATCTAGGGCATGCTTGCTGACATCACTAAAATGGGTCTTACGGTCATGGATCAATCCTTCTTTATTCAAGGGAAGCCGGAAATAATGGCCTTCTGGTTCAATATCCAACCACACACGATCAAATTCTCGTTTATTTTTTAAAGAATAGGTTGAAACATTAAAGGTTGGCAGGTATCCCAAGCTATAATAAAGAGGCTGATCACTCGAAGGATTCAAGACTTCAAAAGAAACCGTAATTGTCTTTTCAAATAAGGTATAAGTCACCTGTAATGAAAAATCAAAGGGATATTGTAACCAGGTCTCTTCAGTTGACTTTAAGCAAAAGGAAACGGAATGTGGCGATTGATGTTGCAACGTAAAGGGCATCTCCCTTACAAAGCCATCTTGGGGCATAGAATAAACCTGATCTTTGTAACGATATTGATTATTCACTAATGAACCCACAAACGGAAAGGAGATGGGTGCTTGGAATGCCCAAGTTTTCTTATCTCCTTGCCAGATAAATTCATAATTCGATTTTTTATCAATCACCGATTGAATTTGTGCTCCTACTTCACTAATATCGATTTTTAATGAAGAATTCTCAATTGTTACCATACAGGCTAACTCCTCTTTTTTATAATATATAATGACTTAAGTCCGTATTGTTCACTTTATCGGCTAAACGATCATCCACATATTTTTGATTGATTTCTACTTTCATTGGGGCATCAGCTGCTTCAAACAACAATTCTTCCAAGACAGTTTCTAAAATAGTATGAAGACGACGTGCCCCAATATTATCGGTTTCCCGGTTCAAGGTCACTGCATAATAAGCCATCCGTTGAATGGCATCCTCAGTAAAACTCACTTCCACCATTTCAGTTGCTAATAAAGCTTGATATTGCTTCAACAAGGCATTTTTCGGTTGAGTTAATATATTAACGAAGTCCGCTTCAACAAGATCATCCAGATGCACTCGAATTGGGAAACGACCTTGAAGTTCTGGAATCAGATCTGATGGCTTGCACTCATGAAAGGCTCCTGATCCAATAAATAAGATATGGTCTGTCGCAATGATGCCATACTTGGTTTGAACCTGTGATCCCTCTACAATTGGAAGGATGTCTCGTTGAACACCCTGACGAGAGACTTGACCAGAATCACGACCTGACATGGCAATCTTATCCATTTCGTCAATAAAGATAATGCCAGATTCTTGGGCGAGTTTGAGTGCCTTTTGGTGAATGTCATCTTGATTCACTAGCTTATCCGCTTCTTCATCCGTTAATAGCTCAACCGCTTCTTTAACAGTAACAGTTCGCTCGATGAACTTTTTGGGCTTTAAGGAATTGATCGAATCTTGCATCTCCATCATCTGTTCCATGGCTGGGTTCAAGGAGGTCAACTGCACCTTTTGTTCCTGCATCTTAATGGTCACTTCATGTTTATCTAATTTATGGTCTCGAATTTGTTGACGGATAGCCCGGCGATTAGAAGCAAGTTCTTCACTCTCCACTTCCTCCTCTTCGCCCCCTTCTTCTGCTTGGGTCAATTGCTTAAATAAGGACTGCATATCAAATGGCATACCTTCCTTATGAGCTTCTTTTTTAGCTTTTTTCGCTTTATTAGGTACCAAGGCTTTTGCTACCCGTTCAATGGCTCGAGCTTCAGCGGTTTCTGCGACTTCTTCATGCATTTGTTGACGCACAATCCGAATCGCATTTTCTACCAGGTCACGGACCATGGATTCAACATCTCGACCAACATAACCAACTTCCGTATACTTCGTCGCTTCCACCTTGACAAAGGGTGCTTGCGAATATTTGGCCAAGCGACGGGCTATCTCTGTTTTCCCTACTCCAGTAGGTCCAATCATTAATAAGTTCTTAGGTTTCACTTCTTCTTGCATTTCATCGTCTAATTTTAAACGACGCTCACGATTACGCATGGCTACAGCCACTGCTCGCTTCGCTTGCTTTTGTCCAACAATATAGCGATCTAACTCCGCCACAATTTGACGAGGACTAAAATTCTTCATTCTTCATTCTCCTAACTAAATGACTCAATAATGATATTATCATTGGTATATACATCGATTTCTGAAGCGATCTGAAGGGCTCTTTTAGCAATTTCTTCGGCCGTTAAGTCATTTTCAATGCGGATCATGGCTCGAGCTGCTGACAGTGCAAAATTACCACCCGATCCAATCGTTAAAATACCATCATCAGGCTCGATCACTTCCCCTGTACCAGAAACCAATAACAATTCATCTTTATTCATCACAATGATTAAGGCCTCTAAGCGTTGCAAAGACCGATCCGTCCGCCATTGCTTAGCAACTTCCACAGCTGCTCTGGTTAATTGACCTTGGTGAGCTTGTAATTTTTCCTCAAACATCTCTGAAAGGGTCATGGCATCCGCTACACCACCAGCAAATCCGATCACCACTTGATCATTGAAGATTCGGCGGAGCTTACGTGCCCCAGATTTCATCACAAATTTTTCACCCATCGTTACTTGGCCGTCACCAGCCATAGCAAGTTGATTTCCTTTTTTAACTGCACACACTGTCGTCATTCTGATTCCTCCTTAGATTGTCTTTTTGCCCTTGGAAAGGCATTTAAATAAGCTTTTTTTAAACTCGCATTGGAAATATGTGTATAAATTTGAGTCGAAGATAGATTCTCATGGCCTAGTAATTCTTGAACAGATCGCAAATCCGCTCCATGGTCCAATAGATGCGTCGCAAATGAATGGCGAAACTTATGCGGATGTACCGTTAAGGATAAATGATGCTGATCCACCAAGGCTTGAAGAATCCGCCTTAATTGATGAGTGGTTAGTGGCTTACCCTTATCCGATAAAAAGAGAAAATCATCACTCTCACTCGAAACTAACTGGGGCCGATCCTGACTGAGATAGCTTTTAACAGCCAAAGCCGCTGGATCTCCAAATGGAATCAGGCGTTCTTTATTACCCTTACCGATCACCCGAAGCCATTGACGGTCCAAATCCAACTGAGTCAATTTTAGCCCCACACACTCGGAGACCCGCATCCCTGTTCCATATAACAATTCGAGTAGGGCAAGATTGCGCTCTTTATGTGGCGCTTGATCACACCGAGCCGCTTCCAGCAGTTGGTTTATCTCTTCTTCATAAAAGAAGTCTGGTAATCGTTCTTTCTTTGCCTTATAAGTAATTAGTTCCATAGGATCCTGATCAATCCACTCTCGCCTTAGGCAATAAGCAAAAAAAGACCGTAAGCTAGATAATTTGCGACTAATTGTGGTCGAGGATAACCCTCTCTCATTCAAGTAGGCTAAAAATAAGCGCATATCTTGATAGGTCAGCTCGGCTAAGTTCCCACCACCTGATTGATCAATAAAAACTTGAAATTCCTCCAAGTCTCTTTTATATGCTTGAAGAGTATGCTGTGAATAGCGTCGCTCATTATTAATATATGCTAAGAATGATTGAATCGCTGCTCGCAAACGTCCACATCCTTTTTATGTAATAGATAAGTCTATTATACCCTTTTATGCCAAAGATTTCGAATGATAAAACTTTAATTGGCTTCTTTTTAGAGAATGACTCTCAGAAAAATAAAGAAATCAAGTGAAAATCCTTAAAAATCTTAATCTATAACTAAAAAAGCTAGCCGTGGTTAAACCATAAGCTAGCTTATTGCAATATTAAAGCTATTCAAATCCTATCATTGTCTTAGTTCTGTAGGTCTTCCTCATAATCACAAGAAGAACATTTAACTTGTTTTCCTTTACGAGACACCTTTTCAATCAGATACTCTCCACACTTAGGACAAGCTCTGGCAATGGGTTGATCCCAAGACACAAAATCGCAATCTGGATAACGAGAACATCCAAAGAACTTACGGTTTTTCTTGGATTTCCGCTCAACCACTTGACCCTCGTGACACTTAGGACAAGTCACCCCGATTTCCTTAACAATGGCTTGGGTATGACGACAGTCCGGGAAGTTGGAACAAGCATAAAATTTACCAAAACGACCAATTTTAATCACCATCGGATGACCGCATTCGGGGCAATCAAAACCAGCGGGCTCATCCTTAATCTCCACTTCCTGCATTTGGTCTTCTGCTGTATGAAGATCCTTTTCAAACATTTGATAGAATTCCGCCAATACCTGTTGCCAAATCTGTCCACCGGCTTCAATATCATCCAGTTGTCCTTCCATATTAGCCGTAAAATCACTGTTTACAATGGCAGGGAAATATTCTTCCATCACCTGATTCACGATCAAGCCTAGCTCGGTTGGCATAAAACGCTTGGCTTCCATTTTAACGTAGTAGCGTTTGCGCAGGGTTTCTAAAGTTGGAGCATAGGTGGACGGCCGACCGATACCAAGTTCTTCTAAAACTTTAACCAACGCGGCTTCCGTATAACGTGCCGGTGGTTGGGTAAAGTGTTGACTGGGATCCAACTTAGCTAATTTCACCGCATCCCCTTGTGCTAAAGCAGGCAGGTAATTGTCTTTATCAGACTTAGTCGGATAGACCTTTAGAAAGCCTTCAAACTTAATCCGTGATCCCTTGGCTCTGAAATTAACGGAATGCTGACTGATATCCGCTCGAATGGTATCAAAGACAGCATTGGCCATTTGAGAAGCCATAAACCGACTCCAGATCAGGGCATAAAGTCGATATTGATCCTTGCTTAGCGAATCTTTAATCGACTCTGGGGTCAAAGTAACATCCGAAGGACGAATGGCCTCATGGGCATCTTGTGCTCCTTGTTGTTTATTTCCTTTTTGGCCTGGACCCAGATAATTTTTACCATAGGTCGATTCAATGTACCGACAAGCCATCTCTCTGGCAGACGCCGAAATCCGCGTTGAATCCGTACGCATGTAGGTAATAAGTCCGACCGTATTTCCCTTAATCGAAATCCCTTCATAAAGCTGTTGAGCAACCATCATCGTCTTCCCTGTTCTAAAGTTCAATCGATTAGCTGCATCCTGTTGCATCGTCGATGTGGTAAAAGGTGCATAGGGCTGACGTTGCCGGGTGCCTTCTTCTACTTTATCCACTGTGAAAGGTTCTTTTTCATCTAATAGGGTCAAGATTTGATTAACCTGATCTTCGTTATTTAAATCGAGCTTCTTGCCTTCTTTTCCATAGAAGTCTGCTTCAAACTGGCTTCGACCTTTTTTAAATTTGGCGGTTAACTTCCAATACTCTTCTGGTTTAAAGGCTGAGATCTGTTTTTCACGGTCAATAATGATCTTTAAAGCCGTTGATTGAACGCGACCTGCCGATAGGCCCCGCTTGATCTTTTTCCAAAGGA
>OJLW01000739.1_pt1 | contig 14745 bp, 13 predicted proteins | sample 1597021 | NCBI WGS metagenome assembly OJLW01 (sample SAMEA3904676, study PRJEB24821) | metagenome | biome: Builtin; feature: hospital; material: surface | place: USA | collected 2013-06-03
GTATATAAATTATCAGAAATCATCTCTTCTGTAATATCATCAGGACCATATCCCTTGGCCATAATTTCTCTAAATGCATGGACAAGCTCATCCCTACCCCCATAATTAAGGGCAATATTTATAAGCAGAGACTTGTTATCCTTGGTTTTATCCAAGGCATAAAGGCAAGCTTCTCTTGTTTTTTCTGGAAGCTTAGAAATATCTCCCAAGAAATTAAGCTTACAATCTTCTGCAATAAGTTCATCAAGTTTGGATTTTACAAATTTAATAAGCAAATCCATCAAAAATCCGACCTCACTAGCGGGTCTTTTCCAATTTTCTGTAGAAAATGCATAAAGAGTCAAAGTCTTAATGCCAAACTTCTTGGCAGACCTTGCAATCCTAATCACATTTTCCGCACCTTCCTTATGGCCGAAGGTCCTAGGCCTATTTTGTTTCTTAGCCCATCTTCCATTGCCATCAAGAATGATAGCAAGATGGGATGGTATTTTTAATTCAGTCATAAGTCCTCTCTTAAATTTCTTTAGACATTATACTCAAAGACTGGCTAATTTTCTATAAAAAATAAGGGCAGCCTTATATAAAAGCTGCCAACTTATTATCAAATTATCCTTGCTAATTTCCTTCCTATTACATAGATTAAAACTCCCAACAAAATAAGGTAAATCGATCCTATATAGCTATCAAAATGAATTATACCATATTTTACACTTAGGCTGCCATCAACAATTTCTTCAGCTAAGAAATAAGTTAGAGGATTTAAATATGAATAGGACCTAAACAAGTATAAAATTAAAAACATCACAAAAATTATAAAAGCTAGGGCTATATAGGTTTTAAACATATCTTTAACAATAAGGCTTAGCAATTGAACAAGACTTAGCAAAAACATTAGCAAAGATAGGCTTAAGATCATCGTATCTAATAGGTATCTACCAAGAGAAATATAGGTAAAATCCTTTGAATAGTCTATGGCAAGATTTGGATTAGCTACCCTTCCTAAATATTTTAAAATAGGAAAATTTAAAGTATGTCTAGGGTCATTGAAAATTCCCAAAATTACAATCACAAGGCTCGTCACTAGTAAAAATTTAAGGCAAAAAGAAAGGCTTGCTAGAAACTTTTTATCATAGACTTTTCTTAAATCAAGAGGCTGAGTCCTTAATAAATCATAGGAATTTTCATTAATAAATTCATATTTATAAGCCCCTCCATAGATAAATACGCATATCATTATAAGAAGGATAGGAAGTTTATATTCATTTATAAGCTTTAAAAACAAGATAAAAGAAGAAGTATCCTTGGGTATCTGAGCCTTTATAGCAGCATCCAAAACCCTTTCATCTTTTAACTTATCATAATAAGTAAGGCTTCTATCAAAAATTAAATTCATAGGCTTGATATCTCTACTTATTAGCTCTTTTCTGAAACTATGGCTGGCTTGTTTTGAAAACTCAGATATCTTTCCATTTATCAAATTTCCCTCAGAAACCTTAAAGTGCTCATCGGCAAGATTTGGGTTTAATTCATCACCAAGACTTTCAGCAAACAAACTAGCTTTTGACAAAATTTTATAAAAATTCTCCGAATCAGATGCTTCCTTTAGCCTGTCCAGGTCATTAAGCTTATCCATATAAGCCTGAGTCTTGGAAGCTAAGTTGGGATCCTCACCTTTATCACTTGTATTAGAGTTTTCAATAAAATTTGCCCCATCTCTTATCATGGCAATCTTCATAAAGGTATTTTTATAAGCATAAAAATCTTTGCTTGTCATTTTTGACCTTAGATTTATAGAGAAAATTAGTAATATAAGTGCGATAAGAGTGAAGCTTAGGCCTGTATTTTTGCTAAAAGATTTTATTTTAAGTTTTTCAAAAGAAAGTAAATCCTTAACCTTTATTCTTTCTTTTTTAATTTTGTTTCTACCAATCTTTCCCTTAGCAAATTTTATAAAACCATAAGCAATTATCAAAAATAATATCCCGAAAATTAGATAAATTCCTATAAGGCTTAATTTAAAACTTGGGCTTTGGTAAGAAAAATCGACCCTTCCTTTTATATTCCCCATTAATTTTTTGCTGCCGAGAATAAAATCATAATAGGAAAAATAAAATGGATTGTAGATGGTTTGTAATTTTTCAGCAAATTCAGTTAAAGCACCTAAAACTCCACTTATAAATACCACTGTTTCTAGAAAAATATTGGTATTTTTAAAAATCAATCCTAAGCTTATAAAGGCACTACTAAAGAAAAACACTCTTGCCATAAAGATAAGAAAAGTTTTCCATAGAAATCCAGCAAAAACAACCTGGTTTTGATTTTCCCCAAAACTTCCTATTGGTAAAGTAAAAATCCAATCATAATCCCCATTAATTTTACCTATTAAAAGTGATGTTAGTACAATTATAAGAAAATATATAAAAGCTAGAAAAAGTCCTAGACTAAGCTTATCAAGTAAAATCCAAATCCTTTTCTTGATAGAAGTTAATTTTAAAAAGGCCTGACCATTTTCATAATCCCTACTAAGGCTTGCACCTACAAATAGGCTTATTAACAGGACAGGAACTAAGCCGAAATATATTTTTATATTAGAATAAAAAATATTTTGACTTGACTTTCTTATATTTTTTATAAAAGATTCTGGGCTTAAGTCTCTTCTTTCAATATTTCTATAAAAATCCCTTAAGAATATTAATTTCTGCTCATTTAGAGGACTTGTCTTAAGCTTGTACTTATCAATAAAATTTAAGATATCCTCGAAAAAAGATGCTCTCATAATAGGAGGATTTTCTCCTAGGTATTCATCACTTGAAAGTACCATTTCATCATAATCAATTTGCCCAACAATCTTTTGGTAATCTTTATTAAAATTATCTGTCACTCCTTGCCAAATCGTAGTAGGTGGGTAAGTGTCAGAAAGTTTAAAGCTAAGATCATTATCTTTTTCTAAAACCCTATCAAGTACATTCACATCTTCCAAACCGTCAATTAAAAAATAATCAATATCTGCTTTTTTGATAAAATTGATAAAAAGGACAAAGATAAGACTAGCGAGGATAAAAATAAGGAAAATTTTATTTTTTATAATCTTTTTTAATTCAAATTTCATAATTTTTCCTTCCTATATTAGAAAAGTCTATGCCCTTAATCTAACTATCTATCAACGGTCAAATTCATTACATCATTCTTTGGGTAAGCATTTACATAGCCGCCATATACAAATAACCCTAATCCACTGCTCTCCTCTATACCAATAAAGCTTTCATAGTAAAGCCAGCCTTCATAAAGATAGTTTCCTTCAAGTTTTTTATAATAGACTTTATCAGGAGCCATACGTGTCATTGCTCTAACTATTTTTGACCTATAAGCTTTTTCAGCTTTATAACCTGTTGTAAATTCTGTATCTTTTTTAACTTCAGTTTCAGCATTAACATTTACTAAAGGTAATAATGCAAACATTAGTACAATCATTATTATTTTTCTTATTTTATTCATAATCTCTCCTAATTGTGTAGGGCATAGACCTATCTACGAGATAAATATTGACAAAAGATAATAATACGATATATTATTACTATACTAACGTATTAGGATTTGTAAAGGAGGGTTTATGATCCTATCTATTAAAAATTTAGAAAAATCTTATGGCAAAAACAAGGTTTTAAAAAACATTTCTTTTGATTTAGAAAAGCCTACAATCCTAGGCCTAGTAGGTCCAAATGGCGCAGGTAAGTCTACCCTCATAAATTGTATAGGAAACCTTATACCATATAAGGGGAAGATAAATATTTTTGGCATTTCCAATAAAAAGCCTGATGTTTTTCAAAAAATGTCAATCCTTAAAGATAATACGATACTATATCCCTATCTGACTGGTCTTGACCATCTGAAATTTATAAAAGAAAGCCATAAGCTTGATGAAAATAGAATTTCCTATGTGATTGATTTTTTAGATATTGGCTCTTATATCGACAAGCAAGTTGCCTCCTATTCTCTAGGTATGAAACAACACCTCCTCCTTGCCATGGCTATAATGCCGGATGATAACCTTATAATAATGGATGAACCTCTTAATGGCCTAGACCCTACAAGCATCCTAAAAACAAGACATATTATTACAGACCTTCATAAAAATGGTAAGACCCTAATAATATCATCACACTCTCTACTAGAAATAGACCAGGTTACAAATGATATCCTCTTTATAAAAGATGGTGGACTTATTTATGAAAATATTAATGATTTTAAGAAATTAAAAGTATTGTTAGGATTTAAAAATCATGAAAATCTTACAGTCTTTAAAAACATCTTGGAAAGGAATGAAAAATTCAAATTTGTGGAAAATCCTGAAAGAAGTATTCTTGAAATAAATATGGCAGAAGATAAGTATATAGATTTTATGAATATCCTTACAAGGTCAAATCTTGAAATAAACAAATTTCAAACAAGTAAGCTGGGTGCTGAGGATAGGTACAAGGAAATTTTTGCCATAAAGTAAAAAAAGCCCACAGACTATTTTAATTTTGTGGGCTAATTTTTTTGAGCTTCTATTTCTATTACTTTTTTGACGCACCCATCATTAGAAGGAATTTCTGATTGATCTTTTTTTGGAATCTCTATATCTGGGATTGTGTAGGTTGATTCTTCCATTGACTTTGTTTCCCTAAGTCCAAGTTCATGGGAGAATCTTAGGATGTATTTAGTGTTTGGGAGTTTTACCATGGCTGGTGTTGTCCCTATACCATCTCCTCCTGTCTTTTCCCCTATAATTGTTCCTAGCTTATTATCCCTAAAAAAGTGAGCTGCTATTTGGCCTGATGAATAAACATCTTCATCTATCAAAAGATAGAGATTGCCATTAAATTTATATTCATCTCCAAATTCGCCAGCATTTTCAAGACCCGGATTAAAGATTATGTGGGTGTAATTTTTTCTGATATTATCCATCATCTCCTTATCTTTCTTAAGAAAAGGAATATTATCTGCCAAATATTTAAAATCTGATTCCTTAATTTTCTTTATAGATTCCTTTAATTCCGGATATTGGGGATCATACTTAAAGACCTCATCTGACCTAAATAGGATATACTCATGGCTATCTTTAAAATCTCTTTTCCCTAAAATCATCGGATACAAATAGCTATCTGTATAAGCAGAATTGCCCCCACCATTGCCTCTAAGATCAATAATTAAAGCCTTTTTATTTTTTGATTTTTTTAAGTAAGTTTTCAAAAGCTCCAAATCTTCCTCAAAATCATCTGTACCTGGGTCAATCATTGCCCTAATTTTTAAGTAGGCTATATCCTTATTTATATCTTGTGTGATTAGATTTTTTGTAGCAGCCCTAGATTCTTTAAAAGCCTTATCAAAGAAACGTGATATTTTTATCCCAAACAAATAATTTATCAAATCAACATTTACTTCTCCCTTTTCCTCTTTATTGTATAAGACAAAGGTCTCCTTCATGTCGTAAGATTCTTCACTATCTAATAGATTGGTATGACCATCACCCAAGTCTTCTAAAATCTTATTCATCCTGTCAAAAAATCCCCTATCGGTACTTATGTTTTCTATTTCTTTCTTATAGTGACTTCTCCTTTTCAAAAAATCATAGCTTCCATTCCTATAAAAAAGGGCATAGTAGTTTTCTAGGGTGTCAAAAACATAATCAAAGTCATTTTCAAAAGGGCTTTGCTTTTCAGAATAATATTTTAGATCAATTTCATAATCAAAATGACTTTCCTTATCTCTCAAAAAGAAAGAAAGGCAAATTCCTATTGTGATTGCAAGAAGAAGACCTATTATTTTTATTAATTTTTTCATTCATATTTCCATCAATAATAAAGTTTTTCTTAAATTACTCATTATTTATTTTTTTCAATATTTTATTATCAAAATCATCCAGCCATTTGTCATCGTGATATTTTATAAGTCCTTCTTTTATCAACATTGCTTGAAACAAAGACTCCCTTATCTGTTTTTCCCTAGGCATAGAATTTTTTATTGGATCACTTAACCATATATAACTGTGATGAACAGTTACTTCACCACCTGTAGTATAAATTTCTCCTACATACAATTCTTTATCATCTAATAATTCATGTATACGAGCTGTAGTTTTATTCTTATCATCATCGTCAAGTCCATAATCACTTGTACCTAGCATACTTACATAAAGGTCTTGATCTGACTTGTCAGTAGTAAATATCAAATCAATCCAAGCATCATTAATATCTTTAAGTTTTGATATATATATTTTCTTGTACTTTTCTTTCTCTTCTTCTTTTTTAATAGCCTGATCATCCAAATATTTAGCTTTATCTAAAGCACTGTATATCTCAAATTTAGATGATGCTGTTTTTATAATATCTTCTAATTTATCTCTTTCTTCATAATCTATATGATAAAAGTGCGAAATCTCTCTTTTGGCTATTTTCTTCATTTATTCTAATTCTTTCTCTTCTTGACTTTTTCGACAAGAAACTGATATCAATACTATTAATATAAATATTATAAAATTAATCATTTTTTTCATGATTATCTCCTTTATTTCTCATACTTATTAGATAACTTAATAGTGTGAAGAATACGTATTCAAATTTACAATTCAACTTAAAATTAATATTAAAATTTTAAATTAAAACATATAATCTTATTTCATAACCTATCTTTTTCACATTTTATTTAATATTATCAGCATTATCAGAATTATTACTGCTTACATTATCTAATATTTCGTTTGCAATCGTGTATATATGTTTAAAAGCTGGATTAAGAAATTCATCGAAAAGATTTCCTAGTAAAATACCTGCACAGAATTCATTCGAAAAAGAAACAAGAATAATAACAATTAAAAAATATAAGAAAATAGTAATTCGTTATTATTTTTAAACTCACTTATACTTTTTTCATAAACCTTAAATAATTCATGCTCATCTTTGACCTCTATTAAAGCATCTATTGTTTTAGCTTCTTCGATTGTTAAAGGTTTAGCATTATCTGTGTTTTCTAGTAAAAAACTTGATATTTCAGATGGTTTAGAAAAACTAATATCAGCTTGATATAAGGATTCTTCCAAATTTGGTATATCAATATCTATTTTTACTGGATAATCCTTTAATAACTCCTTGAATGAATTTGAAATTTTCACACTAGATTCCATTGCAATATTAGGTATATTAAAGTCCATTTTTTCAATGAATTTTGTACCAATTAAGCTACTAGATGTGACATTTTTAATGCTTTCAATCATATTAGAATAACTTTCAGACTTTAGTATTGGTTTTGATATTTCTTTATAAGATTCAGAAATATCTATTTTGTTTGGAATCATAGTTATTTTAATAGCTTTATCAATGGTTGGTTTAATTTAAGAAAAATTTATAGCACTTTTATAATAATCAGTTACAGGAGTCAAAGTTTTTACATATGACTTACTTAAATTGCGAATAGCACTAAGTGATTTAGTATCTATTTTTGATATTAAAAGATTCTTGCTAACTTCTTCTAATGGTGAAGTATAGACTTTTATATCAGGTACATAATTCTTCATGTAGAGCTTAAAAGGTTCTATCTTAAATTTTTCAGGTAATGATTCGTCTTCATTATCAAAATATTTTTTGTATTTATCCATTAACACCTCACTTTGAACTTTTCATATCATTAAGAGTATCAACAACAAACTTAGATATAGTGATTGCTGCGTTTACACTCAGCTCACCATATCTTTCTGGAAGAATAATCCCTGTTGGGGAGATGCCATGTCCTGAGCCATAACCATTTCTTAAATTTCCCATTCCTTTAACTATTTGCGTTAACCCACTTAAAATCTGTCTAACATTTTCATCATCTTTAGCTGATTCATTTGTTCCAGTATCTAAGTTTAAGTATTTAAAAGCTTTTTTTCTCAAATCCATCAAATCATCTTTGTTTGTGTATTTTATATTTGCGTCTTCTAAAACATATTTGAAGGTTGATTCTAATAACTCTTTGGATTTACCAATAGCTTCCCTTGAATCTGATGTTTTTAATTTTGACATCTCATCAATTTTCTTAACAATGTAGTCGTTGTTGTATTGAATTTTAAGATTTGCAGCACTCTTTGATAAAAGATTTGGATTATAATTATCTTCCACCTCTTTAAAAAGCTTCTCTGCTTTTTCCAAATCATAGTCTTTACACGGATTATGGTCAGCGTATTCAAAACCTTTAAGATGTTCAACAAGTTCGAAAACTAGCTTAAAAATTAGTTCATCAGATTGAGTGTTTATAAAATATTCAAATGATTTTCCTTTTGATAATCCGTAACCTCTTTTTTCACTAGCCCATTCCTGAATAGGTATACCAACTACATCTTCAGTAAATTCATCAAAGGTTGCATTACTAAAATCTAAAATATAACCGTCTTTATTAAAATAATTACATATACTTGTCTTAATTCTTCTGCTTAGCATAAAACTCCTTTCTAAAATTAAGTTTATTTTCTAATCTTGTAATTATATTATTATACCAATAAATCAACCTAATTTAGTTGATTCTTCAAAGATGTATTTATAATTAATACAATAACAAAAAGATCCTAGCTATATTTGCTAGAATCTTAACTTGATTTCTATTTAAAAGTCATATATCTAACTTAATATTTAACACTATTTTCAGTTTTCTGGATCTGATAGAAAATCTGTCATTTTGTCAAATCTTTCATTACCAATTCTTAATTTTTTGACTACATTAATACTACTAACACTACCAGCATTAGGGCTTGAGAATTCTAAGAAGAAATTATCATAAAGATATTCAAACATGTCATCTATTGTATCATCATCAAAGTCAAATCTATTTTTGATAGCGGCTCTAATACAAGCTGTCCAATCTGTAAAACTCCTAAATATAAATCTTGGTTTTTGAATGTTAGGGTTTGTTTCAACGTCATTTAAATACTTTCCAATTCTATAAAGTATTATATAAGCACCAAATAAAGAAAATTTATTTAATTTATATCCTGAACCACTTTTATTTTTAGAACTTAAAGGATATAGCTCAATATTAACCAATTTGTTAGTTAGTTTGGCAATATCATCCTCATTTTCATCAGAATCAAAATAAAAGTTTTTGTTCTTCTCTATAATTTCTTGATAGTATTTATCACAATAATAAGCTTGATATTTTTCTCCTTCTTTCCTTTTTTTCATAATTTCCTTAGTTAGTATTGATTTAAAACCTATTATATTATGTCTTAAATTTTCTACTATTTTTTCTTCTTCGGATTCAGAAATAATATCGTTAATATCTTTCGGACCCTTTCCAAGCTCTTTTTCAGGAATCTTATAGTAATCATACAAACTATTTTCGCTAATTTTTAAGCTATCCTCAACACCATTTGTCCCAGCATTGAACAGACAATGATAAATCAATCCATTTTTGTAATCCCCATTGACATGTGTTGGTAAGCAATAGTGTTGATTTGCAGAATCGCCATTGTATGAAATATTTTCACCTTCTAAATCTTTTTCCAATTCATTAAGTTCCTCAACCCAAGAAAAAACTCCCTTACCATCACCTTTATAATATTTAAGAAATTTCTCAATAATTTTATCTAATTTAGGATATGGATCCTTCTTGTCAGGATTTTCTAAGCCATAAGGATTTAATGAGTTTAATTTAGAATCATCTTTACCAAAATCTTTTAATTTCTCTTTCACATCATCATTTAAATTATTAATAACTTTAATTTCCATCATACATTACTCCTTATATTAGTGAACAATAACTAACTAATTTATTTATTAATGTTTTCATAAATCTTTATTCAATACTCCACCTTAGCCAAAACTTCTTCAAAAGAAGTTTCACCCTCCATTATTTGGATTAGGCCATTTGTTATCATAGGTCTAAACTTTTCTTTTTTTAGCTTATCCTTTATTTCCTTCGATTCTAGGCCGTGGTTTTTGAGGATGTCTTTAAATTCATCATCTATTAGGATTACTTCTTCTACTGCCTGGCGTTCTAGGTATCCTTTTTTGCATTTTGGGCAGCCTACAGGTCTGTAGATTTTTTTATTCTTATCTACTCTTATGTATTTGCTTACTAGTTCATATTCGAAGTCTGTCATGGTGTCGGCTTTTTTGCAGGTGCATAATTTTCTGACTAGCCTTTGGCTGGCCAGGGCATTTATGGCCGATCTTATGAGAAATTCCTCTACTCCTAAGTCTTTTAGTCTTACTAAGGCTGAGAGGGCATCAGTCGTGTGAGTTGTGCTCACAACTAAATGGCCAGTTATGGCTGCCCTTATGGCTATGGCTGCTGTCTCCCTATCTCTTATTTCACCAATCATTATTATGTCCGGATCTTGACGTAGAATAGCTCTCAAAATTTTAGGATAGGTTAAGCCGATTTTTTCCTTTACTGATATTTGATTTATATTTTCTATCTTGTATTCAACTGGGTCTTCGATTGAGACTATGTTGACTTCTTCTGTATTTAGGCTTTCTAAAAGTCCGTATAGGGATGTGGACTTTCCTGAACCTGTTGGCCCACTTATTAGGACCATGCCAATTTTTTTGCTGATTGCCTTTTGCAATTTTTTCTTAGAATTATCAGAGAAGCCCAGTAGCCTTGCCCTATTTTTAAATCTTTCTAAGGAAAGGATTCTTAGGACTAGCTTTTCACCATTGACTGTGGCAAGGGTTGATATCCTAAAATCGATGTTTTCAAAATTATCTAGCTTTAGGGCCCCGTCTTGGGGGAGGCGTTTTTCTGAAATATCCATCTTGGCTTCCACTTTTATTTTCGATATAAGCATCTCGGCATTTGTTTTATTGATCCTCATTATATCAAACAAAATCCCATCTATCCTTAATCTAATCTTGCCATAAGTTTCTTCTTGTTGAATATGGATATCAGATGCATTTTCCCTTATAGCGTGGCTTAATAAATCGTTGATAAAGCCATCTATATCGGATAAAATCTTTCTTTGGTCAAGCATTATACGCTCCAATACTTATCATCCAAGGACCTGTATCTGATGGCTTCTAAGAGGTGCTTTTGAGTAATTTCTGGGCTTGCCTCAAGGTCTGCTATAGTCCTTGCCATCTTAAGGATTTTGTTATAGCTTCTAACCGAAAAATTATATTTGTTAAAGGCAACTTGACCGATTTTTTCAACGTCTGGGCTAAGTTTGATATATTTTTTCATCTGCCTGGTTGAAAGTAGGGCGTTTGTTTTTATTTTTTCGTCCTTGTATCGCTCACTTTGAATTTCCCTTGCCCTTACCACCTCGCTTTTTAGCTCAGATGATGTTTTAGACTTAGTATCTCCCCTTAAATCATCGTATTTAACAGGTTTTATCTCTATGTGGATGTCAATCCTATCTAGGATCGGGGAAGAAATCTTATTTAGATATCTTCTAATCTCATTGATGGAGCAAGTGCATTCCTTAAGTGGATTGCCATAATTGCCACATGGGCATGGGTTCATGGCTGCAATTAGGATAAAATCCGAAGGATATTTGACACTTGCCTGGGCGCGGGCCACGTTTATTTCCTTGTTTTCTAGGGGTTCTCTCAAAGCTTCGATAACATTTTTCTGGTATTCTGGAAACTCATCCAAAAACAAAACTCCCCTATGGGCTAGGGTTATCTCACCAGGCTTTGGTACCGAATGGCCACCGCCTATGAGGGCTACCTGGCTTGATGAGTGGTGGGGTGCTCTAAAAGGTCTTTCATTTACAAGATGACCACTATCAAGAAGTCCCATTATAGAATAAATTTTTGTAACCTCCACCCTTTCTTCAAAGCTCATATCTGGAAGAATTGTTGGTAAATGCTTGGCTGAGAAGGTCTTTCCAGATCCCGGGGCTCCTATCATTAGTAGGTTATGGCCTCCTGCAGCTGCTATTTGGAGGGCACGTTTGAGATTTTCCTGGCCCTTAAGGTCCTTAAAATCATAGTCATAGGATACCTTATCTTCAAGAAGGGCTAGATTTATCTTATAAGGGCTTTTACTAATGTCTCCATTTAAAAAGCCGACAATTTCTTCTAATTTCATAAAAGGATAGACTTCTATATCAGAGATAATAGCACATTCATCCCTATTTTCGTAAGGAATTATAAATTTATTAAAGCCCTTTTCCCTCATAGAAATGACCATGGCAAGAGCTCCCCTAATTGGCATAATCCTCCCATCTAGAGAAAGTTCTCCAAGAAAGATGAAGTCATCATTTATCCTTTCAATGATGCCCATAGAACTTAGAAGGGAAATGGCAATAGGCAAATCTAGTTGGGTGCCTTCCTTTTTTAAGTCAGCTGGTGATAAATTTATGGTAATCCTACCTGCTGGAAATTTGTAGCCAGAATTTATTAGGGCAACCCTCACCCTATCCTTGGCTTCATTTATCGATGAATCTGGCAGGCCGACTATATTAAATTTTGGCAAGCCGCTTGTTATATCGCTTTCAACCTCCACCAACCTTCCTTCAAGGCCTATTAGTGAAGTTGTATTAGTTTTTGAATACATATTAACCCCCTGTCTTATATAATTATATCATATAATTTAAGACTTTTAATTAAATAAAAAAGCTGAGCTTTCACTCAACTTTTATCTTCTCTTCATCAAGGCCTAAGATATTTAGATACTTCATAAATTCTTCTGGTGGGTCTTGGTTAAATTCTAATTTTTCTCCATTTTTATCTTCAAAGGCAAGGTAGGTGCAGTGAAGAAGTGGGTGGTCTAGGTTAAATTTGTGCTTGAAATTACCATAGACTGGATCTCCTAAAAGGGGATGATTGATATCTGTCATATGGACCCTTATCTGATGGGTCCTGCCTGTTATTATATGAACCCTAACTAGGGAAAATCTCTCGACCTCACTTAGGACCTCATATTCAGAAATGGCCTTTCTCCCTGAATTTAAAACCGCCATCTTTCTCCTATTGTGGGGGTCTCTGCCCATAAAATTTTCTATCCTGGCTGATTTTTCCCTAAAATTCCCAAAGACTATTGCCAGATATTCTTTTCTGACCTTCCTAGTTTCAAAAAGATTTTTAAGGTAGCGGTAGGAGTCGTTATTTTTGGCAATTACCATAAGGCCTGTCGTATCCTTATCAAGCCTGTGAACAATGCCTGGCCTATCTTCGCCCCCAATATGGGAGAGGTTTTCATAGCCATATTTAAAAAGTAAGGCATTTACAAGAGTTCCTGTCACAATTGACCCTGCTGGGTGGACTATGAGATTTTTTTGCTTGTTAATGACTGCAAAGTCATCATTTTCATAAACCACATCTAGGGGGATGTTTTCTGCTATTAATTCAGGAACTTCAAATAGGCTATCGTCGATAAAGATTTCATCGCCCTCTTTTAGCTTGAATGATGGTTTTATTTGATTTTCATTTACTAGTATAAGCTTATCCTTGATAAAGTCTTTTATCTTCTCCCTTGGTATTTCATCAAGTTCGTCGGATATATACTTATCTACTCTTATCGTATCATCTGCAATTAATATCATGTTTATTTCTTTTCTATAGGATTTTTTTGGCTTTTTCTACCATTTCTTCTGAGATTTTGATATTAGCCAATAGCTTTGACCTAATATCAAGACTTGCCCTTGGAGATTTTTCTAGGATAGTCTTTGCAGCTTCTAGGCTCCTGTTGTTGTTATAAAAGGCTAGGGCAAGACTGGTATTTATTTGTCTAATGTCTTCCTTATCTGTATAAATAAGTCTTATTAGGTTAAGGGTCCTGTCATCCTTACTTTCTATTTTATTTTTTGTAAGCTTGGCGAGGCTATCACTTGCTCTTATTACTAAATATTCTGATTTCTTGTTTGATCTTTCTAAATTTTCTCTAATATTATCAACAGAATTTGTCTTTAATAAAAGGCTTGCTGCATCATAACTTATCTGATTTTTATAAATTGCATAGGCAAGTTTCTTCTCTGTCGTATCCATCCTAGAAATCTCTGCTCTTTCTTTTTGCTCCTTAAGAAGAGTCATATCCTTATCATAATTAACGAAGGCTTCCGTTATTTCTAAACCTAAGTTATTTATGAGCTTTATTTGCATATCACGACCAAGATTTGCCCTATCTTCTGTCAACAGGCTTATGATAAAGCTAGACTTTCCAGTATTTATAAGGGCTAAGTCATTTTCAATATTTTTTAGCTCGCCTGTTTTGTTTAGGCAATATAAGCTTGGATTTATATCTTTTAAAAGCTTGACTCTTTTTGATGATGAATCTTCCATTGATTTTATCATATCTTTAGATATTTCATCATTTGACTTATATATTTCAATCAGGCCCTTAATTAAATCCTTAGAGTTTGTTATATTTTCATCTCCTTGGCCAAGCATTAACCTATTAAGCCTAGTCTTATCTGACAAAGTATATTTAAAAATCGTTCTATTTATCCTATCAAAACCTAATTTTTCTATGAGGCGGTTTGTTGCATCATTATCAGAATTTCTTAAGGCTAGATCAAGGTCTTCTTTTATACCATCAGAATACGAAAAATCTCCATCATATATGGCATCTCTCATGGCAAGACCGATAAAAATCTTGATTGTTGATGCTGATGGAAGATAAGGCGTATCAGCATTTGACATCCTTATATCAACATCACTTTCTCCGCCGATTGATTTTATATTTATGTCATAAGTAAGCTTGCCATCAATAGTATTATAAATTGCATCATGGATATCTTCTTTGAGGGAATTTTCATCCGCAAAGGTGTCTTTCCCAAAACTTATAAAT
>OJLW01000747.1_pt1 | contig 14637 bp, 2 predicted proteins | sample 1597021 | NCBI WGS metagenome assembly OJLW01 (sample SAMEA3904676, study PRJEB24821) | metagenome | biome: Builtin; feature: hospital; material: surface | place: USA | collected 2013-06-03
TCTTGCCGGAATCATCAACCTTGAAGTCAGAGTTGTTGTCATCGCGACCCTTCTCGTGACCGTTAACCTTGACCTCGATGTCAGTCTTGCCACCAGGCAGGTCAGGGTCGGTGACCGTCACCGTAATCGGACCATCAACATCCTCACCCGGGGTGACATGAACGTTGCCGTTCTCATCGATCTCGACCGGGATGTCCTTGCCGTCTTCATCCTTAGCAGTGACCTCGGTGTCCTTGTCCTTGTTGTTGACCTTGATACCGGTGTCTTGCTTGTCGTCAGTCGGGTTCACCGGCTTTGCGCCGGTTTCGTCGACCGTGGTCTTCGGTGCTTCCGGCTTCGTGTCCGAACCGTTGTCGTCGCGGTCCTTCTCGTGACCGTTGACCTTGACCTCGATCTCAGTCTTGCCACCAGGCAGGTCAGGGTCGGTGACCGTCACCGTGATCGGACCATCAACATCCTCACCCGGGGTGACATGAACGTTGCCGTTCTCATCGATCTCGACCGGGATGTCCTTGCCGTCTTCATCCTTAGCAGTGACCTCGGTGTCGCCGTCCTTGTTGTTGACCTTGACGCCAGTGTCCTGCTTCTCATCGGTCGGATCGACCGGCTGCTTACCAGACTCGTCAACCGTGGTCTTCGGCGCTTCCGGCTTCGTGTCCGAACCGTTGTCATCACGGTCCTTCTCGTGGCCGTTGACCGGAACCTCGACCTCGACCTTGCCGCCAGGCAGATCCGGGTCCTCGATGACTACCGTGATCGGACCATCAACGTCCTCACCTGGGGTGACATGGACGTTACCGTTCTCGTCGATCTCGGCAGGGATGTCCTTGCTATCTTCGTCCTTCGCAGAAACCTTGGTTTCCTCGTCAGGGTTGACGATCTTGACGCCGGTGTCCTGCTTGTCGTCGGTCGTGTCGACAGACTTCTTGCCAGACTCGTCGACAGAGGTCGGATCCTGGGTCACATGGATGGTGACGTCGACTTCTTCCTTCGAGCCATCCGGGTAGGTCACGACGACCTTGCCCTGCTTGTCACCAGGCTCGTCGGTGTTCGGTGTGTCCTTCCACTCGTACTCGGTGCCGTCAGGAAGATCTTCCTTGTTAGCAATCGAGTCTTCAGGCTTCGGCTTCTCTCCCGGCTCAACCGTTTGATCCTGCCCCTTGGGGTCGTAGGCGTCAGCCTGGGACTTCACAGCCAGCGGGACGATATCGGTCTGCTCGTGCTTTTCACCGTTCTGATCCACCAACGTGTACGTCACAGTCACGTTCGGCTTCTCTTCAGAAGCCTCAACCGGGGTCGTTGGGGTGCCGGTGATCTTGCCGTTTTCAAACGTCAGACCATCTGGCAGTCCCTCAACCTTGAGGGAGCCTTCCTCGATCTCGAAGCCCTGTGGCAAAGGACCGAAGCCCTCAGGCTTCACTTCCTGTTCGTAATCCTCGCCAACAACGCCGTCCTGCAGAGGGGTGTCCGTCACCGTAATCTTTGTGACGACCTCTTCCTGCTGCTTTTCTGCAACAGTGGACTTCTCCGTCTTCTGGATGCGCTGCGCGGGGTCTTCCTCGTCCGGGTTCTCGTAGACCGGGTTGCCGTCCTCATCGGTGACACCAACATACTTGTCCACCATGACCTCGACCTCGCGAGTCACGGTCACTTCGGTGGTGCCAGGCTTGGTTGGGGTGCCAGTGATCTTGCCGGTCTCGGGGTCAATCTCAAGGCCCTCTGGCAGCTTATCGGCGGAGTACTTTGGCTTCGAGTTCTCAGCAAGATTGTCAGGCAGCTTCTGGAACAGGTCCGCGACGTTGTTGTCTGGGTACTCTTCACCTGCGGAGCCAAGCGGCAGCTGCTCTGGGACAACAGCGGTGAACGAGTCCGCGATCTCCCAGCGATCAGACATCTTCTTCGAAGCAGGGTCAACAGTTACCACAGCCGCTGTGTAGACGGTGGTTTCCTTCAGGTCCTCAGGAGCCTGGAAGTCACAGGAAGGCAGTACGCCCTTCTCGTCACTCTTGACGATGCACTCCTTGCCTTCCAGCTCAGTCTGGTTACCAGCAGGATCAGTTGCGTACCAACGGATTGCGTAATCCGCATTCGGCATCAGACCCGCAGCTTTCGTGGTCACCTTGGAGCCCGCACGACCCTTATTGTCATACGAGTTGTACTCCGGAATATCAAAGATCGGCTGTGCGGACATCAGTGGGAACTGCAGACCGTCCATCGCTTGTCCAGCCCACACAGAACCAAATTTGCTGAAGTCCTGGAACATGTTCATCGGGAACGCCGAGTTCTTGACGTCGCGGCCTTCGATCTTCGGGTACACGTACATGTAGTCCGTGTTGATGTGACGTTTTTTCGTCTGGTTAATTAAACCATCACCGAACGCAGCGCGGCGCGATGCACCGTTATCTGGCATGAAGTCCTTCGCAACTGTACCGAAGTCGCCCTTGGCCAGCTTATTGGAAATTTGAGCAGTCTGGTTCTCCTGTGTACGCGACTGGCCATACGTGCCCTTAAACGGCAGGTAAATCGTACCGTCAGCCTTAGTCTCCGTAACGACAGTCTCAGCGATGTGTGAACCTACGCCATGCTCGTCCTGGTACGCCTTGATGATGCGCTCCTGGTTTGCACGCTCCTGCTCAGCGGTGTAACCCTTGTTCGCTTCCTTCCACGCATCAATCTCACGCGCGACCTCATCGTTGAGGTACGAGGCAACAACTTCTACGCCACCAGCAGCGCGATCACCCTGGCCGGGCTGGTACTTGTAGTACCCCGGCAAGGAACCGGCGTCCTCGCCGTTTTCCCACCAAACCATCGACCAGTTTGGTGCAGCACCAGCACTCCTGAAAGCGCCGTACTTTCCGTAGTCTGGGAACTGACCATCAACGGTTGGCTCACCGGTCTGGCCATCAAGTGCGCGGGTCCACTCGGAGTCCGGCTTCGCCAGCCAATCAACCTGTGCCGGCTTCTCCTCAAGCACGAAGCGCCCGTTGGTAATGCGGGAGCCAGCCGGGCCGGCGGTGAAGTTCCAGGATTCCTGGACTCGGTTCAAACGTGTGGTGTACCGGCCGGAGTTCATATCGCCAGCGGCGACGACAGAGTACTTATTCTCGTCAGGGTTTTCGCCCCACACACGGACTTTGAACTTGCTGGCGCCAGCCAGATTGAACGCAGGGGCACCAACCCGATCAGTCACTTTACGAGTCAAGTCGAAAGAGAAACGACCCTCGGAGTCGGTCAGGGTGTAGAACACCGGGGAAACTTCGTTTTTGCCGGTGACGTACTGCAGGTAGATAACATTGCCCTTCAGCGGCTCATTGTTCGCCGAAAGATCGTCATGTCGGCCGTCCTTATTGATGTACGCGTAGCCGTGGTAGCCACCATAATCGCGCCAGCCACCCTTGGTGTAAATGGCGTTCGGAACCTTCTTATCCTTGACGGCGTCGTCAACAGTAGCGTCCGCGCCGGCAACCGCCGCAGCGGTCTCCTGGGCAAACGCAACCGGCTGTGCCAGCGGCGCAACGAGCGCAAACGAAAGTGCTGCCGCAGCGATCGAGGTACCACGACGAATCTTGTAGGAGCTTCGCACAACAATTCCTTTCATTCCTTGATTTGAAACATGTAGTCGCACCGCCGTGTTTTTCACCGATCTTTAGGCACAAACACAGGCGCTACGTGCTTTACAGTCATCAAAGAATAACAATGAATGGTCTGCGCTTCTAATAGACCTTTAGGCCTATTCCATTCCAGGATTTTGCGACACCGATATGTTTCAAACTCTAAGAATCCATCAGGTAGGCAGCGCTAGGACGATTGTCCTATAGTGCACATGTAATTGTTTGTATAGATAATTAGTAGACATATGTACGTCACCTGCGAAGACGAAGATTCCCAGAACTAACAGCGACCGTTGTCAGTACCAATACAAAAAGCTGCCACCCGTCATATATGACGGGTGGCAGCTTTTCTCTTCTTAGAAAGCGATCAGTAAGCGCTTAGCCCCCAGCCTCCCCCGCAAGGGGGTGACTGTTCAGAGTGTATTTCTTACTGCTACTTCTTCTCTTGCTTTGCCGGAGTCTTGTTGTCCGTCTTGGAGGACAACTTCGTCGTCTTACCGGAAGAACCCTTCAACTCCAGATCCTTCACAGAGGACTTCGGGCCATTCGGGTTGCAGTTGTCGTAGATGACCGTGCCGGCCAGGATACCAGCAGCAATCAGCACGATACCTGCAGCAACCATGCCCAGATCCGCACCGAAGGTACGCAGCTGCGCGTTGATCTGCTCAGCCTGACGTGCCATCTCCGGATTGAAGACGCCAGCCTGCTGCTGAATACGGGTGTTGACCGTCTTCAGCTGAGCATCAACCTGTGCAGCCACATCGCTCAGAACCGGAATCTGAATCTGGGAAGCCAGACCCAGTGGCAGCAGCGCGATCAGTGGGAGACCGAAGCCCACAGCCGATGCCACACACTTGCCGGTATCAAAGCCGTTATCCTTCGGATCGAACGGGTTCCAGCCATTCGAGATCTCGTCCCCGTTGTTGACGCCGTCACCATCAGCGTCACCCTTCGGATCCAAGATCGACGTCTTGCCGTCCTTACCAACAAGTACGAACTGCGCTTCACCAGGCTTGGGCTCCGACTTGCCATCGGTGAGCTCGAACTTAACCAGCGGGTTCGCAACCTGATCGAAGTCCTTCTTGAACTTGTCAATCGTCAACTTCGTACGGCCTTCACTACCCTTCTTGCCATACCTGTCGTTAAACTGCTTCGCCAGCTGCTCCATAGTCGGAGCCTGACCAGTTACAGTCGCGCCTTCTGGTGTGAAGGTCCAGTCGGTAGCACCTTCTGCCTTCGGGTAGCTCTTAGCCTCCGGATTGTCCTGTACCTTGATGCCCTTGAGGTCCGTAACCTTCTTTCCGCCATTGTCAGTGAAGGCTGGCTTAGCAGTTTCCTTACCACCAGGCTGAACATGGGCCTCGTCGTAGCCAGGTGTCAACGAAGTCAGGTCATTACCGTGGGAAGGATCCGTAGGCTTCTCAGGCTCTGTCGAAGGGTCGGCTGGGTCGGTATCCGTCGGCTTGCCAACGGTGACAGTAACCGTCTTCTCATCAACCGAACCATCCGGGTAAGTAACCTTCACCGGAACCTCGATCTTGTCACCAGGCTTGGCGTTTTCAGGAACGTCAACGGTAATCGAACCGTCCTCGTTGACCGTCACACCCTCCGGCGCACCCTCGCCCTTCTCGAACTTAGTGCCCTCCGGCGGAGTCGTCTCCTTGCCGTCCTTATCCTTAAAGACAGGCTTGTCAACCGTAACCTTGTCACCCGGCTTACCAGATCCATCCTTGTACTCAGGATCGATCTCGTCAGCAGTCTTCGCATCCGGGTTACCAACGGTGACAGTAACCGTCTTCTCATCAACCGAACCATCCGGGTAAGTAACCTTCACCGGAACCTCGATCTTGTCACCAGGCTTGGCGTTTTCAGGAACGTCAACGGTAATCGAACCGTCCTCGTTGACCGTCACACCCTCCGGCGCACCCTCGCCCTTCTCGAACTTAGTGCCCTCCGGCGGAGTCGTCTCCTTGCCGTCCTTATCCTTAAAGACAGGCTTGTCAACCGTAACCTTGTCACCCGGCTTACCAGATCCATCCTTGTACTCAGGCTCGAACTGACCGTTCTGATTCGTGATGGAAGGCTCTAGCGGCGTTGCTGGAATCGAGCCCTTGTCCTTCGGGTTGGAGCCCTTGCCCTTCTCTTCAGCGTCCGGGACGCCGTCACCGTCATCGTCGGTGTCTTCCTTGTCAGGCACACCGTCACCGTCAGTGTCGAGCTTGAAGTTGGCCTTCGTGTTGTCCTCGGAGCCGTCCGAGTATTTCACGTTCACAGGGACATCGAACTCTTCCTCAGAGTCCTTATTTAGCTGAGGCTTGCCATTCTCATCCTTCTTAACCGTGACGGTCACAACACCGGTCTTCGGATCGATATCAACTTCGTAGCCCTCAGGAGCCTTGAAGTCCTTCGGGATCGAGAATTCGGCATCTCCAGGTACTTCGACCTTGTTACCATCTTCGTCCTTGAAAGTCGGCTCCGAAGTTGCAGGCTTCTCCGGAGTAACGAGCTTGTCTTCGTAAGATGGTTCGAGCTCTTCCGCCTGCTTCGTCTTCGTCACCTTCAACGGGACACGGTCAACGTGAGCAGCCTCAACAACCGTAGGCTCTTGGCCTTCTTCAGCAGCAGGAATGACGATATCGTAGGTCACCGTCACATTCGGGTTCTCCTGTGAAGGCGCGTTGTCACCTTCCGGGGTAACGGCAGTCGGGGTGCCGGTGATTTTGCCAGTCTCAGGATCAAAATCGAGGCCTGCAGGCAGACCATCGACCTTAATGTTCTCTGCCACTGCGCCCTTCGGGAGACCCTGCGGCTTCACATCCTGGTCATATGGCTTACCAACGACACCATCCGCAAGAGGTGTGTCCGTAACGTGCAGGTCGTAGGACTTAGAGTTCTCAACCGTCGTCACAGAGGAATCACCAACGGTAAGTTCTGCCTCGTTGATGACAACTACCTTGTAGTCACCCGGCTTCTTTGGCGTACCAGAGATAACTCCAGTCTCCGGGTTAATCTCCATCCCCTCAGGGAGACCCTCTGCTCGGAAATTCTTGTAGGTCACACCGTCTGCCGGTTCCGGTGCAACCGATACCGCTTCTTCACCCTGCTTGTACTCTTCCCCAACGGATCCGATTGGCAGGGACTTATTGACCGCAGCAGTGAAGGCATCCGAAGCGAGCGGAGTGCGGTTACCGGTGCCGTCCTCCGCCCACAGGGTAGCGGTGTACGTGGTGGTTTCCGCAAGATCCTCCGGAACGGTGAAGTCAGCAGACGGCAGCGAGTAGTTATCTACCGGCAGATCCTTGTGCTCAGCAACAACATTGCCCGCAGGGTCAGTCCAGATAATGTCGTACTTCAAGTTGTCATGCGTGAGAATGCCGGTTGCCTTAGTGACTGCGGTGTCACCTGCTGCAGCCGTATTCAGCTGCGAATCATAGTTGACCACATCGAATTCCAGCGGCGCCGGGCTCAGAATGATGTTCATGCCACGTTGGTAGTCCTGCAGCCTATCCTCAGACTTACCAACAGCAACATTCTTACCGCCGGACCAAGTTGCCGGATCAATACCATTCATCCAACGCTGGAACTGCCAACCAGATTGCACGCCAATGTTGTTTGGCAGATCCACCGGACCGACGTACATCCAGTCCATGTTGATGTGCTTGGATTTGGAGTTGGCGTTGACCCAGGAACCCTCAGACCAGGATTTTGCGAGTTGGTGGAATTTATCATCAGGAACAGTACCCTGACGATCACGAGCATTACCGTAGATACCCTTGAAGTAGAGCTTGTACTCGCCCTTTTCATTAGTCTTGGTGGTTACAGTCTCTGCAATCCACTCTGGGTGCTCTCCCTGGATCTGCTCGCTGATCCACTCCTGCATCTTCGTCTCATCCGCAATCGTCCAGTCACGACCACGAAGATCCTTGCCACCAAAGTTCTGCTTTACATACGTCTCGATGGCGGTGATTGCCTCATCGCTGAGGTAGGAACCAACGATCTCCTGGTCTCCGAGAACCAGGTCGCGCTGCTCACCCTGAATGGCACCGCCACCCAGAATTGCACCGGTTTCCGAGTCAGCCGCACCGTTAGGAACTGCGGAGTTCCAGAACACAACACCACCGATGGAACCATTCAGACCGTTACCGACATTGTCGCCTTCACCAGAAACAGCCCAATCTCCGCGTGGCTGAGTCAGCGTGTACTCACTATTGCGGATGTAGTTAATATCGAGGTTCGAAACGCTGTAGTTGCTGTTCCACGACACCATGTGGTTGTTATCTGCCGCAGCCTGTGCCGGGGCCCAAGCACTTGCGTACTGATCCATCAGACGCAGTTCTTCCTTCTGGCCATCAGGCAGCTCAACCCATACGCGAATCTGCTCCCGCCAACCATCAAGACGGGGGTTACCCGCAATATCTTTCAGGCCGGCCGAACCAGTAGTTACAGCTGCCTCAAATACGCGCATGCGATTCAGCTCGTCAAAGAACGGCTTCATCTCAATCGCATAAGCGCCCTGCTCATTGGTGGTCGCAGTGTAGATCGGTGAGAAACGAACGTTTTTGTTTCCCTCTTTCCACTGCGCGTAAACCTTGGCGCCCTGAATTGGCTTGGAATAATCAGCCAAGCGAGAGTTTGTATTAGCCTGCGCAAATACCTCACGAACAGAACCCGAGATGGTAAACGGCGAGTTTGCCAAACCTTCAGATTCAATGGCCGTTTCAGTGGTCTGAACCGACGCAGGCTTTTCCTGTGCAAACGCAACCGGCTGCGCCAGTGGTGCCACCAGAGCAAACGACAATGCGGCCGCGGCAATCGACGTGCCACGGCGTGCCTTAAATTGGCCTCGCATAAACATTCCTTCCATATGGTCTAATCAATGTGACTACCTACCTGTCAGCCAAGGTCTAGCAAAACCACAAAACTGCAGGTGGTGGACGTAGACAGTGGTCAACGATTAGTCACTCGCTGTAAATTGTATCAACCCATGGAAAATGCAGGATCCCTACAGGGCTTTTCTAATTCTCAAACAAAAAGAGCTACAACTGTCAGATAAGCGCAGGTGGAATGCAGTAATTTTTTCTAGTGATACATTTTGGTCGCTATATACGGAACTCATTGACATAGTTCCATTAGGACCAGCTCAATTAAACTGGAAGACAAACGTTAATAATTGTCGAAACAATTAAGGCCAATCGGGCAAATATAAAAGTTGTTACCTATTGCAGTAAACACAATAGGCAACAACTGTAATTTTCTTACCAAGACTTTAGGCAAGATTTACGAAATGTAGCCCCCTGCATGGGGGAGGAGGCTACATCACGATCCTTTTACGCCTTTGGCGTATCGGTTGCAGGTGCTTTCGGAGTGGACGTCGATACGTTGTTGTCCTCCTTAGAGGACAACTTCGTCGTCTTACCCGACGAACCCTTCAACTCCAGATCCTTCACAGAGGACTTCGGGCCATTCGGGTTGCAGTTGTCGTTAATGATCGTGCCGGCGAGGATGCCAGCGGCGATCAGCACGATACCTGCAGCGACCATGCCCAGATCCGCACCGAAGGTACGCAGCTGCGCATTAATCTGCTCAACCTGACGAGCCATCTCCGGGTTGAAGACGCCCGCCTGCTGCTGAATACGAGTGTTCACATCCTGCAGCTGAGCATTCACCTGAGCAGTCACATCGCTGAGCACCGGAATCTGAATCTGGGAAGCCAGACCCAGCGGCAGCAATGCGATCAACGGCAGACCGAAGCCAACAGCGGATGCAACACACTTACCGGTGTCACGGCCGTTATCCGACTTGTCGAACGGATTCCAACCGTTCTTCACCTCATCTTCGTTGGTGACACCGTCACCATCGAAGTCACCATTCGGCTCCAGAATGGACTTACCATCCTGGCCAACAAGCACGAACTGTGCCTGCTGATTTTCCTTGGTGGTCTTGCCGTCGGAAAGATCAAAGATCACAGCCGGTTTAGCAACCTTGCCAAAGTCCTCCTCGAACTTCTTGAAGTCAACCTTCTTACGGTTGCCCTTCTTGCCGTAGAGATCGTCGAACTGCTTCACCAGCTGCTCAACAGACGGAGCCTGGCCAGTAACGGTCGCATCCTTCGGCGTGAACTTCCAGTCAGTTGCGCCTTCGGCCTTCGGGTAGCCCTTCGCCTCCGGATTGTCCTGTACCTTGATGCCCTTGAGGTCCGTAACCTTCTTTCCGCCCTTGTCGGTGAAGGCTGGTGTAGCACTCTTCGTAGCACCAGGCTGAACATGAGTCTCGTCGTAGCCAGGCTGCAACGAATCCAGGTTGTTGCCATGAGATGGTTCCTCGCTTGGCTTCTCAGGACCGGTCGACGGATCCGAAGGCTCCGTGTCCGTCGGCTTCTCAACCGTGACAGTGACATCAACATTGTCCTTCGAACCATCCGGGTAAGTCACAACAACCGGAACCGTGATCTTGTCACCAGGCTTTGCATCCTCAGGAACCTTAACGGTGACAGAACCGTCCTCATTGACAGTCACACCCTCAGGCACCTTGTCACCAGGGGTGAACTTCGTACCATCAGGCGCCGTGGTCGGGTTACCCTCCTTATCCTTAAACGTCGGAGCAGGAACCTTCACATCATCGCCAGGCTTACCAGAACCATCCTCGTAACCAGGATTGAACTTCTCGTTGTCCTTCTCCGCCGGAGTCACCGGCGCATCCGGCTTCTCAACCGTGACAGTGACATCAACAGTGTCCTTGGAGCCATCCGGGTAAGTCACAACAACCGGAACCGTGATCTTGTCACCAGGCTTTGCATCCTCAGGAACCTTAACGGTGACAGAACCGTCCTCATTGACAGTCACACCCTCAGGCACCTTGTCACCAGGGGTGAACTTCGTACCATCAGGCGCCGTGGTCGGGTTACCCTCCTTATCCTTAAACGTCGGAGCAGGAACCTTCACATCCTCACCAGGCTTACCAGACCCGTCCTCATAGTTCGGGTCGAAGTGATCGTTCGCGTTTGGAACCTTCGGGTTGCTGTCTTGATCATCCGGGATGCCGTCACCGTCATCATCCGTATCCGTGAGATCAGGCGTGCCGTCACCATCGGTATCCAGCTTGAACTTCGCCTTGGCCTCGTCCGTGGACTTATCTGGGTAGGTCACCGTGACCGGAACATCGAACTCTTCCGTGGTCTCCTTGTTCAGCTTGGACTTATCCGGGAAGGTCACCGTGACCTCACCGGTGTTCTCATCGATAGAGACCTCGTAGCCCTCAGGCGTAGTAAAGCCATCGGTGATCTTGAACTTGGAGCCCTCAGGAGCGGTTGCGTCCTTGCCATCCTTGTCGGTGAAGGTCGGCGAAGACTTTGTCTCCTTGCCTGGGACGACGAGCTTGTCCTCGTAGGACGGCTCGTAAAGGTCCTTGTCCTTGTCGGTCACCGTGACGGTGACGTCAACGTTGTCCTTGGTTCCATCTGGGTAGGTCACAACGACAGGGATCTTGACCTCGTCACCTGGTTTGGCGGTGTCCGGGATGTTGACGGTGATCTCACCGGTGTTCTCCTCCACCTTGACGACGTAGCCCTCGGGAACATTCTCACCCGGGGTGAACTTCGTACCATCAGGCGCCGTGGTCGGTTTACCGTCCTTGTCCTTGAACTCCGGCTTATCAACCTTGGCTTCGCCACCAGGCTTACCCTCGCCGCCCTTGTATTCCGGCTCGTAGGACAAGTTCTGGTTCGGAACCTTCGGATTACTGTCATCCTTATCATCGATACCGTCGTCGTCATCATCCGTATCCGTGACGTCAGGCGTGCCATCCCCATCGGTATCCAGCTTGAACTTCGCTGTAGCGTCATCCTTAGAACCATCCGGGTAGGTCACCGTGACCGGAACGTCAAACTCTTCCGTGGTGTCCTTGTTCAGCTTGGACTTATCCGGGAAGGTCACAGTGATCTCACCGGTATTCTTATCGATCTCGACGGCATAGCCCTCAGGAGCCTTGTAATCTTCTGGGATTGCGAACTTCGACCCCTCAGGCGCGTCGACCGTCTCTTCGGTTGGGTTGCCCTCTTGATCTTCACCAGTCTTGGTGAATGTCGGAGAAGACTTCGTCTCCTCACCCGGAACGACGAGCTTTTCCTCGTACGCAGGCGTCAATTCATCCGCGTCATTCGTCACCAGAACGGTCCATGCGGAGACGTCGTTACCGCCGGAAACCAGGACAACGTTGAAGTAATCACCCTTCTTTGCATCCTTTGGGATGTCGAAGGTGCAAGCCTTCACTTGGGCCTTAATGCCCTTGGATTGGTCGAGTTCGCAAGTCTTCTTGACGTCGCCCTTCTGGTCGCGCCACTCGACCTTCGACGGCAAGGTCGACAAATCACCGTTGAACTCTGGGGTCACCGTCGCTCCAGGAGCGGCCGGCTTGTCCGTCGCGTTGTAGTCAGCCGTGATCGACACCGGGGTGTACGGCATGACCGCGTAGTTGACGTTGTACAGGGAGTTCAGATTCTGGAACGGAACACCAGTGAAGTCGATCGGCAGCTGGTTCTCGCCTGGAATAGCCGAAGCCCGGAAGTTTCCACCATCATTGAAGCGTTGGAAAACTGGAGTGTGGAAGCCCGTGTAACCGTTCTGGACTACACCGTCCTTGTTTTCGACCCACACGAAGACATGGTTCGGATTCAGGATATCCTCGCGATCCTGGCCCTTCTCGTACGCGCCAAAACGCAGGGTGTATTCACCCTTATTGTTGGTTTTTCCGTAGACGGTCTTGAGGATGTACTCGGGGTGGTCCTCAAGCATCTTCTTGGTTGCATCTGCTAGCTGGTTCGGATCGTCCTTGTACTGCTCGTGCAGCTTCTGGTTTGCTGCAGCACCATCCTTGGTCAAGGTGGATGCATATACGGTGTAGCCATCCGCAGCTTCGTCGACGCCATTGAAAGACGGACCAGTAGCGACGATGCCCTTGTCTGGGCCACCAGTCTCGAGCCAGACAGTGCCGGAAATGGTGTTCGGAACGTCGGTCTGCGTCGATGCCAAATCGATCGGCCCCTCAGGGTCCTCGACAAGCTTGTCACCCTTCGCAGCCATCCAGCTGGTTTCGTGGCTCGGTGGAACTTCCTGGTAGAAAGCCGCCATCAACTGGATGTTGCCATCAGCAGCAACGAAGGAACCGAGGGGGCCCTCAACTACACCGTTGAAAGAGCCCGGGACAAAGCCGTTGGCCTGGCGGAACATGACCATCTTGTTGCCGCGCTCGTTGGTGTACGGCTCTACCCAGATACGGTGTTTTTGATCCGTACGAGCAGACCAGGTGTGCTCCACCCCGAGTTTGTCGGTCCAGGTAATGCCTTTATCCCCGGTACCAAAAGCGAACGTACCCTGACCGCCGTTGCCACCGACAACATCCGGCAGGGTGTGGGTCTCTGCCTTAAAGATTGGCGAGTACGAACCGTCTTTGTCCTGGAACTGTGCGTAAACGGTGACGCCGTCCAGTGGAATGTTTCCGTTATCGATAGTCGATCCCGGGTTGCCCTTCGGGCCGGTCGCATATACGTGACCCGATATCAGGCCCTTACCAACACCGTGAGCGTCAGTCAGGTTGGCAGCCTTGGTGACGCGGCCACTGGCGATCATGTCGGCATCAATCACACCATTCGCATCGGCCGCTGGCGCGACCGGATTCTGATCCGCAACTGCTGGAGTTTCCTCCTGAGCAAACGCGACCGGCTGCGCGAATGGCGCTACCAACGCAAACGACAATGCGGCTGCAGCAATCGAGGTGCCACGACGCGCTTTATATGAGCTTCGCATGAAGATTCCTTCCATTGATCCAAGCGGTATGACTTTCAATTCACCAACCAAATCACTGGATAAACTTCCAGACAAAATGATTATTCATGCCAATTAAAAGCCATTCACCAAAAATTGTATCAATCCATACAGGCCACAGATTACGTACAGCTGTTTTCTAATTTCGCAGGTCACAGACTTACAAACGTCGACTTTCGCCCTCCGTATAGTCCATTGACGGGTGGATTACTACCTTTTTGTACATCTAAATACATACCCCCCCCCCGAAACGTCATCACACCTGGTTTCTAGCCCAAAATTACATATGTGGCGTACCTCTTCCCCAAATAGCCCAATTCATAAAATAAATAAGCTGTGGCCCGTTACACATTCGATAACGGGCCACAGCTATAGCTTTTCTTAACAGACCTTCAGGCTTGCTTCACGCAACCTGGCCCCCTACTCGGGGGTGTAAGCGGGTCGCGCGGCAACTTCCTACTTTGTCAGCTTGCCATCCTTCGTGGTGGACTCCGACGACAGCTTCGTCGTCTTACCGGACGACCCCTTCAGCTCCAGGTCCTTCACAGAGGAGCTTGGGCCGCCGGGCTTGCAGGCGTCGTAAATGAACGTGCCTGCCAGGACACCAGCAGCGATCAGCGCGATGCCTGCGACAACCATGCCGAGGTCCGCACCGACGGTGCGCAGCTGCGCGTTAATACGCTCAGCCTGGCGTGCCATCTCCGGGTTGAAGATGCCAGCCTGCTGCTGGATGCGGGTGTTCGCAGCTTGCAACTGCGCCTCTACCTGACCAGCGAGGTCACTCAGAACCGGGATCTGAATCTGGGAAGCCAGACCCAGCGGCAGCAGCGCGATCAGCGGCAGACCGAAGCCCACAGCGGATGCTGCACAGGCACCAGCGTTGACCTTGCCAGCAACCGTGACGGTCTCCGCCTTGTTGCCGTGGCCGTCCCTCACGTTGATCTTGTCACCCTGCTTGAGCTCGACGCCCTTTGGCAGGTTCACGGACCAGTTGCCGTTCGCGTCGGTCGTGGTCTCAAGTTCCTTGCCGTTGGGCAAGGTGACGATGATTGTCTCGTTCGGGCGGTCGCCCTTACCGGAGATCTTCGTGTCACCGGCCGTAATCGGGTTTACCGTCGGCGCGGTGGTGTCTGGCTTCTCGCCGTCGTTCGCAGGGTCGGAGCCAGCCTTGACCTCAGCTTCATTCGTGACGCCGTCGCCATCGAAGT
>OJLW01000752.1_pt1 | contig 14567 bp, 10 predicted proteins | sample 1597021 | NCBI WGS metagenome assembly OJLW01 (sample SAMEA3904676, study PRJEB24821) | metagenome | biome: Builtin; feature: hospital; material: surface | place: USA | collected 2013-06-03
TAGACATACTTAATATTAGAAGGATGGCCTTTGAGGCAGTTGCCAAAATTGCCTACGAAAACAGGCCAATTACAGACATAGCCCTAGAAGTTTTTGATATTCTTCCAGGAGAAGAAGCGAGATATAGGGAAAATATCTTTAGAGAAAGAGCAGTAATGGGTGAGAGACTTAGAATGTGTATAGGTCTTGACGCAAGAAGTGCTGCTGATACAGACGCTGTCACAGAAGGCTTAGATGCGATGGATTATGACAGACGAATCTACAATCCACCTTTAGTTTCTGTTATAAAAATCGCCTGTGAAGCATGTCCTGAAAACAAAGTCACAGTAACAGACCAATGCCATGCTTGTATTGGACATCCTTGTGTAAATGTCTGCCCTAAAAACGCTGTTACATATACTGCCAAGGGAGCAATAATAGATCAAGATAAATGTATCAAGTGCGGTAAGTGTGTTGCTGCTTGTCCATATCAAGCAATCAACCACCAAAAAAGACCTTGTGCAGAATCTTGTGGAGTTAAGGCAATCGGCTCTGATGAATTAGGTCGTGCTAAAATCGACGAAGATAAGTGCGTAGCTTGTGGTAGATGTATTATAACTTGCCCATTTGGAGCAATCTCAGATAAGAGTGAGATCTACCAACTTATCAAGTCTCTACAATCAGATAGGAAAGTTTATGCTATAATTGCACCATCATTTGTCGGACAATTTGGTGTAAATGTAAGCCCTGAACAAATCAGAGAGGCTATCAAACAACTTGGCTTTGACGATGTTATAGAAGTAGGCCTTGGAGCTGACCTAACTACAATGAACGAAGCCCATGAGTATTTAGAACAAGTTCCAACAGGCAAGATTCCATTTATGGGAACAAGCTGCTGTTTCTCATGGAAGTTAATGGTAAGAAACCAATTCCCAGATATAAATGATAAGATTTCTGAATCATCAACACCAATGATCTATTCAGGAAAACAAATGAAAAAACGTGATCCAAACTGTGAAGTAGTATTTATAGGACCATGTATATCCAAGAAACTTGAAGCTCTTGAAGAAGAAGTAGCTGAAGTAATAGACTTTGTAATAACCTACGAAGAGCTTCTAGGAATGTTCCTTGCTAAAGGAATCGAACCATCAGAAATCGAAGTAGATGAGCCAATGATGGATGCCTCAGAGACAGGAAGATTCTATGCAGTAAGTGGTGGTGTTGCCGAAGCTGTTAAGAGAAGAGTGGGAGAAATCGATCCGGATGCCAAGGTTGAAGTAGAAAATGCTGAAGGATTAGACAACTGTGTCAAGCTTGCAAGAATGGCCAAACTCGGCAGGATGGGCGGCAAGCTTATCGAAGGCATGGCTTGTATGGGAGGCTGTGTCGGAGGACCTGGAACAGTAGTTGCAGAAAATAAGACCGGCAAGAAAGTTAAGGCCTTCGCAGCTGAATCAATCTACAGATCTCCTGCTGATAACGAGAATATTCCAGTAGAAGACAGACCAGATGATAGCAAATTACAAAAATAATATCTAAAAATAAAGATAAAGCCCTAACTCAAAGAATAATTTTAAGTCTTCTTCGAGTAGGGCTTTTTATAGTCATTTCTAACTTGAAATTCCATTTACTAATATAGCTTAACAGCAATAATTTATTTGTCTTTGTCAGTCTAAATGATATAATAAGAAGATAAGAAATAAAGAGAGGTAACTATGGGTCAAACTACTATAATGCTCATGTTTGTGACGGTAATCTCCAAGATTTTTGGATTCTTAAGAGAGTCAGTTATGGCGTCATACATTGGAGCAGGTGATTTAAAAAGTATCTACACAACCGCAAACACCCTGCCGGTTGTTATTGCAAACTTCGTGGCTGTTGGAATAATTTCAGGATTTATTCCAATTTATAATAAGGCAAAGAAGGAAGAAGGGGAGAAGGTAGCTGAGGAATTTACTTCAAATATTTTCAATATCCTTATGGTATTTGGAGTTTTTGCAGTAATAATAGGAATGGTTTTTGCAAGGCCATTTTCTAAACTCCTTTCCCCAGATTTAAGCGGCGAGTCTTTGGACCTTGCCACAAACTATACTAGAATAATGATGTTTGCAGTATTTGCTTATCTTTATTCAGCAGTATTTAGGGGATATTTAAATCTAAAGGGCAACTTCTTCGATCCTGCCATTACAGGAATTATAATGAATATTATAATCATTGCCTTTACTGTCCTTACAGGAATAACAAAGAATCCTTACATGCTAATAATAGGAGCCCTTTTGGGTAACTCCCTCCAATACATACTCTTTCCAAGGGCATGTAGGAAGGCAGGTTATAAGCATAGGAAAATCCTAGATATTCACAATAAGTACGTAAGAAGTCTGATGCTTGTAGCTATTCCTATAATCTTATCATCAGCAGCAGGAGAGATTTCTATAATAATAGATAACTCTATGGCTTCAGCCTTCTTCGGAAAAGCAGCCATCTCCAAGCTCTTTTATTCAAAGACGATGCTAACTATGATTACAGGAATCATAACAATTTCTATAACTACAGCCCTATTTCCAACTATAGCAGAATATGGGGCAAGTGGTGAGATAGGAAAGATGAAAAAATCCATAAGCTCATCTGTAGTATCTACCATGCTTCTGTTAATTCCTGCTAGTATTGGTATGGCCGCCCTTGCAGAGCCTATCATAGGAGTTGTATTTGAGAGAAATGCCTTCACTAGGGAAGATACCATAGCAGTTGCAAGCCTTATTGTAGCTTATGCTCCAAATAATATCTTCCAATCAACAATAGATGTGGTAGATAGAGGTTTTTATGCAGTAGGAGATTCCAAGACACCAGTGGTCGTTGTGATTATCCAACAAATTTTAAATGTTATATTTAACTTTATCCTAATTAAGATATTTGGCATAAGGGGACTTGCCTATGCGACAGTTTTATCAACTGCCATTGGTACAGTCATGATGATTTATCAATTTAGGAAGAAATTCGGAAGCTTTAACTTCAAGACTTCATTAATATCTCTTGTAAAGATAAGTCTTGCAACAGGACTTATGGCCCTAGTTGCTGTAGGAGTCAATGGAGCACTTGCTAACTTTGCTCCAAGACTTGTGGCCTTGTTTGTAGCTATCATTGCTGCTATGCTAGTTTACCTACTAGCAATTCTTTTAGCAAGAATTCCTGAAGTTATGGATATGGTAAATAGGATTTATCATAAAATAAAGTTTAGAAAAGAAAATAAGAATTAATATATGCCGGCTTAGAGCCGGTTTTTCTGTACTAAAAAAAGAGGGGAATTCCCTCTAAATTTATTAGTAGCAGATCTTTATTATTAGATTAAAATCCTATTGGAGGATTTGGTTTTTCATAAAGATTGAAACAATCTTTGAGAAGTTTTCCAGATTTGTAATCCTACAGAAGTCTGTGTTGTAGATTAGCTTGGCGTTTTCTACGTCTTCTTCCTCTCCAGTAAAGACTCCTAGTATTGATATCTCATCTTCTTTTATATTTCTAACTTCCTTGGCAGTATCTTTGACTGCGACTTCCTCTACATATTGGTCTTTATCAAGCATTTTTACAGTATTGATATTACTTCTTTCGTCATTTGGTTTACCATCAGAAAGGATTATGACAATATTTTTGGTGTTTTCGTCATCCTTTTCGATCAGTTCATGGACAGTCTTAAAGGCAAGGCCGTCCCTGTTTGAACCTGATGCGAAAAAGTCAAAAATCTTTTCGTTATTTTCCTTTTCGTCATAGTCCCTATATATATTAAAGACTGTAAAGTCCCTTAGGGTAGAAAAGCTCATGACTCTGATTGGAATATCTAGGGCATCCATGGCCCTTTCTATGATATAGGCCTCGTTTGCTACCATGGCTTGGCGACCTATTTGGCTGGCAGACCCATCGAGTATTAGATCTACCTTAAACTTCGATATATCGTCGCTTTCTTCATTGATGAAGACATCGTAGTCGTGGAGGATGTTTGCTCTCCAGGCCTTTGATGAGTCGATTGCTCCATAGTTTTTGTAGACTTCGTTGTATTCTAAGAAGTTAGCTATGGAGTTTTTGATTGAAAGGGTTAGCTCGTTGATAGATCTGTTGTTGATGGCTGTATTTTCCTTGATAAAGGCTTCGGTCTTTTCGGCTTGTTCACGGCGACCTTTTTTGTAAAATCTAGCGTTGGCCTTAGTAGAATATTCTCCTCTAGTGAAGTAGAGCCTTTTGTTCTTGTGGATTCCCTTACAAAGCTTTGTCTCTAGGGCAGAGACTTTCTCCTTAGCCATTACAGAAAGCCCATAGAAGTCCTCAATAAATTCTGTAGAGGAATGGTAGGTATCCTCGCCTGTGTTAAGAAACATGAGGTTTTTGTCATTATCTTCTTTTTTTTCAGCTAGATATATATTTCCAGTAAACTCCGCACTACCTATGCCAAACTGCTCTGAAAGATATTCTTCGGAGTACTCGGCGTTTTTGTCATCGATCTCGTCTGGGTCCTTGAAGTCCTTGGCCTTATTTTCTGAGACCATTTCCTTGAACCTATCCCTATCCTTAGCTGACCTATCCAGGCGAAAGTACTTTTCGAAGAAGTCGTTTAATTTATCGACTAATTCATTGGTCCTTGTGGTGTGGATAGAAAAAAGTGCGGAGTAGATATCCCTAAAGAGATTTCCCTCGGTAATTGGTCTATCCAGAATCTTTCCGTAATAGGCCTTCTCGATTTGCTCCCTTAGATCTTTTGGTTCATGGTAGGAGTATTTATTCATGACCTTTCTTGCGTAATTTTTCCTAAAGTCAGCTATAACTAGATTTTCTTTGGAAATTTCCTTAAAGGCTATTTCTTCCATTAGGATTTCTGTCATAAATTTAAAATCATCAAAGAACATATTGTCTTTTTTGATATATGCAAAGAAGGAATCTAGGATTTTAAAATCAAAGGTCCCTATCTTAAAGCCTGTGACCATATTAAGGTAGATGTCTTCCATGGGATAGGACTTTTTGGGAAGGAACTTATAGGTTTTGGCGAAGTCCCAGATAATGTTGTATTGTCTAATCTTTTCTAGTTGATCATTCATCAAATACACTTTCTCCTATATCTGTAGGAATCTTGCTCTTTAGGGCATCGAGGACGATTTGTCTTTCGAATTCATCAAAGGATTTATTGACAAGTCCCATCATCAAGGCTTGGTAAGGAGAAAGACCTATTTTTATCGTTTCAATTGCTCCTATTAGTCCACGTAGGTCTACTGACTTAGTAGAAATCTCATTGTTTTCGCTTTTTGTTTGTAGACTTATAAATAAGTCGATGAAGGCCTTCCTGTATTTTTCCTTAAGGGTTGGGAAGTTATCAGCTAGGAGCTTATCGAGATTGTCCTTACTAATATTTGGCACATTTATAATCATAAATCTTGAAGAAAGGGCCTCGTTAAGCTCCCTTGTTCCCACATAGCCGTAGTTCATGGTTGCTATAAATCTTGTATTTGGATCGAGGGCAATCTTATCGTAGCCAGAAAGATCTATTATTCTCCTGTGGTCGAGAGTTGCGTGAAGGACTGATATAGCTTCGTTTTTGGCCATATTTATCTCATCTAAGATAGCAAATCCTCCATTTTCTGCTGCCTCTGTTATAGGCCCCTTCCTAAATACAACTTCCCCGTTTTTGAAAGTATCTGCACCTATAAGAGAGGCAGAATCTGTGTTTACGTGGAAGGATACGTTGTAGGATGGTCTTTGAAATAGATAGGAAAGATTTGATGAAAGGACATTTTTCCCAGTAGCCTTAGCCCCAGTAAGGAGGATGTTTTTTCCCGCTAGAAGGGCCGCTATGGCTTGCTCTAGGACTTCCTTGCCGTAGTATTTGTATTCAGGTTTTATTACCCTGTCGCCTTCAGCAAGTCCATTTTCTTTTCTATATGCTTCTAATTGTTTTATCAAATTTTCGTCTATATTTTCTTCTTGTAAGTATTTAATCATGTTTCACCTCGTTTTATACTATACAATATAAGTATGATTTTTCACTTGACATAGTCCAAAATCGGACTATAATACGATGGTAATCTAAATTAAGGAGGCTAGATGGACGAGAAACTAAAAGCAATAATCAATATTTTTTCTCTTTTAAGAAAGGCCAATGGCCTCAATAGAGAAAGAGCAAGCTTCTATGTCATAAACGATTTGGAAAGTGTCATTCTTATCCATATAGGAATGACAGAAAAAGTAAAACAAAAGACCCTAGTAAACAAGTTTAAGGCCCCCAAGCAGACTATTAATAGTGCAATTATGAACCTAAAGGAGAAAGGCTATATCGAACTTAGGACAGATGAGAACGATAAGAGATCAAAAAACCTCTACTTAACGGATAAGGGAGATTTAAGAAGACGCGAGGTCCTAGTACCTATAGAAGAAGCTAATAGGGCTATGTATGAGGATTTGGGAGAGGAAAATGTAAGAGAGATTACTAGATATATGGAGCTTCTCTTAGATTCGATTTCTAATAATTTTATGAAGGAGGATAGATGAATAGTATAAAAGAATTTAACAGATCTTTTTCTTATATGAAAAGGCATCTCGGAAAATACAAAAAAACTAGATTGCTTTCGCAAATTTTTACTACGCTTGAGACAATTCTAGAGTTATTGATACCAATGATTATGGGTATAACCCTAAATACTGCTGTTAATGACAAAGATTTGGGCCTTGCCCTAAAATATGGAGTACTGATGGTAGTACTTTCTCTAGTAACCATGTACTTTGGTATGCAAGCTACCAAAAATGCAGGTCTTACTTCAAGTGGACTTGCTGATAATGCAAGAAGGGCCCAATACAAAAATATACAGAAGTTTTCTTTCGAGGACTTGGAATATTTTGGAGTTCCATCTTTATTAACTAGATTAACTTCTGATATGCAACAGCTAGCCCAATCAATGTTTATGTCAACAAGATTTGTAAGTAAGACTGTTGTTATGGCAATATTTTCTTTTATTTTAGCCTTTAGAGCCAGTGCCAAATTGTCCCTTATATTTCTAGTAGCTGTACCTTTGCTTTTTATAGCTCTGATGGCACTTACTACCTACGCTCTACCAAAATTTAAGAAGGCGCGTTTTCAATATGATAAGCTAAATCTCGTCATAGAAGAAAACTTAAATAATATGAGAGTGATCAAGGCCTTTGTTAGAAAAAGATACGAACTTGACAAGTTTGGCCTTCAAAATGAAGAGATGTTTAAGCTAGCTGATGGTTCCCAAGGACCTATGAGCTATGTCTTTCCTGTAGCAAACTTTGTTTTGTTTGGAACTTTCGTAGGTCTAACATATTTCGGCGGGATTGAAATCATTGAAGGAAGACTTGGTGTAGGAGATTTAATTTCCTTTAATATGTATGCAATAATGCTTCTCGGAGCCTTTATAGGAATGAGCATGGTTCTTACTATGTTTATGTCAGCATCTCCTGGTATTACCCGTGTGGTTGAAGTTATAAAAAGAGAGCCTACCATGGATAATGATGATAAGGTAGAAGGTCTTGACCTTGAAGATGGATCAATCGACTTTGACGAAGTTTCTTTTAAGTACGAAAAAGATTCAGACAATTTCCAGCTTGAAGATATCAATCTTCACATCAAAAGCGGTGAGTCAATAGGAATCCTTGGGCCAACAGGTTCTGCCAAGTCTACCCTAGTCCAACTTATACCTAGACTTTACGATATAAGTAAGGGAAGCCTTAAGGTAGGAGGCCATGATATAAGAGAATACGACCTTAAGACCCTAAGAGATAGGGTTTCGATAGTATTACAGAAAAATACTCTTTTCTCTGGAACTATAGCAGAAAACTTACGCTGGGGAGATAGCGATGCAAGTGATGAAGAAATCCGTCTTGCAGCAGAGATCGCCCAAGCAGATGACTTCGTTAGAGAAAGAAACGACTCCTATGAATCAGTTCTAGGCCAAGGAGGAAGTGGAGTTTCTGGTGGCCAAAGACAAAGGCTAACCATAGCAAGGTCACTATTAAAGAAACCTAAGATTCTAATACTTGATAACTCTACATCTGCAGTAGATACTAAGACTGAAACTGCGATTATGGAAGGAATAGATCAAAACTTAAAAGATCTTACCAAAATCATAATCTCCCAAAGGGTATCTTCCTTTAAGTTCGCTGATAGGATAATAGTCATGGAAGAAGGGAAAATTTCTGATATAGGCACTCACGACGAGCTTTACGAAAGAAACAAGAGCTACAGACAAACTTACGATATCCAACAACAAGGAGGTAATGATAATGACTGATAATCGCATGCAGAAAAAAGATTACCGAAGGAAAATGTCATTTAAGTCCTTGGCAAGATTAATGGGCTATCTCTTTAATTATAAATGGCAGATGACTGTGATTATTCTTGGAGTAATAATATCTACAGTAACCCAAATTTGGGGAGTGAATATGCTCCAACCTATTATAGATAACCATATCTTAAAAGGAGATGTTCCAGGACTTAAGACAGCTGTCATACAAATGGCTTTTATCTATATGGTATCAGCTATAACAAGTCTCATCTATTCAAGACTTATGGTAAGAGTCGGTGAGAGATCGATCAGAAACATAAGACACGACCTTTTTGATAAGATTCAAACTCTTCCTGTAAGATTTTTCGATAACAACCAACATGGGGAGATTATGAGTCGTTTCACAAACGATACAGATGTCTTATCCCAAGCCTTGGCAAATACAGTTCCAACAATTATAAGAAGTGTACTTACCTTCTTCGGAACTATAATAGTGATGTTTAAGCTGGACTTTAACCTAACCTTGTGTCTAATCATAGGACTTGTAGTAATGATCCCAATCCTATCAAAGATTGTACTAAGGTCAGGGAGGTTTTTCGCCAAGGCCCAAGCCAATGTATCTAAGCTTCATGGTTTCAATGAAGAGATGCTTTCTGGACAAAAAGTGGTTAAGGTATTTTCAAGAGAAAAAATAGCAGAAGAAGAATTTATTGAAAAAAGTGAAGAGCTAAGAGCAAGCTTTGCCGAAGCAATTATCAATGCAGGAAAAATTATGCCTTTTCTCCTAAACTCTGTAAATATTCTTTACGCCCTAATCACAGTGCTTGGAGTATATCTTACAATCCAAGGAAATATCACAGTTGGAGTTCTTGCAGCATTTCTATCAAATATTAGACAAATCCAAAATCCTATAGTAAACATATCCCAACAAGCAAATGCAGTATTCCAAGCCCTTGCAGGAGCTGATAGGATATTTGAGGTGATGGATATGGAAAAAGAAATCGACACTGGCTACATTGACCTTGTAAGTGCAATAGTAAAAAGAGATGGAACGATCACAGAGCATGTTGGAATGAGTGGAAGATATGCTTGGAAATGGGAAGAAGACGGAGAAGATAAATACCAACTTCTAGAAGGAAGACTGGAATTTAAAAACGTGGACTTCTCCTATGATGGCAAAAACCAAATTCTAAAAGACATCTCCTTCTACGCAGATCCAGGCGAGAAGATTGCCTTTGTAGGTTCTACTGGAGCTGGAAAGACAACCATAACCAATGTGATTACAAGATTTTATGAAATAGATAATGGAGTAATTGAAGTCGATGGTATTAATATCAAAAATATCAAAAAAGAAGCCCTAAGAAAGGCCTTCGGCATGGTACTTCAAGAAGTAAATCTCTTTACTGATACAATCGAAGGAAATATCAAATATGGTAAGCTTGATGCAGATTCAGATCAGATTAATTCTGCCGCAAGACTATCAGGAGCAGACTCCTTTATCAAGAGACTTCCTGAAAGATACGATACAGAAATAAACGGAGACGGATCAAGCCTATCAGATGGGCAAAATCAGCTCATATCGATATCAAGAGCGGCAATCGCTGAGCCACCAATGCTAATCCTAGACGAGGCGACAAGCTCCATTGACACAGCAACAGAGCTTGAAGTAACAGAAGCTATGGATAATCTCATGGCAGGATCGACCTCGATAGTAATAGCCCACAGACTATCCACCATCCAAAACTCCGATGTAATAATGGTAATGGAAAATGGAAGGATAATCGAAAGAGGAAGCCACGATAAGCTAATAGAAGAAAAAGGAACCTACTGGCAACTCTATACTGGTCAACTAGAGCTAGACTAGGAAAAATACGAATATAAAACTATAGTGAAATAGGCGGAAGAAAAAATTCCGTCTATTTTTATTTAATTACGGCAATAAGAGCCCTTACAGATATTAAAAGATAAGGACAAATGAAAACATTTGACAAAGCCAAAATCATATGTTATCATATATAGGTATTAACAAATAAGCCCAGATAGCTCAGTCGGTAGAGCAGGGGACTGAAAATCCCCGTGTCGGTGGTTCGATTCCGCCTCTGGGCACCAAAAAACAAGCCTGCACGGCTTTGGGAGTGCCCTCCACGGAGTGGTCGCAGAGCCGAAGGCTCGAGAATATAAAGCCCCTCCGGCTATGGGAGGAAAATATCCGCTTCCTGTTAGCGGTCCACAGAGTGATTGCAGGGTGAAACCCGAAGAAATCAAGCTTGTAGGAATGCATATTAATATAGGGTAGACTTAAATATTTGTAAGGAATTAAGAAAAATCATCTCCTTTCCAAATATCTAATTAAAACAAATCCTTATCTCGAGCGAAGTCGAGAGATCTCTAAGAATCGATATATTGCTTTCTTAGCTATTTAATATTTTTAAATAAAATATAATAAAAACTTTACAAATCAAAATTATGACATATAATAATGAGTGTGCGGATGTGGCTCAGTGGTAGAGCATCGCCTTGCCAAGGCGAGGGTCGCGAGTTCGAATCTCGTCATCCGCTCCATTGTTTTTGGCGCCATAGCCAAGTGGTAAGGCAGAGGTCTGCAACACCTTTACCCTCAGTTCAAATCTGAGTGGCGCCTCCAAATCGCTCTCTTCGGAGAGCTTTTTTTTATTAGGAGTATTTATGTTAATTATAAGTAATAAGGCAAGTTTAAAGTTTAAGAATTTCTTAACTGATCAAAATATAGATTTTATAGAGACTATAGATAATCCAAATCTTGATAAGAGGATAGGAGATCATCCTGACCTTTCTCTTTTTGTCCTCGATAGTGAAAATATAATCTTGGCAGAAGAGGTCTATTCATATTATAAGGATAAGCTTCCTGGGAAAAATCTAATAAAGGGCTCATCAACATCTAAGAAATATCCTAGAGATTCTATTTACAACCTATTGACTTTCAAGGATTTTTATATCCACAATGACTTTACTGAGGAAAACATCGAGAGAAGCCTTAAAGAGAGGAATTTTAAACATCTTTTTGTAAAGCAAGGCTATAGTAGATGTTCTATTATTCCCCTTAGGGAAAGTCTTATAACTAGCGATTATGGAATATATAAGGCCCTTAAGGATAAAGTAAATATTATCTTATTAGATAATGATAAAATCGAACTCGATGGCTTTGATCGAGGCTTTATTGGAGGGACTTGTGGCTTAGTCCAAGACAAGCTGATTTTTACAGGAGATATATCAAGGCATAAGTCCTTTGACTTAATCAAGAAATCTTGCGATAGGGAAAATATCAAAATAATCTATCCAGAGGTCCCTCTTGTGGACATTGGGTCTTTGATTTGGATATAGGCTGTTTAGGCTTTTTTCTTTTGGAAAAAATCGTATAATTTATTATAGTAAAGAAAAAAGAGAGAGGATAGTATGAACATTGTAAAACCATCTACAATTGCGGGGGTAATGGAACTTTTACCTAAGGAGCAATTAGTTTTTGATAATATTAAAAACATAGTCGAAGAAACTTACAAGAAATATCAATTTATGCCAATCGATACACCAGTTATCGAGAAAAATGAGATACTCTTTGCCAAGGGAGGCGGAGAAACTGAAAAACAAATCTATGAAATAGCTTCTGACTCTAAGGATATGAGCTTAAGATTTGATCTTACAGTTCCTCTAGCACGCTATGTATCAGAGCACTTCCAAGACTTAAATTTCCCTTTCAAACGCTATCACATAGGAAAAGTCTACAGGGGGGAGAGAAATCAAAAGGGAAGATATAGGGAATTCTACCAGGCTGATATAGATATCATTGGTCATAACAGTCTTTCAATCTACAACGACGCCCTTCTTCCTAGGGTTATCTTTGAGATTTTTGAAAAATTAAACTTCTCTGATCTTACCTTCAAGATCAATAACAGAAAGCTTTTGAATGGATTTTTCAAATCCTTGGGTATAGAAGATACCACAGATGTCCTTAGGACAATTGATAAGAAAGATAAGATTGGAATTGATAAGACTTTTGACGAGCTTGTAAGATTAACAGATGAGAAAAAAGCTAGGACAATCATAGAATTTATAGAAAACAAAGATTCCAATAAAGAACTTTTATCTAAGTTATTTGACTTTTCTACTGATGAGCTTTTCCTTGAAGGAGTTGACGAGCTAAATAAGGTCTACACCTACATGGTTGATCTAGGTATACCTGATAGAAATATCAAAATCGACCTTGCCATAACAAGAGGGCTAGATTATTATACATCTACAGTTTATGAGACCTTTATCAATGGCTATGAAAAGATTGGATCTGTCTGCTCAGGTGGAAGATATGAGGATTTAGCAAGTAATTTCTCCAAGCAGAAACTTCCAGGAGTTGGCATGTCAATCGGTCTTACAAGACTTTTCTACCAATTCCAAGAGCTTGGCCTAATAGATGAGAAAATCAAGAGCCTAACAGATATCCTGGTTATCCCAATGGATGAGTCAATTAATGAGTACGGCATAGAAATTTTAAATAAACTAAGGGATTCTGGCGAAAGTGTCGATATCTATCTTGAAAGCGGCAAGTTTAAGAAGAAGATGAACTATGCAGATAAGTGCGGAATCAGGAAAGTCATCATCTTAGGTGAAGAAGAAATGAGCAAGAGAGAATATTCTATAAAGGATATGGAAACTGGCGAGCAAGTTACTAAAAAATTCGAAGAACTTTGATCTATAGACTATAATTTTTATAAAATTGGGTATAAGATATATTGTAGACAACATATGATCATATGGAGGTAAAAATATGACAAAATTAACTGAAACTGTACAATCAGGTGATTGGAAAGCTGAAAAACACGTACCAGAACTAGAAGTTGAAAGACTTGAAGATGGTAAAGTAAGAGTTAACGCAAGAGTTGGTAAGGAAATTGAACATCCTAACACACTTGAACACCACATCGCTTGGATTAAAGTATTCTTCAAGGCTGAAGATGGCAAATTCCCAGTAGAAGTTGGATCATACCAATACTCAGCTCACGGCGAAGATGAAATCTTTTCTGAACCATGTGCATCTGGAGTAATCAAAACAGCAAAGAAAGGTACTTTCTACGCACTAAGCTACTGTAACATTCACGGTCTATGGGAAAACTCAATAGAACTTGACTAATAATAGTAAAAAGCGGATCTTAGGGTCCGCTTTTAATATGGAAATTTATTATGTATCTTATTTCAAATCTTCGTATATGATTTTTGTACTCGATTAAGAGCTTACCTTTTTTCAACAGGAATAATTATTTTTGTTACATGCTTAGATGGATCGTCGACATCTAGGGGAGATATGAGAAACTCTTCTGCTATAGGTCCTGTAACCTTTAAGCCATTGTCGTTAATCCAGGTTAGCATTTTCTGATGCTTAATTCTTATATTTTTGTAATCTCCTACATAATAGGAAGTTACTGCTTCAAAGCCTCCCCAAAATCTCGTTACTCTTTTATTAAGCTTACCAGCTTCGATTTTTGTTACCTGCATGGCAAATTCTACGTCTGAGTTTTTTTCTAGGAATTGATCGAAGGGCTTTCCGTGAAAGATTATAAGAATTGATCCCATCATTTCCAAGCCGTTTTCTGTACATTTCTCGTAAATATCAATCCATCTTGTGAGAGTGATATCTGGATGGGCGTAGTTTTTCATGATTTTTCTTGAAAAGACCACTGGATTTTCTTCTATGTATTCGACCTTTATCGGAAATTCTATGGGATCTATATTGTGACTTTCTACATAAGAACTCGCCTTTTTGGCCCTAGCAAATCTTTTAATAGCAATATCACAGGCAACTTTTCTAGCTTGGAGTATCTGTATTTGTTTTTCGTATTCTAAGGATTTTTCTTCGATTAGATTTTCTAGATTATCTAGTGAATTTACGTCCAAAGAATTCTTGAGAGCTTCTATGGAAAAACCTAGATTCCTAAGTCGTCTTAGGATGAGAAGGGTCTTAAGACTTTCTTTGCTGTAATATCTGTAGCCTGTTTCATTATCTCTGTAATCGGGGCAAAATAGTCCTATTTTATCGTAATATCTCAAGGTCTCTTTGGGAATATTGCACAATCTTGAGACTTTGCCGATAGTATAGCGATCTTGCAATAAGGCCACCTCCTTTACCAATTTTATTTTATGAATTACAGCTATTATATCACAAAAGCAAATTTTATACATGAAAACCTGCTAACAAAAGTCAAGGAGAAAATCGAATTAATTTTACTTTTTACTTGTTATTTAGAGTTTAAATTTAAGCACAACAAATAAGCCGCTTACAATCGG
>OJLW01000757.1_pt1 | contig 14532 bp, 10 predicted proteins | sample 1597021 | NCBI WGS metagenome assembly OJLW01 (sample SAMEA3904676, study PRJEB24821) | metagenome | biome: Builtin; feature: hospital; material: surface | place: USA | collected 2013-06-03
AGATAGCGTAGCGTCTCGTGGGCTCGGAGATGTGTATAAGAGACAGATTTTATTGTTTGAATATTTAGCAAATAAGTTAGTTATTATTTTTATAAAAATAATACCAAAAATAAACTCATTCTTCAAAAATGCACTTATTATTGAATCTGCATTGGAACGTGGAATCATCAATAGAGTTCCTAAGGCAATAATTATTATAACTCTTTTCAAAAAGTTTTTAGAAGTGAAATCTGAACATCTTTTTAGAATTACTCCATAAAATAAACTAAACATAAATATACCAATATAACCAAAATCGTGATAAGCTTCGGCTATATAGCAGGTACCAAGTCCTCTACCATGTAAGTATCCAAAAGGTAATACAATATATGAAATGGCATGCGCAAAAGAATTCCCCATTAAAGCCCTATCAACACTGTTTCCTCTTAAACTTCTAACTCCAAATATTATATTACTTATAGGATTATATTTTACTTTTTCAATTATTGTTCCAAAAGAGTATATCTGGTTTGGAATACGATAATCATATAATTTTTCGAAACCTATTACACTAGAACTTACTCCTTGCTTAACAAAAATATCTAAAATACTAGAAGATTTATTTTGATCAAATATAGTATTATTAAATCTAACACTACCGAGATAGTCTAAGGCAAACAATAAAATAGGGATTAAAAATATAATAATTAGAATATGGTTTCTATTTATCCAATTCTCATTACTGTTGATATTTTTACTTCTAAAAATTGAATATATAAACAATACAGATAAATTTACAACAAATACAGATCTATTACCAGTAAATAAAGATAGCGTACAATATATTATAAATAGAAATAACGGGAATTTAGCTTCTTCTTTTTTAGGTAATGTCGATAAATAAACATAAAAATAAAAAGTACATCCATATACAAATATACCAATAAAATATGGTATATTTATAGCTTCATCTATGTACAGTTCTGTGTATCCATGTTGTTTTACTGTTAAAATCCTTAATAATTCTATAAATATAAATGGTACATATGATAAGTAAAATAATAACAAGCTAGATTTTTTAACTAACCCATCATCAACATCTTTCTTGAATTTATAATTTCTCTTAAATCTAATATTAATTAAAAAATAACCAATTAATATTCCTATAAGAGAAATTAACAAAGATAAATATATATGATTAAGAATTTCAGTGTTAAAGAGAACAACACCTTTTGTATAATCAAAATACTCATATACGAAATAAGAACCTAGCAAAAACATAAAATAACATAGCAAAAACATTATAATAGGGATGTTTTTCTTAAAATTTCCTATGCTTATAATAAGAAGCAAATTGAAAACTAGCAATGTGATAAAAAATATATCATTAACATTCTTAATCATTGACATTATCATAAAAATAATTAGAAACATTATAGACGTAACTATATATCTATTGCTATAATAGATAATATTTTTATTCTGTTTATAGATTGATATCATTATAACTCCTTAATGTGCTCCTTAAATTCACTATAGTTCTTGGAAAGTCTAAATTTTGATTCCCACATATATCTTGAATTCATTCTGAATTTATTAAATTCTTCACTGTCCATATAGATAAATTTAATAATGGAATTTTTTAAATCAGCAATTGAGAAATCTTTCTCTAATAATATTCCATTATATCCATTAACTACTGCTTCAGATGTACCACCCACATCTGTTGCAATAACTGGAGCTCCAACTGATTCTACTTCCATAATTGACACAGGTAATCCCTCTGATTCACTAACATTAATAAATATTGAAAATGGAATGTTACTTATCAAATCCAAATAAACTCGATTATCAACAAAGCCTCTAAATTCAAATTTAATATTTCGATTGCAAGAATTCAAGATGTTTTTAACTTCATTTAAATAATCATCATCTCCATCACCAAAATGAATCCAAGTTATATCTTCTCGCTCTATACATTTTAATGCTTCTGCAATAATGGTTAATCTTTTGATTCTTGCAATCCTAGAACAGGTAATAATTACAAAATTATTATTTGTTATATTTGTATTTATTCCAACATCTCTTGTTCCCAGTCTATAAACAAAAATATTTTTGTGATTAGAATTATACCTATTTTCTAGATATTTCTTGCCATCTTCCGAAATACAATATATTTCATCAATATTTTTATATAAATCAGACCTATAAGGTAGATATTCTTCTTTATTTCTAAATTCAAATATATCCTGTGCATGACTTCTTGATACTAATTTTGAATTTGGATAATCTTTCTTTAGTTTATAAGAAGCAAACGTAGCTGGACCAATTCTATATGTGTAAAATACAATAGATTCACTTTTATCTAGATTAAAATCATTAAGTCTTTTCTTAATGTTATCATAAACCAGATAACTTTTAGATGAAAATAGTAAATATCTCATTAATGAACTTAATGACATTTTTTTACTCTTAATCAAGTAAAGAAATTCTCGAAAGCTTTCTATATTAAAAACCCCTTTAAGCAAATACTTAATTCTATTTAAATTCGAATTGTAATGTATGTCTAATTTACCTACATCAATATAATCTGGTATAGTTAAATGATTATTACTGTATACATGCCCTTTCACTGTAAATAAAATAACTTTATCGAAATCATCATAGAATTTTACTTCTTCATTTAAATATATCTCATCTTGCATAAATTCAGAGATTAGTATTAAATTCATGTTTAAATTCTCCATTAAAATATATTTTAATTAATAAAATGATTTTATAATTAAAGCTTGTTAATAATCTTCTCATAGTCATACCATCTTCCAATCTGTTCTGGCATTTGTGTAATATCAGGATCTGATGAACAGTTTCCTTCAATTATTGATACCTCTCCATTAGCTAAAATTGCGATATCCCAGCCAACATATCTAACTTCTTTAGACACTTTGCTTGCTCTAGTTACAGTATCTATAACCTTATCCCAATTTGGAACAACATATCCTACTAATTTTTTATTAGATAAAGGGTGGTATTCATACTTATTATTACTCTTATCAATTGCAGGGCTTACAACTTCTCCAGTTTTAACATCTAGTTTCATTGCCAATCCATGTTGATGAAAGTTGTCTGTTGATTTATCTCCGTTTCCCATCCTAAGCACAGCATCCATAATATGCACCTCAGATTCATCTCTTATTGTTACCACCCTAATTGTATTAACAGATGTAGGATTAAATTCTGCTAAACTTGCATCCTGGTTAATGGCTTCTTCTAATAAAAATGATTTTCCCTTTATTGTATGATAAAAATCTTCTACGTCTTTAATCTCTTTTGAATTATATTTAACTATTCCATTTCCTCCACTTCCAATGTTTTGCTTTACGAAAAATGTATCATGATTAGAAATAAAATCCAAAATTGATTTGTAATCTGCCTTATCAACATCAATCCAATCCCTATTTAAAAACTCATCAAATTTTGCATTGAACTTTAATTTGTCATCAAATAATTCGATTTTTGTAGATCCATTACATTCTAATAGAATTTTTTTCCATTTTCTTCCAACAATAAAAGTTTTTCTTTCAGCATAACTTATCTTGTAAAAGTTATACTGAAAATAATCATTTATACCAGCACCTAAGACTAGTACACTAATCCAAAAATCAATAAATATTTTAGCACTTTGAAACTTACTTGTTTTTCCAATAAACATCTCTTTCAATAAAAAATATTTTTGAATATGATTTTTAATATATGCTTTTATCCCTTTTTCGTCATTATATCCTGTTAATCGTATTTTTTCTTGACTATCCAATTTAATCTCCAATATTATATATCTAAAACTTTTCCGAAATTAGAAGAATTATCATAAATATATTTCGCTAGCAATACATCAACATATGACATCCCAACAGAATTAAAATATATAAATTTATCGCTACTGCTGCGACCCTCTTTCTTTCCTAATAATATTTCGAATAATTCAGCATAAATATCTTCATCTTTTAAAAGACCATCTTGATACATTTTACTAATAGTTTGACTACCTCTATGTTTTACAGCATCCCATTCATCGCAAACAATTTTATCTGCTTTAAATGCAACTTCATACTCATCTTCAAGTCCTCCAACATGAACATAAAAATTTGCCTTATCTATCCATTTTGCTTTTAGTACAGTATCTTGACCTGATATTGCTGTAACAATAATATCTGATCCTCTTATAGCTTTTTCATAGTCATTATTACATATAACGAAATCTACATCTTCATATTTTTCTTTTAGTGAATCTACAAATTTAATACAAGATTTATTTGTTCTAGATGATACTCTACATTCCCTGAGTTCAGGGTATAACAATTTAAAAATCTCAAAATGCATCTTCGCCTCTTCACCTGCTCCAATAAATCCAATGATTTCATTTTCTTTTTTTGCTAAATATTTAGAAGCTAATCCAGCGACACCTGCAGTTCTAAATTTGGTCAACCATGTACTTGCTACTAGAGCATATGGTTTCCCAGTTTCTATCTCTGATATTAAAGTTAATCCATTAACATTTTTTATATTTTGCTTATAATTTGTTGGAAATACAGAAACCCATTTCATACCGCTAACATTTTCATCAACTAGGGTTGATGGCATACAATTTATCCTATTTTGTGTTGTTGAATCAAATATCTGAGATATTTTATCTGGTAATATGACCTTACCTCTTCCTCGTTCAATAAAAGATTTTTTTATAATATCTATACCATCAATCCAACTATCTTCCATTATTTTTATAACTTCATCTTCTGATATAACTTTCAAATTTGTCATAGTAATACCCCTATAAACTAATTATCTATCGTAAGTACAAAATATCTAGCATATTTTTACCTTGCTCATCTAGCACTTTAATTGACTTGTCAACATATTTAATATTTTCTATTAATTCATCTTTGTTATTCGCAATTAAATGTATATATCCAAACACTTGATGAGTAGTTCCAGTTTCTAATATTATGTCATTTACAATGTGAGATTGGATAAATGCATAAACAAACTTTTCTCTTAGTAGAGCGTCTAATCCTTCAATTGATTTAATTTTACCTGGCCTTAGTTGCATAGGTAAAATACAATATACATTTCCTAATCTTTTTTCTAATTCCTTGGTATTTTTAAAGTCTTTATATAATGATTTACCAGTGGCTAAATAATATACTAACTGATGCATTTGATTAATTCCAAAATAGTACTCAACAGGATAATATGTTAAAGAACCACCATACCTATACCCTATTTCATTTAAGTAGAATAGGTCATCATCGTAAAAGACCTCTATCCAAATTGGTCCATACTTAATTCCAACCCCTTCTAGCATTTCAATTATCTTATCATTTATACTATCCTTAAATTTATTAGTTAAATCAGATGGTATAAATTGAATAGACATAACAGGAGCTGCATCATTTTTTATTTTCTTGGATTCTTTGTCAGTTAGACCACAGAATATAACATCTCCATCCTGAGCTGTATAATGAGCAATCAAGCTTTTTTCAAAATTCATTTTCTTTTCAACTAAGACTTCTCCACATTTACTAGCGTTTTTAGCTTTTTTAAATGCTTCTATGAATTCATCTGATTTTTCACATATACTTATTCCTGTTGATCCATTATTATCAACAGGCTTTGTTACAACAGGAAATTTTAAATTTATAATCTGTTCTTCGTCTATAGGTTCTATTATATTAAATACTGGAGTAACAGGTACCCCAAACTTTCTGCATATTTCTTTAAAAATCCCTTTATTTGTGGCCATTGACCATAAATCCTCATCACAATAAGCTGGTAAGCCAAATTCATTTGCGAGCTTGATAGAAATTGGTATATTTACTTCACTTGCACCTGGATATATACCGTCGATTTTTTCTTTTATAATTATATCTCTTATCGAATCTATATCTGTAGTATCCAGTAGGTAATCTTTATCAGCGATTTGTTTAACTATACACTCTTCTTTGCTCCTTTTGTCAATAGCAACAATGACTGCACCTTGACTTTTAGCATATGTAGCTGCTTCATAAAAATAAGTTGAAGCACCTAAAAATAGTATTCTCTTTCCTTCTAATAATTTCATGATTATATTCCTTAAATTATTTTGTATTAATATTTTTTTGTAAGATTACTGATTTTACAGTTTGAATAATTATTTTAATATCGAGTATTAGACTTAAATTATCTACATAAAATACATCTTTTAACAGCTTTTCATCTTGATTAATTGAGTTTCTAAAATACGCTTGGCTATAGCCTGTTACACCAGGCCTAATACTAAGTCTTTTCTTTTCAATTTTAGTCATATTTTCATAAACTTTGCTTGGGTTATTTGGTCTGGGTCCTATCCAACTCATATCGCCTTTTAAAATATTAAATATCTGAGGCAACTCATCTACTGATGTTTTCCTCATTATTCTCCCTATTTTTGTAACTCTTGGATCATTTGAGCTACTAAAAGTAGAATTGTCCTCATTTCTTATATCAGGTGCGTTCATTCTCATTGAACGAAGTTTATACATACCGAATACAGAACCATTAATCCCCCTTCTTTTTGCGATATAAAATACATCGCCTTTATCTTCTACATATATCAAAATACCAAATATAAAACATATGATAAGAACAAATGGTAGGGCAAGTATAGCAAATATTAAATCTATAAGTCTTTTTATATATTTTCTATAAATCATAATTTATATTACTTCTGAACCTTAATATCTAATTTTTTTAAAGCAGTTTCACAGGAATTTATGGCTTGTTTTACAGTATCATGTTGTGATATAGCATAACCTACTCTATCATTAGAGTTTTTAATAACTGCTGAATAGTCACCTACACCATGTATAATCTTAATATCTTTTATCCCTGCTACTTTTGTAGCTTCACTTATTCCAGTTATTTCTATTATTTTCCCAAGATCACATTTCTTATATATAATCGCTGAAGCTAAATCGAATTTCTTTTTAATATCTATTTCTTCACCTATAGCTATATTTATAGATGCTTCAACCATATTTACACCTGTAGAATATGGAACCAAATGCGTTGTTATATTATCTCCACCCAATCTTGCACCAATTTCAACTATCTTTGGACCATCTTTTGTTATTTTGATTTCTGTATGTGAAGGTCCATCTGTAATTCCAATTGCTCTATTGGCATCAATCGCAACTTTCTTTATTTTTTTAACTATTGAATATTCTATCTGCGATGGCTGACTATGACCCATCTCTACAAAGTATGGTGCTCCTGTGGTTATCTTGTCTGTAACTTGGATAACATTGCAAATACCATTTTTAGAAATTGTTTCTACACTGACCTCTTGTCCTTCCATGTATTCTTCAACTACTAAACTACCAGAATTTGAATTATTTATACAATAATCATATATTCTTCTTAAATTTTCTGAATCATAATTATTGACTAATCTTATACCTCTGCTTCCTGAATTGTCAGCAGGCTTTATTATGCACCTATAATTTTTTTCTCTAATTTTATTAATTGCTTTAATGTATTCATCATAATTAGATACAGAAAAATACATAGGTATAGGGACGTTATTCTTTTTTAAAACATCTCTCATTTTAGACTTATTCGTAGCATTTATAGCGGTAATTTCGTCTATTCCTATTAAATTTAATTCTTTGACTACTTTTGCCACAGTAGTCATAGGTCTGTCACTTGCAATTGTGATAATACCATCTATTTTATTTTTCTTAGCTTCTTCTAATACTTTTTCTGTGTCAGTAGTGCTAACTACAAGTTTTTTATCTGCATATGAAAAACCTTCTGCATTAGGATTCATGTCAACTGCTATAACATATAGTCCCATTTTTTTTGCTTCCAAAATAGCAGGTATTTGTAAAACACTAGCTCCTAAAATCATTAACTTTTTCATAGTACCTTCTCGCTCTATATATATTCTTTTACAATCTCACAATAATTCTCAATAACATAATCAACTTCTTCATCTGTAAGCTTAGTATGAAGAGGTAGTGTTATTTCATTTTCATATCGCTTATAGGCATTTGGGTAATCTTTTATATCAAAACCTAAATTTTTATAAGCTGTTAATAGAGGAAGTGGTTTGTAATGTACGTTACAAGCTATACCTGCTTTTGCCATTTCTTCTATTATTGAGTTTCTATCTTCTAAGCTTATTCCAGGTACTCTTGTTATATAAAGATGTCCTGATGATGAATGAATATCGTTATAATGGTCCAAGACTTCTATGCCTATAGGCTTAAATGCTGCATCATATTTTTTAATAATTTCCCTACGTCTTTTTAGAAGCTCTGGGTATCTTTTTACTTGAGCTAGACCAATTCCGGCTAGGACATCTGTCATGTTGCATTTATACCATGGACCAACTACATCATATTCCCATGATCCTAGTTTAGTTTTGCTTAAGGCATCTTTTGATTGACCATGTAAGGATAGAAGTTGATATTGTTTATAAAGTTTCTCGTTATCAATTCCTTCTCTATCTTTCCATGTAGAGTATCCGCCTTCAGCTGTAGTGAAGTTCTTAACAGCATGGAATGAGAAGTTTGAAAAATCTGCTACTGATCCTGTCTTCTTGCCCTTATATTCAGCTCCTAGAGAGTGGGCAGTATCAGCAACTACAATTATCCTTCCAAAATTTTCTTGGATTTCATTATTTGAATGAAATAGATTTTTCTTTCTTTCTACTATTTCAAAGATTTTGTCATAGTCACATGGTATACCTGCAAGATCAACAGGAATTATTACTTTTGTCTTTTCTGTAATGGATTCTTCTAGCTTTTCATAATCCATCTCTAGACTATCTTCCTGAGTATCTACCATCACTATTTTAGCGCCTACATGATCTATTACTGATGCTGATGCTGTGTAAGTATAAACACTTGTTATAACCTCATCTCCAGGTCCAATACCTAGGACTCTTAGGGTCATTTCAGCTGCTGCTGTTTGAGAATTTAGACATACACCTATGTTAGTATCAGTAAATTGATTTAATTCTTTTTCTAGTTTCTTTGTTTTTGGTCCTGTTGTTATCCATCCAGATTTGAGTGCATCGACAACTTCATCTATTTCTGCTTGTGATATGTCTGGTGGTGAGAATGGTATTTGCATTTTAACTCCTTTGTTGTCCTATAAATGTAGTAATAAGTTTATTAATTATCTCAACAATATCATCATTATCTAAGTGTTCTTCATTGATTACTGATTCTAGGTCTTTGAAGAAGTCTTCTCTTGAGAAATCTAGTGGCTTTCCTACAGATATTCCTTCGTGGACTGTTTCTGATAGGTTTTCCTCATCCATTAGTTTTTCTTCGTAGAGCTTCTCTCCTGGTCTAAGGCCAGTGTAGACTATCTTCATATTTATATCTGGTTCATAACCTGATAGCTTGATTAGCTGTCTAGCTAAGTCATCAATCTTTACAGGATCTCCCATATCTAGGACGAATATTTCGCCGCCCTCTGCAATGGAGCCTGCTTGGAGAACTAGTTTTACAGCTTCCTTAATTGTCATAAAATATCTTATAATATCTGGATGAGTAACTGTGACAGGTCCCCCTTCAGCTATCTGTCTTTTGAATAATGGTATTACTGAACCATTAGACCCAAGTACATTTCCAAAACGTACTGCTACAAACTCTGTTCTTTGAGATTTACCAGTTAATTCTATAGCTGGATCTACATTAAAGGTGTGATCACCATCTCTTGCTACTATCTTGCTTAGCATGCCGTAGTTTTGGTTTTCTCTCACGTCATTTAGACCTTGGATTATCTTCTCACAGACCCTCTTTGTAGCTCCCATTATAGATGTAGGATTTACAGCCTTGTCTGTGGATATTAGGACAAATCGCTTAGTATTATATATAAGTGATAAGAGTCCAACAATATAGGTACCTCTAACATTATTTTTGATAGCCTCCATTGGGCTTACTTCCATAAGGGGTACGTGTTTGTGGGCTGCAGCATGGAATACTATGCTAGGCTTATATGTTTCAAACACCTGCTTAACCCTGTTGTAGTCTCTTACAGAGCCAATAAGAGTTAATAAATTTAAGTCTTTATGATTTCTTTTTAACTCTTGCTCTATATCGTAGGCATTGTTTTCGTATATATCAAATATTATAAGTAGTTTTGGACCATATTGGGCTATCTGTCTACATAGCTCTGAACCTATCGAGCCTCCACCGCCTGTCACTAGGACCACCTGGTCATTGAGGTATTCATAGGTTTCGTTAGTAAATATTTTGACTGGTTCACGACCCAGAAGGTCTTCTATTTCTACATCTTTCATCTTTGATACTGATATTTTGCCAGATACTAGTTGATACAGGCCTGGTAAGACCTTTACCTCTGCATTTGTATCACTACATATGCTAAGGATTTCTTTTTTATCTCTTTCCGCCGCTGATGGTAGGGCTACTAGGATTAGGTCTACTAATTCCTTATCTACCAATTCTTTTATCTTATCTCTACCACCATAGATAATGGTATTGTCTATATAGCGGCCCTTCTTGCTTGGGTCATCGTCTATAAATCCTACTACTTTAATACTTGTATTTTCTTGGACATTGGATTTATTAATATCTTCCTTTATGGTTTGTCCAGCAGAGCCTGCTCCTATAATTATAGCCTTCTTATATGAAGGATCTCTCCTAAGTACATTATACCTAGCTTGTATGAGTAACTTTTTGGCAAACCTTAAAGCTACTGTGCCAGTATATTGAATAATGAATCCAAATATAAAATATGATGCTGGCATTCTCACAAATAATAATGTTATACCTATGATATGAGTCACTAGTGATAAAATACAGGCCAAAGTTATCTGAATAAGTTCATTATATGAAGCATATTGCAAAATCATCTTATAAAGTCTAAATAATGAATAAATAATAATTGTAATAGCTGTATTTATAAAAGCATATTTAGTAAATGCTGAGAAATACTCTATAGGTATGGCAGAAAACTCTAAATCAAACCTAAAATACAAGGCAAAAAAGTATGAAAGATTGATTATTATAATGTCAAAAAATAATAATATTAGAAATTTCCTAAATATTCCTTTTTCACTTTTCAAATTATTCTCCTTTCTTATTAATTCTTTCTTTAAAAGAAAGTTTGAGAGATTTAACCTCATCTATATTTGATAAAGATATAGATAATAAATATACTATTCCAGATAATGATACTGAAATTAGTAATGAAAGAATTAACCCTACTTTTATTTTCAAATAATCATGCACTATTAAGGCAATAATTGACATAATAAACGAGCATATAGATATTATTGCTACTGATTTTAAATTGCCCTTAAAATTAAAGCTTCCAAACTTATTCTTAAAAGCTATAATCATCAATAATGTACCTATTGCTGTCGATACAGATGTAGCTAGAGCAATTCCATTTATTCCTATAAAATTAACTAAAATAAAGTTTAAGATTATGTTTATCCCTTGTTGGCTAAAAATGATGATTACTGGTGTTTTAGCATCTCCAACAGAATAAAATGCATTTCCTAAGATTTTTATAAATGAAGTAAAAATTATAAATGGACCGTAGGATACTAAAAGACTTGCTACAATCGATGTGTCTGAAGAAGTAAATGCATTTCTTTCAAAAGCAAGCTTAATGATAGGACTTGATAAAGCCATCATTCCTAATGTAGCTGGTATTACTAAAAGCATAGTCATTATTATGGCTGATGATATAGAACTCTTCATTTCTTCTATTTCTCCTGCTTGACCAAGTCTAGCTATCTCTGGAAATGACACTGTAGCAACGGTAACCGTAACTACTCCCATAATGAAGTTAAGCATTGTCTTTGCATAATATATTTTCGATACGGATGAAACACCAAAAAAAGCTGAAGCCATTGAGTTATCAACCAATATAGATAATTGATCAGCTGCAGATGAAAATATAATAGGTAGCATCATGGTCATAAGATATTTAATATATATATCTTTTAAATTGAATATTCTTTTATATTTAAAACCTAATTTCTTACTTGCATAAGGAAATCTTATAAATTGTATAATATTGGCAAATAGAGCTCCAAATATTAAAATATATGGATTATTAAATTTATTAGTTAATATAGTAAATATAATAATTACTATATTCAGAATGATTCCAACTAAAGCAGGATCAACAAAATTACCTTTGATATTAAGATATCCTTTAGTTACCGAAGCATATAATAATGTAAAAGTAGTGAAAACAATTATTCTTGTAAAGTTTACACACAAATCTAATGATGTGCCAGATAAATCTGGCGAAAAAAGTTTAGACAGCGGTCTTGCAAATATGAAAACTATAAGTAGGGTAAGACATCCATAAAACATTAATATATTTATTAAGTTTGATGTGAAATCCTTCGCAGCTTCATCACTTATATCATTTCTAACCTTATTATAAGTTGGGATATAAGCTGTTATGATACCAGCTGTAATTATGGCGATCATCATATTGGGAATTGTCATTGATGTAGTGTAAATAGACTTAAGTTCACCAGCTCCTATATAAGCAGCCATGACCGACTCTCTCACAAAGCCAAATATTTTTGATACAATTGTTAAAATCATTATGAGTATTGTAGTCTGACCCATATCTTCCCCTACTTGTTATTTTCTTCTATACTTTCCTTAACTTTGTTTTTAGAATCTTCATTCGGTACCATCATATACAATCTAGAATCTGGCATTAGGGCTGATGGTAGGTCCATTGTGCCTTTTCCTTCTAGAGCTTGGCTTCTTATCTTCCATGATGTGCCCTCGTCTAATTGTCTATTGACTAATTCTATCATTTTATCATAAGGCATGTTTGTGTTTACTGATTTGAGTGCTACACCCGCTATGTCTCCGAAATTTAGGAGCATTTGAGGGCTGAGCATCTTTCTTATAATTGCCTCTATTATCCTGGTGTGGTTCTTGCCCCTGTCGAAGTCTCCTGCTGCTTGGTGGTATCTGTCTCTTGCAAATACAAGAGCTGCTGTACCGTCTAGGTGGTTTTTGCCTTGGATAAAATTATAGCCATCTGCTGAAAATGCCCTTGAGTTTTCTACTTCTATACCACCTAAGAGGTCTATTAAGTCTTTTAGGGTGGTGAAGTTGACCTTGGCATAGTAGTCTATGTTTTCTCCAAAGAGGCCCTCTAGGGTTGCTATTGATTTATCTACTCCATATAGGCCGGCGTGGGTTAGCTTGTCCTTGCCTATACCTGGGATATCGACGTAGGAATCCCTTGGTATGGTTGTAATTAGGACCTTGCCAGCTGTTGGGTTGACACTTATTATGAGGTTGACATCTGATCTAGACACTGTGGATAGGGATCCGTAGGTGTCTATACCTGATATATAAACATTGAAGGAATCATCTTTTGCGACTTCTTCCTTTTCCTTTTCCTCGCTCTTGCCTTCTACTAGGACTGAGTCTAGTATTCTGGTCTGGTCTGCGAAGTCTTCGATATTTTCTTCTATGATTTGCCTAAAGCCTTCATTAAGAAGGATTACTTCCTCTTTGCCGCTTAAAAGACTCTTGGCTAGGGTTATATAGTCTACGTATTTGACCTTGGATAAATTCCCCTTATATTTTTCATTATATTCGCTTATTATCTTATCTATAGTTTCTTCATTGTCTGCCTCTGATGTTGCAAGACTTGCATCTTTGATATCCTCTAGGCTCTTATATGGTGAATCTTTCCTTACTATATAGGACATCTGTGTTTTTGTGATGTTCTTATTTTTGTTGATTTCATCGATTGTCATGATGGATGTATTGGCATAGGACATTGCGACTCCCTGGCCTAAGACAATAAAAAGAAGGGCTATCAAATAGAGCACGTTAAAAGCGCCTTTGATTTTACCCTTGGTGTATAAAAGAATATAGATAAGCATAAGCAAAATAGAGCTTCCTATTACTAGTAGCCTGTATTTCATTGGTAGAATATTGTATCTATTGATAAAATAAGCGAAGGCTATGTTCATCAATAATGAAATTATAATTATAATTTTTGGAAGATATTTTTTTATGCTTTCCATTAGTTTCTCCTGTATTTAGTCTACCTATATTATCTTTTATTATAAGTTTTTTGCAAGATAGTAAAAAGCTTAACAAAAAACTATGTGATTTGATTAAATTCATATAAAGACATATGGATATATATTAAATTATAATATAAAATTGTGATTTTGTAAACATAATGTTGGGTTTGTTTATGTAATTTTCAAATAAAGTCAAGAAAGCTAAAAGAGGTTATAGGTTGCTAGTGGTTTTGGGGTGGAATAGGGTTGTTTTCTTTGAAAACATCTTTTATATAAGTAATTATGAGATAGACCTGTATTGGATTTAAGTAAATTATAGAGCCTAAGTAGTTCTAATAGGCTTGTCTCCTAGAGCCGACGGGCTGGCCACATAGCTCGAAGCAAGGGTATTGTGAGTTTTCTGCGAAAACTTCTTATTTTGTCCACTTAAGTGAGTTGAGCGAACGAAAGAGAGCGAAACAAAAAACCACCTG
>OJLW01000760.1_pt1 | contig 14486 bp, 10 predicted proteins | sample 1597021 | NCBI WGS metagenome assembly OJLW01 (sample SAMEA3904676, study PRJEB24821) | metagenome | biome: Builtin; feature: hospital; material: surface | place: USA | collected 2013-06-03
ACGAGATAGCGTAGCGTCTCGTGGGCTCGGAGATGTGTATAAGAGACAGAATATCTTCAGTTTCTTCTTTTTTTTCATTCTCTGAAACCAACTCTTCGACGTTTTCCGAGCCAGTTACCATTGAGTCGCTTAACTGCTCCCTATTAGAATCAACTGCTTCTTCAACTTCTTCCATCTTAGAATCAGTCGCTTCTTCTTCCGATTCCTGATCCAACACTACCGGCTCTTCGTCTTCAACTTCCCACAATAGACTACCCTCTTCCCAGGCATCGTAGTCCTCACCATCATTCATTTCTCCACGCCGAATGAAAATGGTCTGAAGCAATTTTTGAAAGAATCCGGGTTGGTTATGCTGCTGACGATGCTGGACGCTTTCTTGTCTTAACTGACTTGTTATCGACTGATATTCAAACGGATTCTGATCTGTGGAATCACTCACATCATTTTCTTCAAAATGATGTCGCTGATATAACTCATCATCAATATCCAGTTCAAGGGAGTCTTCTAATTCATTAGCAAAGGCTACTAAGTCTTTCTCTTCCCTTGCTTCTAGATTATGTTCCTCATCATTCGATTGAGATACCTCTTTAGACGCTTCTTCTTGAAGTGTATGGTGATCAGATTCTTCATCGTGACAAGGAGTTTCACTTGATTTTTGGGAAAAATATTTATGGTATTGTTCTTCCATTAACGAAGAAGATGAATCTTCCTGAGAAACCATAGAACTCTCATCAAAGTGACCATCTTGCTCCTTCTTTGTCTCTTCCTCCCAATCATGTGAAAAATAATCTTGATCTAAGGGTTGTGGATTAGGACGTCTGATTCGTTTTAAATCCTCTGAAGTAAATTCAATTGTGGCATAGCGATCGTATTTGGGGTTTAAGTACGAGTCCTTCAAATTTTGATTCTCGTTACTATTTTCATTGTTTTGACCTTCAGTCACGCTTAACACCTCTTTACATACTTTTCTTTATTATAATAAATTGGTCCTAGGGACTCAACTTAAAGCTAATTAGCAACAATATTAACCAACCGGTTAGGAATTGCGATGACCTTCTTAATGGTCTTGTCAGCGAGTTCCTTTTGAATAAGATCATGATTCAAAGCATTTTCTTCCATTTGTTTAACCGCTAAATCCTTTTCGATCATCATTTTTACTTTCACTTTACCGTTAATCTGAACAACAATCTCTACTTGATCATCGACTGTTAATTCTGGATCATAACTTGGCCACTCTGCTAAGGAAATAGACTGCTCGTTCCCCATCATTTGCCAAATTTCTTCACATAAGTGAGGAGCAATCGGTGCTAATAACTTTAAGAAGCCTTCAGCATATTCTTTTGGAAAGATCGTCTCATTTCTTACAGCATTTAAAAAGATCATCATTTGAGAAATTGCTGTATTGAAATGTAAGTTGTCATAATCATTTGTCACCTTTTCAACGGTTTGATGATAGACTTGTGTCAAATTCTGATTGTCCGTTGTTTGAATACTGTCTTTAATATGCTGTCTTTCTTCATCCACATATAAGCGCCAAACTCTTTCCAAGAACCTGCGTGATCCTTCTAGGCCATTTTCTGACCAAGCGGTTGAAGCATCAAGTGGCCCCATGAACATTTCATACACTCTAAGTGTATCTGCTCCAAACTCATTAACCACCTCATCTGGATTTACAACGTTCCCCTTAGATTTAGACATCTTTTCATTATTTTCACCTAAAATCATCCCTTGATTAAATAGCTTTTGGAAAGGTTCCTTAGTTGGGACAATGCCTAAATCATATAAAAACTTATGCCAGAAACGAGCATATAATAAATGCAAGACGGCGTGTTCTGCCCCCCCTATATAAAGATCCACATTTTGCCACTTATCTAAGGCTTCCTTCGATGCAATGGCTTGGTCATTATGAGGATCCATATAACGCAAGAAGTACCAAGAGGACCCTGCCCATTGGGGCATCGTGTTTGTTTCTCGTCGTCCTTTAAGGCCGGTCTTAGGATCCACTACCTCTAACCAATCTGTCAAATTAGCTAACGGAGACTCTCCGGTACCTGAACTACGAATTTTATCAGTCTTAGGTAATATCACTGGCAGTTGATCTTCAGGGACAATGGTCGTTGTTTGATCTTCCCAGTGTATAACCGGAATAGGCTCTCCCCAATATCTTTGACGTGAAAAGATCCAATCACGCAATCTAAAGTTTACTTGTCTTTTCCCCTTATGATTTTCTTCTAACCAATCAATCATTTTATTAATCGCTTGAGTATTATTCAAACCATTTAGAAACTCTGAATTAATATGAATACCATCGCCCACAAAGGCTTGATTAGCAACTCCTTCTTCAGATTCAATAACTTCCTTCACAGGTAAATGATATTTTTTAGCGAATTCATAATCACGCTCATCATGCGCTGGGACAGCCATCACAGCACCAGTACCATATGAATTTAAGACATAATCTCCAATCCAAACAGGTACCTCTTGTCCAGTGACAGGATGCACAGCATAAGCACCTGTGAAGACACCCGTTTTTTCCTTGGCTAACTGTGTCCGATCAAGGTCAGACTTAGTGGCTGCAGATTGAATATATTGATCAACTTCTTCTTGATGATCCGATTGAGTAATTTTAGCAACAAGATCATGCTCTGGAGCTAACACCAAGTAAGATAATCCAAATAAAGTGTCAGGTCTAGTTGTGTATACTTGAAGATTCTCATCAAAATCTTTGAGTCTGAAATCAATAATAGCTCCTTCGGAACGACCAATCCAATTACGTTGCATTTCTTTAACAGATTCTGGCCAATCAAGTTCTTCAAGGTCATCTAATAGTCTTTGAGCATAAGCCGTAATTTTTAATACCCACTGCTTCATCGGACGACGAACAACGGGGTGACCACCTCGTTCCGAAACCCCATCAATAACCTCTTCATTTGCAAGAACGGTTCCCAAAGCTTCACACCAATTAACCATGATATCCGCTTCATAAGCGAGTCCTTTTTCATAAAGCTTCGTAAATATCCACTGGGTCCACTTGTAATAATTAGGATCTGTGGTGGATATTTCTCGATCCCAATCGTAAGAGAAGCCCAAAGATTTAATTTGGCGTTTAAAATTAGCCACGTTCTTCTTAGTAAACTCCGCTGGATCATGACCCGTATCTAGAGCGTACTGTTCAGCAGGTAGGCCAAAAGCATCCCAGCCCATTGGATGCAGCACATCATATCCTTGAGCGCGTTTCATCCTTGCCATAATGTCGGTTGCCGTATATCCTTCCGGGTGTCCAACGTGAAGACCTTGACCTGATGGATAAGGGAACATGTCTAAAACATAATACTTTTTGTGACCAGGTCGATCTAATGTTTTAAATGTGTGATGTTGGTCCCAATATTCTTGCCATTTTTTTTCGATAGTGTGATGATTATATGTCATACAAATCCTCCTAAAAAAATATTTATAATAATAAAAACGCCCTACAAAGTCCCTCAAGGACCTTATAGGGCGCTATAGCGCGGTACCACCTAGTTTTTTAAAGCAAATAGCTTCCTCAAAGCAATAACGCTGCTAGCGTCTTAAGTTACACACTCAAATGAGCTTGGCTTAAGCAAATTTAAGATGAGTTCAATCGAACTTATTTACTCATTTCCACCTAACATGAGCTCTCTATAAAATAAAGACGACCTACTAGTTCTTATTATTTATTGATTAAAAATTTAATACCTGACCAGGATGAATCATCATGCCCTTATTCTTAGCAATCAAATCATTCACATCCAGACCATATTGTTTGGCAATGGCATATAAACTATCCCCTGCTTGAACAACATGGGTAATTCCTGCGCTTGTCTGATTAGTTGGTGCTTGAGATGCTTGCTCTTGCACTGAATGATTAATAGTTTGATTGCTTGTCGATGCGGTCGCATTAGCACTAACCGTTGTTGATTGCGCAATGGATGAAGCCATTGGTCGAGCTTGAACATACAATTTTTGTCCTGGGAAGATCGGTGTATTGACCGAAATGCCATTGGCTTGAAGTAATTGATTAAGCGTCATCCCATTATTGATCGCGATACGATATAAAGAATCTCCCGCTTGAATCGTATAATTACCTTGAGTTGTTTTTGAAGAAGGAGATCCTCCTGATTCTTTATTCGATGAAGCGCTAGTATTCATCGAAGACGAGCTTGTGGCAGGTGCTGCTTGACTAACCGAGCGGTTACTTATCGTTTTATTAGAGTTAGATTGACTAGTTGATCCAGGTATAATTAAGCTTTGATTTGGATGAATAAGTGAATTCATTGTTAAACCATTTGCGGCCAGTAAAGCTGTCACAGATACTCCATTAACTTGTGCAATCCGATAGAAGCCATCTCCTGGTTGTACGGTGTAAGTTGCCGATGATGCGTTAGTCGGCTTACTTGCTACACTTGGTCTTACATTAGGAACTGTCGTCGATTTTTCCACTCTTGTATTCACACTATTTGCTGATTGTGAAGCAGATGCTGCAGTCGATCCACCGCCATTAGGGATAACTAATTGTTGATTTGGATGAATCATTGAGTTCAAACTTAAACCATTCGCCGCTAATAAGTCGTTAACAGACACTCCATTCGCTTGAGCTATACGGTAGAAGCCATCTCCTGGTTGTACTGTATATGTAGATCCACTATTGCTTGTTAGTGCCGAGCGGGTCTTTGATTGAGCAGAAACCGTTGGAGCACTTGATTGAGCTGGTCTTGTTGGCAAGGATCCAGGAGTATCATATTGTGTTAAATTATAAGTTTCAATAATACTATTTAATTTGCTACCATAACGCGTATCCGTTGCATAGCGTCCTGTTAAATGCTGGGTGGCGTCCTTATAAGAAGTCGTATTTGACTTCAAGGCGCCTGAATAATAATTTTTTAGCCAGGTTGAATTTTCCCCAGTTAACACTTTGGCATAATCCAATAAAGAATCATGATAAGAGTTATAACGTCTAAACTTATCTTTGATCTGATAATACTCACCGGTACCATCATCTTCTAAGGTGTTCATTTCAGCGGATTGACCATTAAAAGAACCCTTAATACCAAAAAGATTATAATTGGGTGCTTTGGCTAAGGTCGAATTACCCCAACCAGACTCAAGTCCTGCTTGAGCAATCATTACAGATGCATACAAATTATTGCGACCGGCAATTTGTTTAGCAGAATTTGCAATATTTCGAATAAATTGAACCGGTGTCGTACGACTGGTTGACTCTTGGGCATGGACTATACCAGAGTAAGTCTTCACTTGATCTAAAACAGAGCAAGTCGAAAATAAAACAATCGCAGCATTCGCTTGCGTTAGCATTTTCTTATATTGTCTGCGTCGTTTTGCTTTTTGCATTTGGCGCATTCTATGATTACGCTGTTGTATCATGCTTTTACCTCCAAAATTCAGTCTGATGACTCAACAGTTATTATATCGCTTTTAACTTGGGATGGGGAGTGATATAAGGACATTTATTCGAAGCTTAACATATGTAATCTTTTTGAAATATTATACAACCCGAACTTTAAAGCACCTCTTAACTAACGTATAATGGTAAAAACAGCAAAGGAGAATGCCAATGAAGAATGCCCTATCCCTTAGCCATGACCATCTCGACCAACTAATAGAACGCTTCCCTAGCGGAGTGTTTATAGACGGTACACTGGGAAATGGTCATGATAGCCATTATATCCTTTCCCACCATCAATTTAAGGGATTAGTTGTTGGTTTTGATATCCAAGAAGAGGCTATCATCCAAAGCAAACAGCGCCTAGAATCTTTTGCGTCTCACCAGTATCTATTATTCCATGCTAGTCACGATTTACTTGATCAAAAATTAGATAAAGATAAATTTCCCTTTATTCACGGCGCGATTTTTAATCTGGGGTACCTTCCCGGTGGAAATCATCAGATAACTACCCACTATGATTCAACTTATCGTGCCATTCAACAAATAGCTACTCGATTAGTTCCAAAAGGCCAAATTATTCTAGTGATTTATTCTGGACATAGGCAGGGAGCTGATGAAAAGCATTTTCTTTTAGATCAATTAAGCACTTGGTCACAGAGAATCTTCCATATTGCTTATACTGATTATCTTAATCAAAAAAACAATCCCCCCTGTCTCATCATCATTGAAAAAAGAAAATAAATAGCTATAAATACTGTTTTCTATAAACTGAGTCTATCATTTGATTGTTTCAATTAAAATAATCACAAAATTATCAGAGTCTCAAAAAAACGAATCGCCTATCAAAAAGAAAGAGGCTAGGATTTTTGATCCTAGCCTCTAGAAACTTTTATACCATTAAATTCACTTCGGGTCTGCTCTAAAAATCAATCAATTCAAGTGGTGGCTGTCCCATCGGGTTTCCACGTTGAATAGGGAAACGCTTTGGATTTTCTAGATGGGCCTGATACCACTTAAACCATGACCCATCAAACATGGCTAAGTGCTTATAACCTAACTGCTTCATCACAAAAAAGGCTGTTGAAGATCGCCATGAGGTTCCACAATATAAAACAATTTCTCGATCTCTGGTTAAACCCCATTGTTCCCATTGAGGCTGATAAATATCTGAATTAGCAATATAACCTTGTATATTTGCTAAACGTTCATCTCCCAAATATCGCGCACCTGCGATTTCTCCAACCCCTTTGTTCCAAGCATGTCCCTCATTAACACCCAAATATTCCTTCCAAGTCCGAACTGAGGCTAATATTGCCTTAGGGTGTTCTTCTCGATAGTTTAATAAATCTTCTGGCGTTTTGATATAAATTTCAGGCCTTTTTGGTACATCACAGCCAAAATCCTGAACAGCTTTATCTAATTTTTCACCATATTCCAATTCAAATCCAGCTCTTTGCCATGCTTGTAAGCCACCATCAAGAATTTTTACTTGATCAACACCTAGGTAGTAAGCAGCAAATGCCACACGCGAGGCAATATAGAGAATATCTCGAGCATAAATTGAATACACCACTAAAAGTGTATCCTTGGTAATACCCTTAGCTAAAAATCGTTCTTTTAATAAATCAGGCTCAAGTAAGTAATCTTTAAATTCACCTAGTACATCCGTATTAAAGTGCGTCGCACCAGGAATATGTCCTTTAGCATAGTCGCTCGCTACTCTAGTTTGATCAAGCTGATAATTTCCCTTACCGCGCGTCACGTCTAAAACTACTAGCGAATCCATTTTTTGATCTAACGCTTTTTTTAATGTATGAGCACTGATGAAAAAATGGTCTGGCGAAAGTGGTTCATGATCTCCCATTAAACGTGATTCAATACCAGCCTGTTCAATTTGATAATTGCTAGCCATTAAAGCTTCATGTTCTGACGCCATAAGTAAAATCCCCCTTAGATTGACTTCAAAGCACTAATCAAACGATTTATTGAAGCTTCTACTACTTCTTGTGGTAAAGCCAAGTGAATCCGAATAAAGTTAGTACAATGTTGGCTAAACACTTGACCATTAGTCACAAATAGATCGTATTCATGTAACAAAGCATTCAAACTTGCTTCATCTAAATTAAAGCTAGATAAATCTAGCCATAAAAGATAAGAGGCTTCCATTTTAGTGACAATAGCTTGTGGGAGTTCTTCTTCAAGCATAGACTTAGCTAAATGATAATTAGATTCAATTAAAGATACGAACTCTTTTTTCCAGCCTGCACAATCCTCATAAGCGATTTGACATGCCAGTATACCCAATGCGGGAACGGTTAATAAATTGAGCTTTTCAGCCATATTACGATAAATTTCTCGCATCTTGGGATTTGGAATAAAAATATTAGAAGTCATTAAACCTGCAATATTAAAAGTCTTCGATGGTGCTGTTGCCAAAACCACATTTTCAGCAGCAGCTTCTGATACCTTTTCAAATGGAATATGTAGATAGTCAGAATGAGTGAGATCCGAATGAATCTCATCACAAAAGATTGTAATCTCGTATTTTGCACAGATTTCAGCTAATTGTTCTAATTCATCTTGGTGCCAAACTCGCCCTACTGGATTATGAGGACTACAGAAAATCAAAGCCTTGGTATGACTTTGAGCTGCAACTTTTTCGAACTTTTTAAAATCAATCGTGTAATAGCCTTCACAATTAATCAAATCCACACTTTCCACTTTTCGGTTATTTTTTTCAATACTCACTCTAAAAGGATTATAAACCGGTTCAAAAATAATAACCCCGTCACCCTCATTGGTAAATGCTTGAATAAAAACAGAAATTGCAGGAACCACTCCTGGGGCGGTCACCAACCATTCTGGATCAATCTCCCAGTTATGCTGTTCTTTCATCCATTTTTGAACAGCTTGATAATACCGTTTAGTGGGTACCGTATAGCCCATAATAAAATGATCTAATTCTTTCTTTAAACCTTCAATTAATTCTGGAGCCATGGGAAAGTCTAGATCTGCAACTGAGAGTGGAGCCACTCCATCAGCAATCGATGTCTTTTCTTCCCGCATCAATAGCCACTTTTTTGATCCTTGTTCCGTTCGGTCTACAAGCGTTTGAAAGTCATACTTCATTCTAAATAGCCTCCTTGGTTTATTACTAAACAATCTTATCATACACAATCAAAGCGTTTTCTTCAATGGCTTGCTGCTAATCTATTCTATAAATAAAAAATAGGGGATGAAACAAATCATCCCCTATTAATCTAAGATCAATCTTTTATTCTCTTGATTAAAACAATAACTTATCAGCTCCACCTACAGTATTTCCTAGAGCTTCTATCGCTAATACATTAAGATAATGCCAAGGGCGATCATAATTAGGTTGGAAGAAGAAATCAAGTAATGCTAATTGCTCCAAGGTATAGCCGGCGTTAATCAAACTTGAAAGCACATTGATAGAATCTGCAACATCAAATGTAGACATTAGCTGTCCTCCCAAAATAACATGAGTTTCCTTATCGAAAAGAATATTCATATAGACCGAACCTTCTTTACGCATAAAGTCAGGATAAACACGTTCTTCAACATATTTAGATTCAACAATGCCATCATATGTATCTAGATTACTATGAGATAAACCAGTCGACACCAATGTATAGTCAAATACCTTTAAAGCAGAGGTCCCAGAAACCGGTGGCATTTTAACTTTTTTCCCTACCGCATTCAAAGCAGCCACGATTCCCTGACGCCGAGCAATCGTTGCTAAAGTTACAGATGCTGACTTACCTGTTGGTGCATATGGGACATAGGTAGCATCTCCCCCTGCATAAACATCCTCAGCTGATGTTTGTAAAAAGTCATCCACTAAAATAAATCCTCGATCATCCATCGATAATACATCTTTTAACCAATCAGTTCCAGGTTTTACACCAACTGCAACTAACACACGATCAGCTGGATACTCTCCCTGATCGGTCACAACTGCAGATACACTTCCCGCTTTCCCTTTTAATTGCTTAACCGTCTCATTTCCTTTGAAACGAATGCCTTTATCTAATAAATATTTTTCTAGGCGGTCAGCCATTGGGTTACATAGATAGCTTGGTAAAACATGTTCTTGTTGATCAATCACCAATACATCAATACCTGCTTGAGCATAGGCGGTTGCCACTTCGATGCCAATATATCCTGAGCCAATAACTACTAAATGTTTGGTATCAGCCATACCAGCTTTAAAAGCAGCAGTATCTTCAGGCCCTCTGAAAGTATCAACATTATGAAGATCAATCCCTTCAAAAGGCGGTTTAGGTGCGTAGCCCCCTGGGCTTAATAACAATTTATCATAATCATGTTTTTCTTCACCATGATCAGTTTTGACGGTCAACTCCTTCTTATCTGGGTCCAGTGCTATAACTTGGCTCGATGAATGCATCTGGATTCCTTGACTACTATAAGAAGCATTATTAGCAAAATGAATTTCATCTAAACTTTTAGATATACCTTCCAGGTAGGATTGAGCTCCTCACCCCATAAAGGAAGACTCAGCTCCCGCCTCATATAAATGAATTTCAGCATTTGGATCTTGCTTTAATAAAGTTTGAACTGCTTCATAACCAAAATGAGAAGTTCCAACCACTGCATATTTCATGGTATTACCTCCTAAAATGATAATTATTCTAATTAATATATTAGCATATCAAATAAAAAGAAGCAATTAATAAAGAAAACTAATCTTTAAAATAAGTTTGAATGGCTTCAACCTTATCTAATCTTTCCCAAGTAAATCCTGGTTCTTGTCGGCCAAAGTGTCCATAAGCTGCTGTTTGACTATAGATAGGCTGTCTTAGTTCAAGCATCTTAATAATACCGCTTGGCGTTAACTGAAAGAGCTCACGAATAGCTGCTTCAATCTGATGATTAGAGTACTCAGAGGTCCCAAAAGTATTCACCGATACGGAAACCGGTTGGGCAACACCAATCGCATAAGCCAATTGAATTTCGATCTTTTTAGCAATGCCTGCTGCAACTAAATTTTTTGCAATATATCTAGCAGCATAAGATGCTGAGCGATCAACTTTGGTTGCATCCTTACCAGAAAAAGCACCCCCACCATGTCGACTATATCCCCCATAAGTATCTACGATAATTTTACGACCTGTTAATCCAGAGTCCCCCTTAGGTCCTCCAATCGTAAAACGGCCTGTAGGATTAATATATATTTTAGTTTGTTCATCCATTAGTTGTTGAGGAATCGTCTGTAAGATTACTTGCTGATGAATATCCTGACGCAATTGGTCCAATGATATTTCTTCACTATGTTGGGTAGATACTACAACTGTATCCACTCGTTCAGGAATACCTGCATCATTATATTCAATTGTTACCTGAGTCTTACCGTCGGGTCTTAAATAATCTAATAGGCCTTCTTTTCTCACTTGAGTCAAGCGTTTTGCTAATCGATGCGCCAAAGCGATAGGAAGTGGCATAAGTTCCGGTGTTTCATCACATGCAAAACCAAACATTAAGCCCTGATCACCAGCTCCATTATCAGCTTGATCCGCTAATCCTTCCTTGCTTTCTAATGAATGATCCACACCTAACGCAATATCGGGTGATTGCTCATCAATTGAAACTAAAACCGCCAGATTCTCAGCATCAAAGCCGTATTTTCCTCGATCATAGCCGATTGATTTTACTTTATCACGGACAATTTTTTGGATATCAACATAAGCAGAAGTGGTTATTTCTCCAAAAACTACCACTAATCCTGTATTAACAGCAGTTTCACACGCAACGCGCGCTAATGGATCTTGTTCTAAAATTGCATCTAATATTGCATCAGATATCTGATCAGCGATTTTGTCCGGATGCCCTTCCGTCACAGATTCTGATGTAAATAAATTCTTTTCTACCATATTTTTCCCCCATTTAAAATTATTGGTTACAAGGCATATTCATTTAAAAATGAACCCCATCGGGAATTGAGTTGTAACAGTAGAATTATACCATGAAGCTAGAAATAAATGTAATTAAATTTTTTTAACGGATAATTCAAATCTTTCTATTAAAATTTCGAATTCGCTTGCAGACGAAGCTATTAAAGGTTACACTTTATTCAATACAGAAAGATACTATCTCTATTTTTAAAATCTAAATTTATTAAAAGAAGGAAACAGCCATGAAACAATTCATCTCTTACTTGCAGCATCCCATAGTAAAAATTTTTATTAGTCCCTTGGCCTCCATTATATTCGGTCTGATTCTGGGATTCCAGGTCACAAATAGACCTAATTTCTTAATTGCTGCCGCGCTATATAGTCTCGTCATATTCACTCAACTCATCGAGCATTTTCAATATCAGCGATACATTGCTGCCAATCAAAAACAAACTCCAATGATAATCTATTATACCTGTCTCATTATATGTATTATCCTAGCACTGGTATTTGTTCTTACACAACATTGGGCTATATCCATACTGATTATCCTATATCTACTATTTATCTTTTTACAGTACTATCCCTTCTATTTAGTAGGAACTTTTAATTACATTTTTTTAAGTACATTTTTTAATGGGTTCATTTTAAATATCGTTGCATACTATTCTCAAAGTCATCAATTGAGCCATAAATTCTTACTGGATCTTATTCCAATTGTTATCTATTGTATGGCATCAAATCTAATCACTAATGACCTTAAAAGTACTTTACCAACTCTTCCCAAATTTCAAATCCTTAGCCAAAATATAAAAAAAATAGCTTTTGCAATGATGATAATTGCACTGCTTCTAGGAATATACTTTAGTCTACCCACCCATTCATATCTGCTAGGACAAATATTCATGTTAACCTTTGTACCCCTTGTATCCATACCAAATCTTATTTCGGTCAAAACCATGGATAAGATTCAAAATAAGATCAATTTTAATGCCAGTATGATGCTTTGCTTTAACTTACTATATTTAATTGCATATATATTTTAAGGTTTCATAGAACACAAAAGCTGATCACTTATGATATTAACCATAAGTGATCAGCTTTTTATTGTAAGTTCATTAACCTCGAGTAATCATAAAATCATTCGATGAATGAATCGTAATCAGGGAATCATAAAATTCTAGTAATGCTTGAATAGCATAAAGAGTATCTTTCACGCCTGCAGTTTCATAAGAAGAATGCATAGCTAACTGGGCTAAACCAATATCTATAGCATGAACACTCACTTGTGTATTAGATAAATTACCAAGTGTCGAGCCCCCTTGCATATTTGATCGGTTGGCAAAATGTTGAATCGGTACCGATGCATTCTCACAAATCATTTTAAAAACAGCTTGAGAGAAAGCGTCGGTTGTATATTTTTGATTCGCTGCTTCCTTAATAACAATCCCTTTATTCATATAACTGCGATTAAGATCATCAGTTAATTCACCATGATTAGGATGAACAGCATGACCATTATCACATGATACCAAGAATGATTTTGAAATGGCTTGATAATATGCTTCTTCACTATAGCCGAGTGCAAAATTAATCCTTCTCAAACAGTCATATAAGAAGGTAGACATAGCACCTTGTTTAGTATTCGATCCTACTTCCTCATTGTCAAAGCAAGCATATATATTAATTGTTTTACGATTTTTTGAACGAATCAAAGCTTCCAATGATGCAAAGGCACATTGTAAGTCATCTAATTTTGGAGAAGAGACAAATTCATCCGCCCACCCCCAAATAGAAGGCGCTTGATGATTGACAATAAACAAGTCTTGACTAACAATGTCATCAGGATCTACATTTAAACTATCCGCAATCATTTGATTAAAATCACTGACTTTCAACTTACCTGATGAAAAAAGAGGACAAAGATCAACTTGGCGGTTATAATCATAGCCAGAATTAATGGTCCGATTCAAATGAATCGCTACATTTGGAATAATTAGCACATCTTTCTCAATATGTAATAATCTAGACGAAATTTTATCATGATCCTTAACAAGCACACGACCAGCAATCCCTAAAGGACGGTCAAACCAAGTTGAGTCAATCATCCCACCATAACCTTCTACATTCAAACGAATGTATTGATCAGGTCCTTCTAAGGTAGGTACAGTTTTAATTTTAAAGGTAGGTGAATCACTGTGTGAAGCAGTAATTTGAAAGTGATAATCTTCCAAATCTTCTCCAATCGTAAAAGCTATAAGTGATGACCCATTTCTTGTCGTATAATACTTACCGCCTTGCTTCAGATCCCAAACATGACCTTCCTCTAAGCATTTAAAGCCATTCTGATCTAATTTATCTGAAATAGTTGAACAAGTATGAAACATACTGGGCGATTTTTGAATAAAATTGACTAATTTTTTTGAAATATTCAGAAAATCCATAATAAACTTCCTCCATTATTGATCTAGTCATTAGATTATATCATAAACAATCTAGAACAAAATAAAAAAGCCCTAAAGGGCTTAAAAACATTAAGCGGGTGAGGAGAATCGAACTCCCGACATCAGCTTGGAAGGCTGAGGTTTTACCACTAAACTACACCCGCATACGGTCCGGACGGGATTTGAACCCGCGATCTCCTGCGTGACAGGCAAGCATGTTAACCCCTACACCACCGGACCAATTAAGTTATAATATTATAAAATGCTAATTGCGGGGGTAGGATTCGAACCTACGACCTTCGGGTTATGAGCCCGACGAGATGCCAACTTCTCCACCCCGCGATAATGCGCAAAGGAGGATGTGGGATTCGAACCCACGCACGCTGTTACACGCCTGACGGTTTTCAAGACCGTTCCCTTCAGCCGGGCTTGGGTAATCCTCCACAATCAATATTTCAAAATCCAATTAAATGGACCTTGTAGGACTCGAACCTACGACCGCCCCGTTATGAGCGGGGAGCTCTAACCACCTGAGCTAAAGGTCCGTCCTATTATAGCGGCGAGGGGGATCGAACCCATGACCTCCCGGGTATGAACCGGACGCTCTAGCCAGCTGAGCTACACCGCCAAAAATGGAGAATAGCGGGATCGAACCGCTGACCTCCTGCGTGCAAAGCAGGCGCT
>OJLW01000765.1_pt1 | contig 14395 bp, 7 predicted proteins | sample 1597021 | NCBI WGS metagenome assembly OJLW01 (sample SAMEA3904676, study PRJEB24821) | metagenome | biome: Builtin; feature: hospital; material: surface | place: USA | collected 2013-06-03
ATCCATCCTTCATAGCAGCAAGGGAACCCATGCCACGATATTCCTTGTATTGTCTTCCCTCGAAAAGAATTGTATCTCCAGGAGATTCCTCTGTACCAGCAAAGAGGGAACCTGCCATTATTACATCTGCCCCACAGGCTAAAGCCTTGGTTATATCTCCAGAATACTTGATACCACCATCTGCTATTACTGGTATACCATATTTCTTAGCTTCCTCTACACAATCAATGATTGCGGTAATTTGTGGAACCCCTATACCAGTTACAACTCTGGTCGTACATATTGATCCTGGTCCAATACCCACTTTCACGCAGTCTACACCAGCTTCAATCAAATAACGAGTTGCATGAGCAGTTGCGACATTTCCTGCTATGAGGTCTAGGTTGGGATATTTTTCTTTGATCTTTCTTATAGCAGTAAGGACGTTTCGAGAATGACCATGGGCAGTATCAAGGGTTATGACGTCAACATTGGCAGCTACTAAGGCATCTACCCTATCCATCATGTCGTTTGTAATACCAACAGCTGCTCCAACTACTAGTCTGTTATTAGCGTCCCTTGCAGACTGAGGATATTGCTTGGACTTTTCTATGTCTTTTATTGTGATAAGACCCTTTAGCTTGTAGTCTTCATCTACTATAGGAAGCTTTTCGATTTTGCTTTCTTCCATAAGCCCTATAGCTTCTTTCATCTTGATTCCCTCGTAACCTACAACCAAGTTTTCCTTAGTCATTATGGAATCAATAACAAGATTTGGATCTTCGACAAATCTTACGTCCCTATTAGTTAGAATTCCCTTAAGATACATTTCCTTATCCACTATAGGAACTCCTGAAATCCTATAGTTTTTCATTATATCCAAGGCATCTTGGAGTAGATTATCTGGATGAAGGTAGAAGGGATCTGTTATTACTCCATGTTCTGATCTTTTTACAACATCAACTTGCCTAGCTTGCTCATTTATAGGCATATTTTTGTGGATGATTCCTATCCCACCTTGTCTTGCCATGGCTATAGCCATTTGAGATTCTGTTACAGTATCCATACCTGCAGACATAATTGGTATGTTTAGCTTAATCTTTTTTGTAAGCTTGGTTGTCGTATCTACCTCGTTTGGTAGGACTTCCGAAGGTCCTGGTACAAGTAGAACGTCATCAAAGGTTAATCCATCTCCTAAAAATTTCATTTCTCTTCCTTTCTAAAATAATTTACAGCATTTTCAAATAACAATTCTCTTTCTACATCGTAGACATTCTTGAACAAATCATCATCAACTCTTTCAGCATGGGCCATCCTACCTAGGATTTTTCCATCTTTGGATAAGATTCCTTCTATATTATAGTTAGACCCATTAGGAGAAGTTTCATAGACTGAAAATATTTGATCATTGTCTAGAAGCTCTTCTAGTTTTTCTTTATTTACAATAAATCTTCCTTCGCCGTGGGAGATTGGAACTCTGTAGATCTTATCTAGGTCAATTCCCACTGTCCATGGGCTGTTATTAGTCAAGCATCTAGTATTAACAAAACTTGCTATGTGGCGAGAAGATGTATTAAATGTTAAAGTTGGGTCAGTTTCTTCCTGGATTTTAACCATGCCGTATGGCAAGAGTCCAGTCTTAACTAGAGCTTGGAAGCCATTACAGATTCCTATTATCAAGCCATCATTTTCATTTAATAGATAATCTATTGCCTTGGAAATTTTCTCATTTCTTATAATATTAGCCAAGAACTTAGCCGAACCATCTGGCTCATCTCCTAATGAGAAACCTCCAGGAATCATAAAGATTTGAGATTCTTTTATAAGCTCTGCTAGTTTGTCTATAGATTCTTTTATCTCGCTTTCATTTTGGTTTCTAAATACTAAAATCTCTGTATCTGCCCCCGCCTTCCTAAAGGCCTTCTCGCTATCTATCTCACAGTTTGTTCCAGGTGCAGCAAGGATTGTAACCTTTGGCTTTGAAACATGATTTTTGGATTTCAATCTCCTAGTAACCTTGCTAGGGCTTAGCTTTTCATAGGAAGTATCTTCATATCCTTGGAATATTTCATCTAGACCGTGGAGGTAAGAGTTCTCAAGTTTTTCCTTGTCAAGTTTTACTCCATTTACGATGATATCTTCGCCAAAGCTCCCAATATTTTCTATAAAGTCACGATCATCCTTATATTCAACTAGGAAGGATCCAAACATAGGATTGTAGAGATTATCGTAATCTATTGTAAAACCAGTATTTCCTATACTTTGCTCAAATAAATCTCCCAGAAGTCCCTTCCTACTTAGAGAAATTGCAGATATTACATTTCCCTCTCTTATATCCTTATTAAGCTTTTGGAAATTCTCCTTTAATTCTCCTAGATCTAAGCTTCCATCTTCCTTATAGGAAGTTTTTATAAGACCGATTCTTCCAGATCCCTTAAAGTCATTAGTAATAATATTTTCTATATCTTCTGTAGTTACTGCAAAAGATATTAGGCTTGGTGGAACCTTTAGATCTTCGAAAGTACCACTCATCGAATCCTTCCCACCTATAGGAGGTGTCTCAAAAAAGCTTGATACTTCAAAGGCTCCCAGTAAAGATTTAAGTGGCTTAGACCAGGCCTTATCGTTATCCATTGACTCGTAGAATTCTTGGAAGGATAGTCTAATTTTACTTAAATCTGATCCTACAGCTACAAGCCTTGCTATGGATTCTACAACTGCATAATAGCCTCCCAAATACTGACTTTCTGATGAAAGTTTTGGATCAAAACCATATGTCATAAGAGAAACTGTCTTTGATACGCCTCTATCAACTGGAATCCTAGCTGCCATAACTTGGGAAGGATTAAGGAGTTTCCTTCCTCCAAGTGGGCCTAGTACAGTATTTCTTCCTATGGATGAATCAAACATTTCTATAAGATTTCTCTTGCTTAGTCTATCTAGGTCTTTTATCTTTTCATAGAATTTGTTTGGGTCATCATCCTTTTCCTTTAATAAATCTGGCTTATCTTCGCTTAGATAAGAAACTTTGGCATATCTTTCAGCTCCGTCGGTGTTAATGAAATCATAAGAAAGTTTGGCAACTGTATCATCTTCGTAATAAAGGGTCATGGTATTATTGTCTGTAACCCTCGCAACTAAAGTAGCCTCTAGGTTTTCTTCCTTGGCATAGGCCATGAATTCATCGTAATCTTTTTTATCAATTACTATAGCCATTCTCTCTTGAGATTCTGATATGGCTATCTCAAATGGCTTGAGTCCCTCGTACTTTAGTGGAACCTTGTCAAGATATATATCAATTCCATCTGCTAGCTCTCCTATTGCAACTGAGACTCCGCCTGCACCGAAGTCGTTACATTTTTTGATAAGACTTGCTACTTCGCCTCTTCTAAAGAGTCTTTGAATCTTTCTCTCTTCTGGAGCATTTCCCTTTTGGACTTGAGCAGATTCTGTTTGGATGGATGTTACTTTGTGAGATTTAGATGAGCCTGTAGCTCCACCTATACCATCTCTTCCAGTCCTTCCTCCTAGTAGGATTACCAAATCGCCAGGGACTGGGTCAAGTCTTTTTACGTTTTCAGCCGGTGCTGCTGCTATTACTGCTCCACACTCCATCCTCTTGGCGGTATAACCTTCATGGTAGAATTCATCTACAAGACCTGTTGCAAGGCCAATTTGATTGCCATAGGAAGAATATCCCAAAGCCGCTTCCTTAGTAATCTTTGCTTGTGGGAGTTTTCCCTCTAAGGTGTCCTTGTAAGCTTCCTTTATATTTCCAGCTCCGCTTAGTCTCATAGCTTGGTAGACATAGCTTCTTCCAGAAAGTGGATCCCTTATAGCTCCCCCAAGACAAGTAGATGCTCCTCCGAATGGCTCGATTTCTGTTGGGTGATTGTGGGTTTCATTCTTAAACATTAATAGATAATCTTCTAAGCTTTCCTTCCCATCCCTTAGGACCCTTACCTTGGTAAAGACTGAGCAAGCATTGATCTCCTTACTTACTTCTAGATCCTCGAAATTATCATTGGCTCTCATGTATTTAGAAAGAATAGTTCCAAAACTCATGAGATTGATTGGCTTTGTAAGGCCTAGCTCATCTCTCATTTTTAGGTATTTGTCGAAGGATTTCTTAACAGCCTCATCCAGAAGTGTCTTTGCTTCGATATTTATATCTAGATATGTGTTAAAGGTCGTATGCCTACAGTGGTCTGACCAGTAAGTATCTAGGATTTTAATTTCAGTCTCGTTTGGATCTCGATTTTCACTAATGAAATAATCGCGAACCATCCTTAAGTCATCTAGACTCATAGCCAAGGAGTTCTCTTCTAAAAAGATTCTAAGTTTATCATCATCAAAATCCCTAAAGCCGTCATAGCTTATATTTTCTAGATTTTTCTCATGGCTTAATTTAAGGCTTGTAGGAATCCCTAGGAGATTGACCCTATGTGAATCTACTGGATTTATAATAAATTCTTCTATTTTTCTAAGGTCCTCTGGGCTTACTCCACTAATTTCATAAACTGTAGCAGCCCTTACTTGAAGATTTGGATCATCTATTACAAGGGAAGCTGTATCTAAAAGTCCTTGCTCTCTTTGGTTGAATTGACCTGGTAGGTATTCACTTACTATAGTATTTTTAAAGCTTCTTTGAAGATTAAGAGCATCATCAAAGGCGTAAGCCGAATCTACCGGAGCTTCGGCAAGGACAGTGTAGAGAAGCTTTTCTATATTTTCATCTTTTGTTTCTAGGTCATATCTTTTGTAAATCTTAATTTCTTGAAGATTAATCCCTAGAGAATTTTGGATTTTTTCCCTTAAATTTTTAGATTCAAAGTCATAAGCATCCTTCTTCTTAACATAAACTCTCTTAACTGATGGTCCAATGTCGCCTCTGTAATACTTGCCATCAAAGTGGATTTTCTCGCTGTCCTCATAGGCTCTTGCAATAGCCTCATCAAAGCTATGGCTTACTGAAAGAACATTTAGGACCCTTCCTCCAGCTGTTAGGATTTTTCCTTCTTCTTTCCTTGTTCCTGCATGGATTATTTTTGATTTAATTCCCTCATCAAATCTTATCTCCTTTGAGACTTCATATGATAGAGGATAGCCTTCTGATGCTAGAACCAAAGAGACTGCTTTCTTATCATTAATTTCTAGCTTAACTTGATCTAGCTTTTTAGAAGAAGTTTTCATAAGTAGGTCTAATATATCATTATCTATAAGCTCTAATACGACTTGAGTTTCAGGATCTCCGAATCTTACATTGAACTCCAGAACATAAATTCCTGATTCATTTATCATAAAGCCTATAAAGAGGACTCCTCTGTAGTCGATGTTTTCTTTATTGAAGCCCTCTAGGATTTTAGGAAGGATATCTTCACCTATCTTTTCCTTAAAGGCTTCTGCCTCGACATTGGGAGCATATGTTCCCATGCCCCCAGTGTTTGGGCCGATTTCTCTATCATAGATTTTCTTATGGTCCTTAGCTGTAGGAAGAGGAATTATAGTAGATGAATCTGTTAGGGCAAGGAGGCTCATCTCAAATCCATCTATAAATTCTTCGATAATTAAGAATTTATCCATGGTAAGAATTTCATTAACTTTCTCCCTAAACTCGCTTAGCCTATCTATGATATAAACTCCCTTACCTCCAGCAAGACCGTCTCTTTTTAGGACAAGTTTTCCTTTTTCTTTTATTAACTTTTCTCCGTATTCTAGGATTTCTTCTTTATCTTCGCTTCTGAGATAGGCTGGTGTCTTTATTTTGTATTTTTCTAGGAAATTTTTGCAATAAGCCTTGCTTGATTCAAACTTAGAAGCCTTCTTATTAACTCCAAAAACTTTTAAATTATTTTCTTGGAATCTGTCTACTAGGCCCATACATAGGGGATCTTCTGGTCCCACTATTGTATAATCAATTTCTTCTTCATTGGCAAATTCTACAAGTTTTTCAATATCAGTAGCTTTTATGTCTATATTTTCGCCAATTTCACTGGTACCAGCGTTTCCTGGAGCAAAATAAAGCTTTCTATCAGAAGACTTAATTTTCTCTCCCAGGGCATGTTCTCTTCCACCAGATCCTACAATTAAAATTTTCATTGCTTCTCCTTAATGTTTGAAGTGACGTGATTTGCTAAATACCATGCTCATACCATATTCATTACATTTATCGATTGAGTCTTCGTCTCTTATTGATCCACCTGGTTGGATGATTGAGCTAATTCCCATATCGTGAGCAAGTTCTACTGTATCTGAAAATGGGAAGAAGGCATCTGATCCAAGAACCGCTCCCTCAAAGTCTCTATCCTTAAAGTGGTCTTTGATAGATTCAAGTGCCCAAACCCTTGATTGTTGACCTGCACCACAACCTAGGGTCTTCATTCCCTTGGCTACTACAATGGCATTTGATTTGACATATTTTACTACCTTTTGGGCAAATAAGAGGTCTTTGATTTCTTCTTCACTTGGCTTTTTGTCAGTTACTATATTTACTTCGTCCTTGCCGAAATCTTTTCCTTGTATTAGGACTTTTCCATTAAGATATCTGATTTCCTCTCTTACATTTTCATTAGCAAAGTCGACTTTGACGAGCCTTAGGTTTTTCTTCTTTGTAAGAATTTCTAGAGCCTCTTTTGTAAAGTCTTTTGCTGCTATTATTTCTAGGAATATTTCATGCATTTTTGAAGCTGCTTTCTCATCAACTACTCCATTTACTGCAAGGATTCCTCCAAATATTGATTGGCTGTCGCACTCGAAGGCCTTGATGTATGAATCATAGACATCACTTCCTACAGCAACTCCGCATGGTGATTGGTGTTTAAGAGCAACTACTGCATTTTCTCCAAGCTCTTGGGCAAGTTCTAGGGCTGGGTTTAGGTCATTGTAGTTGTTGTAGCTCATTTCCTTGCCGTGAATTACTTCTATATCTTCCATTAGTCCTGTGACGAATGGATCATTGTATAAACTTGCCTCTTGTCCTGGATTTTCTCCATAACGTAGGTCTGATTCTTTCTCAAAGCCGTAGGTCTTATATTTAGATTCTTCTCCAGTAAGTTTTGTGAAATATCTTGCTATTATTGAATCATAGAAGGCTGTGAGGCTAAAGGCCTTCATAGCAAGTCTTTGCCTATAAGCTAGGTCTATATCATCGTTTTTAAGTCTTTCGATTAGTTCATCATAATCACTTGGATCTGTTACAATTAAGACATCTCTATGGTTTTTGGCAGCAGACCTAACCATGGATGGGCCACCAATGTCGATATTTTCGATTATCTCTTCTGGATTCCCCTTATCAAGGGCCTTTTGGAATTCGTATAAATTCACAACTACTATATCAATTGCCTTAATTCCCAACTCTTCTACAGTTGAAACATGACCTTCATCATCCCTCTTGTAAAGAATTCCTCCATGTACATAAGGAGATAAAGTCTTTACTCTTCCTTCTAGGATTTCTGGAAAGTTTGTTATTTCCTCAATCTCTAATACATCTACTCCGCTATCTTTGATCTTTTTGTAGGTGCCTCCTGTTGAAACCAAACTTACTCCCAAGTCCCTAAGCTCTTTTGCTAGTTTTTCTATTCCTGTCTTGTCAGTAACTGATAGTAAAGCTCTCAATTTAATTCCTCCAATTGTTTGATTACTTCTTTCAAGCTCTTATGCTCTACTTCTAGGACCGTCTTTGCAATTTCTTCAGCACTTTCGCACTTACTTATGTCAACTTGTCTTTGAAGAATAATATCTCCATCATCCAAGTTTTCATTTACATAATGAACACTTACTCCACTTATCTTTTCCTTGTTTTCAAATACTGCCTTGTGGACATTCATTCCATAAAATCCCTTACCTCCATATTTGGGTAAGAGTGAAGGGTGGATATTGATTATCTTGTATTTATCTATGATATTTTTAGTAACTTTTGGCAAATATCCTGCAAGAACTATGAGCTCTATATTTTTATCTTTTAGCTCTTCTAGGATTTCTTCGTCATCTTTGCTTATGATATATGAAATACCTTCTTCTCTGGCAAAAGAGAGCCCCTTTGCGTCTTTGTTTGAGACTACTAATTTAATCTGGCTATCGAAATAATTTTCCTTTTCCGCATCTATTAGGGCCTTTAAGTTCGATCCCGTTCCTGAAATAAATACTGCAAGCCTCACTTCTCTTCCCTCCTTACTGGATAAGCTCCTGTAAAACACGCCTTACAATAATCACAAGGATCATTTGTAAGCTCCATCATATTCTTAAGGCTTAGAAATTCCAAACTATCTGCTCCTATCTTCTTATTTATCTCCTTTATCGAAAGATTTGCCGCTATTAGCTTACTCTTATCTGGAGTGTCCACTCCGTAATAGCAAGGATTTGTAAAAGGAGGCGAGGTGACTCTTAGGTGAACTTCCCTAGCCCCAGCTTTTCTTATCCTTTGTATAAGCTTGGCACTGGTAGTGCCCCTTACTATGGAATCATCTACGAGAACAATTCTTTTATCCTTAAGGACCGACTTTTGTGGATTTAGTTTAAGCCTTACAGAAAGTTCCCTCTCCTTCTGGTCTGATTTTATGAAGGTCCTTCCCATATATCTATTTCTTACAAGGCCTGCTGCAAAGGGAATACCTGATCTTTGGGCAAATCCTATAGCTGAAGGAGTGCCAGAATCTGGCACGGGACAGACTAGATCAGCCTCTATCGGAGCCTGGTCGTAAAGCTTCTCCCCACTCCTTCTCCTAAACATATATGCGTTAGTTCCTTCGACATTGGCGTCAGGCCTTGCTGTATAGATATATTCGAAGATACAATGCTTGCAATTTACCTTACTGTCTTCCTTGTAGGACTTTATCCCGTCCTTATCGCAAACTACAATCTCCCCTGCCTCTATGTCCCTATAATTTTCAATATCTAAAATTTCTATAGAGCAATTCTCACTCGCTATAATCGTTGTCTCATCATCAAATCCGAGCATCAAGGGCCTTATCCCATTGTAGTCTCTGAAGCCTACGATCTTATCCGGCATACAAAGCACACATGAATAGGCTCCCCTTATATCTTCCATGGCTCGTCTTATGGCCTTTACTATATCGCCCTCAAAGTACCTGGTGATCAGAAGGAGGATCAACTCGCTATCTGTATATGTATGAAAGGCCATGCCCATTTCTTCTTCTTTTTTCTTTAATGTTTTATAATTTACCAGATTTCCATCATGAGCTAAGGAAAATTCGTTTCCTTTAGCAAAACTTACCAAGGGCTCGACATTATAGTCTTGGTTACATCCTTCTGGAGCACTTCTCACATGGCCTAGACCGTATTCGCCCTCGCTATCTTTAAGATTCTCATCAGCAAAAATTTCATTGACAAGTCCTAGACCTCTTATTCTCCTTAAGTTTTCTCCAGTTGATAAGATAATTCCAGAAGCGTCCTGGCCCCTATGCTGGATCGAGCTTAATGAATAAAATAATTTCTGTGTTTTTCCTACTTTAGTTTTTATCCCTACTACACCGCTCATTAGTCTATCTTCTCCTATATCACTTTACTACACACATAAAAAGAGAACCCTAAACAGGGTCCTCTTAGTGCAGGGCAAAGAAATTCAATTGTAAATCTCAACTTTTTGATGTAGGCAAAGATAGAGTTAATCACGCTAATAGAAATGAATTTTATAATAAATGTTTTGTTTGTTAGACATTTGTTTTTCATAGCACCCTCCATCTTCCCTAAATTTTTGTATATCTCTATTATAAATAATTTAACAAATTTTGCAAGTTTTTTTAAGTGATTTTTTTCTGAAATTTCTAGCCTAAATTATTATGAAAAGGTAAACAATTAGAACAATCCAACCACTTCATTATTTTCATCTAAATCAATTTTATAGGCATTAGCGGCTTTTGGAAGTCCCGGCATGGTTAAAATATTTCCAGTGTAGGCAACCAAAAATCCTGCTCCAGCATTGATCCTAATTTCTCTAATTGTTATATCGTAGTCGTCTTCTGTGATATTGATATTTCCATCATCTGATAGGGAATAAGGTGTTTTGGCTACACAAATCGGTAAGTTTTGATATCCTAAGTCTTCAATTTTTTTGATATCCTTCTCGCACTTCTTGCTATAAACTACACCCTTCGCCCTATAGATTTCCTTGGCAATAGTCTCTATTTTTTCCTTTACACCTTGGTCTAAGTCATATAGGTAGTTAAAGTCATTGTCATTTTCACAAAGCTCAACTAGGTCTCTGGCAAGCTCTTCACCGCCAGCTCCCCCATCAGTAAAGACACTTGTCTCGACTGCCTTAACTCCTAGCTTTTCTGTCATCTTCTTTACTAATTCAATTTCCTTGTCGGTATCGGTATCGAATTTATTGATTGCGACTATTATATTTTTACCGAATTTTCTCATATTTTCTATATGGATCTTGAGGTTCTTAAAACCTAGTTCAAGTTTTTCTAGATTTTCTTCCTTCAAGTTTTCAAAGTCAACTCCAGCGTGATATTTTAGACTTCTTATTGATGTTACTATTACACTTGCGGAAGGAGTGAGTCCTCCTAGCCTGCATTTGATATCGTTAAACTTCTCGGCTCCAAGGTCTGCCCCGAAACCTGCTTCTGTTACTACATAATCTGCTATGCCAAGGCCGGTTTTTGTCGCAAGGAGGGAGTTACAACCGTGGGCAATATTTGCGAAAGGTCCTCCATGGATTAAGGCTGGGGTATGCTCTATTGTTTGAACTAGGTTTGGCTTAAGGGCTTCCTTCATAACTACAGCGACAGATCCTGTTGCCTTGATATCATCGACTGTTACAGGATTATTGTCATAGTCGTAGGCTACGATCATCTTGCTTACTTTTTCTCTAAAGTCTTCGATGCTTGTAGCAAGACATAAAACTGCCATCATCTCTGTAGCAACTGTTATATCAAATTTATCCTCACGACTTACACCATCTGTCCTATTGCCTAGTCCTATCACTACATTTCTTAGGGCCCTGTCGTTTAGGTCGACACACCTTCTCCAGACGATTCTTTTTGGATCTATTCTTTTTTCGTTCCCCTGGTAGATATGATTATCCAAAATAGCAGCAACAAGATTTACCGCACTAGTTATGGCGTGGAAGTCTCCTGTAAAATGTAGGTTGATCTCATCCATTGGGAGAACTTGGCTGTAGCCTCCACCAGCAGCTCCTCCCTTTCTTCCGAAGGAAGGTCCCATAGATGGCTCTCTTAGGACAGAAATTGCCTTCTTGCCGATTTTATTTAAGGCCATGGATAGGCCTATGTTTAGGGTAGTTTTTCCTTCTCCACTTGGGGTTGGATTTGTTGCAGTAACAAGGATTAGCTTAGAGTCTTTCTTCATCTTACCCGCATAGGCTAACGGCAGTTTAGCCTTGTAGTTTCCGTATTTCTCATAATCATCGATCCCCAAATCCTTACAGATCTCATCGATGTCTTTTAGTTGGGCTTCCTTCGCTATTTCAATATCAGTCTTCATCATTACTTCCTTTCGCACTCGCAAATACTTAAAATTAGAATCGGCTTCCACCATGAATATACCATTGAATTATAAATTTTTAAGGGATATTATTTTATAATTATTAAATTTATCTAGAAAATATTAGAAAGGGGCTGTTGCTGAATGAATAAATCGTACCGTTATCGTTAGAAGAACCTCCACGGAAAGTCTCACTAAGCCGACGGGCTAATAGCCTCCATCAGCCGGCAGGCTATGATTGGCCCACCGGCAATGGGAGGTAAAATTTCCTAATAGAAACTTCTAAAGATGGTACGATGATTATTCATAGTTCTGCAACAGCCCCATCAATTTATCTTATATTTAGTTTCACATCATATTCTCTTTTGGCCTTTTTGAATAGGAATTCTCCCTCACGTACTGATGCCAAACACTCGGCCCTGTTTCTTATAGCTTCAAATTCATTTTCTGCATCCAAAACTATAAAGTTGGCAGGCTTTCCTGGATCAAAACCGTATTCATCTTCTATGTGCATGGTCCTTGCCCCATTGTAGGTAACAAGATCGAAGTCTTTTTCGAAGTCCTTTTCTCTCATAAGTTGGCTTAGGTGAATCCCATTGTCTAGGATATTCATAAGATTACCGTTTCCAGCAGGATACCATAAGTCTACTATGGAGTCTTGGGCGAAGCAAACATTGATTCCATTATCCACAAATTCCAAAACTCTGGTAAGTCCCCTACGTTTTGGATAAGAGTCTTGTCTACCTTGCAAAAATGCGTTTTCTGTAGGAAGAGCTATGAAGTTAAGCTTAGATTTTCTAAATAAGCCCATCATCCTAAAGGCATAGGAGTCATCCGCTGACCCAAAAGAGCAGGTATGGCTTGCTGTAGTCTTTTCCCCTATTTTATTTATCATAGCCTCCGCATTGAGTACTTCGACAAATCTTGCCATCACGTCATCTGTCTCGTCACAGTGTACATCTATTAGCCTATCATATTTTACGGCAAGCCTTACGATTTCTTTGATGGATTTTTCTCCAAGATCTCTGGACCATTCATTATGAGGGATGCCTCCGACTACTTCACAACCAAGCTTTAGGGCTTCTTCTACAAGATCTCTACCTGTCTTTCCTTCTTCCTCATATGAATACATACCATTTTGTGGGAAGGCTACGACTTGGATTGTGACCTTATCCTTCAATTCATCACGAACCTCAAGGGCTGCCTTAATTCCTGTAAGATTAGGATCTGTACAATCGGTTTGGGCTCTGATATATTGAGTTCCGTGGGATAGGCATTCTTCTACAGCCCCATAGATTCTTTCCTTCATCTCTTCCTTGCTTGTGCCCTTCTTGAAGTCATTCCATAGGTCAATTGCCTCAAAAAGAGTTCCCGATTCATTCTTTACCTCATCGGTCTTGCCAATCATATAATAATCAAGATGAAGGTGGCTATCTACATAAGGTGGGATTACAAGCCTTCCATCTAGATCGATTACTTCATCACAAGCTTCTAGCTCATTTCCAAATTCCTTAAAACAACCATCTTCGACGAGAATTTCTCTCGCATCTTCATAACCATAAATCTTTGCATTGATAAATTTTTTCTTCATATAACCTCCATTAAGATAAAGTTTTCTTTGATAAAAACGCCACAAATATGCCAACTACAAGGACCAGACACATAAAGCTAAGCATAAATTTAACAGAATAATTTGTAAGAAGGCTCCCCGCAAGGGAACTTGCAAGCATTATAGAGAAGTTAAAGCTTGCTGACTGGAGGGATGTGGCTACAGCCGATGCATTTTCCCTAACCTGCCTAGCTACCGCTGTTTGAAATAGGCTAACCAAGGCCCCAAATCCTATTCCCCGAAGTAGAAAGGCCATATCACAAAAGAGGCTATAACTTGCGAAAAAAGCAAATATGATTAGGGACAAAAGAGCTGATCCGAACATAAAAATAGTAAGAGATCTGATGTGCCTGTCAATTACCTTTTCTGCAATAATGACAGAAATAATAGAGCCAAGACCAAACAAAACTTGAGCAAAGCCAATTCCTCTTGTGTAATCGATAGCCCTTATTAGGTTTGTGATATAAGTGTAAACCCCGTAGTTTGCAATGGCTGCAAGGGAAGTAAGAAGCATTACTATGAGCACGCCCTTGTTTCTAATCAAGGTAAAAGGGGAGTTCGTCCTATCACGAATCTCACCGCTAACTTCTGGTAGGATAAAATATATAAGGATTCCTATAAGGAAAATAAGAAGTGAAACAGCAAAAAACTCTGCTCTCCAAGAAATATTTCTACCTATTGCAGTAAAAATCGGAAGGCCCAGGCTCATACCAAAGGTCGTCCCACTCATGATAAAGGCGACGGCAAAACCCTTGTGGGCCTTATCAGTTAACTTCATCCCAAAAGATGCAACCATGGGCCAAAGAATCCCTGCACAAATTCCTCCTATCATCCTTCCAAGAAGAGCGATGCCATATGTAGTGGAAATTCCCACAAGGAAATTGCCTAGGGCAAAGCCCATAAGAAGAGAAAGGAGCAATTTCTTCCTAGAAAATCCAACCGTAGCAGATATAAGAGGAATCGAAAAAATTGCACTTGCTATAGCATAAAAGCCCAAGAGATTTCCGGCCTGAGTTTCGCTAATCCTTAGACCCTCTGTAAGTTCTGGCAAAATCCCCGAAGGAATAAGCTCTGAGATGATTGCCATAAAGGTCACACTTAAAAGTAAGATGAAATTCGGCCAATATATTTTTTCTTTTTCCACCACAATGCCTCCACAAATTAAAAGCTAGGGGCCTATACTTCATCGCGCCTCCTGTCTAATTATGTCGGCTGATCTAGCAAAGCTCCCTAAGCTATCTATTCTATCTTATTATATACTTTTCAATTAATGGATACAATCTTTATAGGACAATATCCTTACCTTCAAGGATAAGATTCATATTTCTTGCAGAACAC
>OJLW01000767.1_pt1 | contig 14351 bp, 14 predicted proteins | sample 1597021 | NCBI WGS metagenome assembly OJLW01 (sample SAMEA3904676, study PRJEB24821) | metagenome | biome: Builtin; feature: hospital; material: surface | place: USA | collected 2013-06-03
AGATCGCTCGTCGGCAGCGTCAGATGTGTATAAGAGACAGCCTTAATATTGCCTTTTAAGTCAAATGGAAGATTTTTGCGAATAGATAAACAGCCATGGTCGGCAGGACATTCACAAAAATCACTAGCATTAGAAGAATCTCGCTACGATCATAGTCGGAATTTTTATTATATAGGTAAGTAACATAGAGATAGATAAGATATATGATCGTAAAGAAGACATGCGATTGGGTTGTAAACTCATAACTGCTAAAAACATAAAAGGAAGCATATATCAAAACATAGACCCCGACCAGTGTGCGAATCGACTTATTGCTAACATCCTGACTTTTCTTGACCGCTTTCATGGATTGTTCAAACATAAATAAGGTTAATAATGCTGTTAGGACTAGATCAAGTGCTTTCATAATAAATCTTCCTTTCTCAGTTCAATAATAGCTTACTTTCTGCTCGGTGAACACCCAAAATCAGGTCAAAAATAACCTGCTATAAAAAGATTATTTCATAAAACAAATCGGGTTGTGGTGAGATTTCTCCCTGCCATCAACCCGATCTGTTGGTATTCAGTATTTCGTCCTTCAACAAAAAGTAGCTTCGATCAAAGATCGCTTGTAGCACTCAGAAAGACGATGAACTTTCAATTAGAACAAGACTTCTTTGACTTTAGGTTGGGTCTTAGCAATCACTTTTCCTTCATGAATATTGTAGAGAACTTCACTTCGCTCATTCAAGACATGGTAGAAGTTGCTTTGATTCATAATGATTAAATTGGCTGGTTTTCCAACTTCAATACCGTAACGGTCACTAATATTTAGGCAGCGAGCAGCATTATGGGTAACAAAGCGGTAGGAATCCATGATTTCTTGGTAACCCATCATATGGCCAATATGAAGTCCCATATGAATAACCTCTAACATATTGCCATCCCCCAATGGATACCAGGGGTCGAATAAATCATCATGACCAAATGCCACATTGTTGCCATTGGCCAGTAGTTCTTTGACCCGTGTCATGCCTCGACGTTTTGGATAATTATCAACACGTCCTTGCAAGTGAGTATTGACTAAAGGGTTGGCAATAAAGTTGATTTCTGAAAGCCGTAATAAACGCATCAATTTGGCAACATAGGCATTGTTATAAGAATGCATGGCGGTGGTATGGGAAGCCGTTACCCGACCTTTCATCCCCGTCTCCAGGGCAAGCGTGGCTAAGACTTCTAATCCGCGTGAAGCTTCATCATCAATCTCGTCGCAGTGAACGTCCACTAAGACTTGATACTTTTGAGCCAATTCCATCATCATCTCGAGGGAAGCTACACTATATTCACGCGTAAATTCATAATGAGGAATGGCCCCCACCACGTCAGCCCCTAGTTTTAAGGCTTCTTCTAGGAGTTCATAGCCATTCTTAAAGCTTAAGATTCCTTCTTGTGGGAAGGCGACAAGTTGAATCTCCATAAAATCTTTCACTTCTTCACGCAGGTCAATTAAAGCCCTTAAAGCCGTTAACTTTGGATCAGTGGTATCAACGTGAGTACGAACAAATTGAATCCCATTAGCCGCTTGCTTACGAATAGCCCGGCCAGCTCGATCTTTAACGTCCTCATAGGTGAGGCTTTGTTTGCGTAGAGACCAGGTCTCAATCCCTTCAAATAAGGTACCGGACTCATTCCATTTAGGTTGACCCGCTGTTAATACCGAATCCAAATGAACATGCGGCTCGATAAAAGGAGGCAAAGCAAGTTTGCCGGTAGCATCGATCACTTCTTCCTGGTCAGTCGCTTCAAGCTGATCGGCTATCTGTGTAATTACACCATCAAGAATACGAATATCACTCGGTTTTTCTTGGTTTTCGATAAAGACATTTTTAATTAACATGATTCACTACCCCTTTACTTTTGATAAAACAATATAGACCACACCTGCTACTAACAGACTATTGATCGGTATAATGCCCACACGGACGATCAGACCAGTTATTATCCCTAAGACAACCGCTACTATGGCCTGCCAATTCCACGCCTGACTTGTTTCAACTTCTTGATATTGCCCCTTATTCATCCAATAATCGATAATAAGAACTGCCCCAACCGGTGGAATCATGGAACCTAGAAGGCTTAAGTAAGACACAAAATGATCGTATAAGTAGATCGCCAACAAGGTCGAAATTCCCCCTGCCACTAAGGTCACCCACTTCATGGGTAGCTTAGTCACATTAGAAATCGACAGCCCGGATGTATACAAGGCATTATTATTGGTTGACCAAATATTAAAGCCTAAGGATAAAATCGCCGGAATCGTTAAGCCCTGGAGGATTAACACGTCGAAGATGTCCGGCATGTCAAAAGCTGCTGCCCCAGTCGCTCCAAAGCTAAACATCAAAATATTGCCAACAAAAAAGGCAATCACGGTTGAGAAGATGGCTGCCTTTCGACTTTTGGCGAAGCGGGTAAAATTAGGGGTCGAGGTCCCCCCACTAATAAAATTCCCAATCACGATACTTAAAGCTGCTGTTAAGGTCAGCGGTTGTGCTGGTGACTCTGAAAACAAGTTCGCTAGCCCACCCACATCACTAATAGAACGATACATGGAATAGATACCTAGTAAGGTAATTAAAGGAACTGCTACGGAACCAAATAGCGATAAGGCTTTTATGCCTTTAACCGAAGTCAGAGTCATTAAGGCACCTAAGACTAAGACCAACAGATAGCTGTTGATGCCATATAGCTTAGCCACAGGAATCGCAAACATCGCCACCCCAACACCAAACCACCCCATCTGAGTTAAACCCACTAATAGGGAGGGCAATTTTGAACCGGTAGACCCAAAAGCTTTTTTGGATAATAAGTCAAAGTTCATCCGTGTCGTTTGTCCGATATGGGCGAGCATCCCTGTGTAGACAGCTAAAAACAAGTTTCCTAATAAAATCGCCCGAACAAAATTGCTAAAATTAAGTCCAATCCCTAACTGGCCCCCCGCCATCATGGACGGCGAAAAGTAGGTAAAGCCCACCATGACTACAAGCATCTGCCAGAAAGTCTTATAATTGCCACTCACCTTAGAAAAAGCATATTCCTCATCCTGGATATTCTCTGCGGATAGATCGACACTCATAGAACGTGGCAGTGTCGCAATCCGCTCTTTATTAGCAATATTTTCCATAACAAAAAGCCTCCTATCAAAATAATTAAATCTCTGGATAGAGATCGCATCATTTTTTAGCAGGCTAAAAACGGTATTCTCTATCTTTCCAATCTCTCGGATTGGTTTAAAGATTTATTGTCCTCTATTATAACAAAGCTTTTTAAATTGTAAAGGGTAATTTGTGATGCTCGTCATCAAAAACTTTACTGACTTGGGTTAATATTCCAGATCATACTGCAATATTGGTTACAGGCCCTCTTTGATAAGTCGATAATAGCCACCTTCTTGAGTAGCTACTAAAACACTCCAAGCTGTCTTATTGACGCAAGATTTTCTCCATGGCCTTGCCTTTAGCCAGTTCGTCCACTAATTTGTCCAGGTAGCGGATTTCTTGCATTAGGGGTTCTTGGATATCTTCCACTCTTACCCCACATACCACGCCTTTAATCCGTTTTCGATTAGGATTCAAGGAAGGAGCTTGCAAGAAGAAGTCACCGTAACTGATGGGACTCTGCATCATCTCTTGAATCTGGTCTACACGATAACCAGTCATCGAAGAGGTTACATCTAGCACCTCGTCTTGGCTGCGACCTTTTTTCTCCGCTTTGGCAACCAACATTGGATAGACCTTGGCAAAGGACATGGCATAAACTTTAGCCTTAGACATTGTATCTCTCCTCAATTATTTATTTTATAAAACGCTAAGGGTGGCATTAGACCACCCTTCTATTTGTTACTTTCGATTTATTATTAGGCTATATTCTTCGATATCTGGTCACTGTGTTACGGAGTGTGGTGAACTCGCAAGAAATCATCTATAACTTTTTCTGATTTCTCTTGTGCTTTTTGATTGCCGGTAGTAGAACCACCGGTTGCGATTCTCATCGAGAGGGTTGTTAAGATTCCATTACCGGAAAATAGATGGCCCGCCTCTTTATAGAGATGAATTTGAGCATCCGGTTTTTGCTCTTTAATTTCACGTGCCATCTTGGCGCTGTCCCATAGTTCGTCCGCTTCTCCCGCAATCAACAAGAGATTGGCTTGAATATCCTTCATCGGAATCATTTTTTGTTGACGCGAGACGTCCGCTTCAATCGCACTCGTGTAAGTTTCCTTATAACGGACGGGACTTTTTACCACTAACGGATAAATCATATTGCCGATAAAGGCGGTAAAGGAGCCTTTTTTTATATCAATATAGGGCAACTCTTGGCCTTGATAGGTCCAAGAAGACCCATAATCTTGAAAATCCAAGCCAGCAAAATTATAGCTAGAAGGTGCCAGCAAGATAAGATTAGATATCTCAGGGTATTTATCTGCCAGATTAAGGGCATACTCCGCTCCTTTGGAAGCACCGATCACACTGATAGGACCACCATCGGTGATATTCTTTTGCAGATAATCAAGGACATCCTCAAATTGCTCTAGAGGAATTCGGGCTAAAGTCTTTGGCTGATGGTCTCTACCAAACATAAATAAGGCGAGTGTTTCATAACCTTCCTGGGCTAGCCGTTGAGCAGTCTCAAAATTAGGACTCCCCTCAGACCCACCAAAACAGACCACCACACCTGGGTACAGCTTCTTAATCGGAGTCATTCGAAAGCCTTGCAAGCTTCTTTCATCAAGATAGATTAATTCGACACCTTCAATCTCCTTTGGGTACAAACTGATATCCGTGACATCTTGGTAGTACGCTGGCGACGATGAATCACTGGAGTCTTTATAACGGTAGTCATTATAGCTTCTCATGGCAAAGATAGCGATAGCGGCAACCGCCACAATCACAAACGTTCTTATAATGATTTTCTTCAACCCTTTCATCTCATTACCTCCTCTTCTTAATTGGCTAGTCAAAGCAGAGCAAGGAATCCTTAGCAAGTCATCCTTATTTTCACCCGTAATTGGTCGAACCACCGTGATTGATTCTTAGCCTTATTTTACCAAAAGTCAACAAGATTTTCTCCTAAAAAGCAATCAGCGACCTTCTAAAAAAGTCAAAAGACTTCAAGAAGACCGCTAATCATGGAGGGGTAATAGGTCTAATTTTCTTCATGGTTTAATAAGACAAAAACTGTCAGATCGATGTCTTTGCATGTTTTTCATCAATCCAAGTGATTCATTAAAGAACGGATTTTGGCGATACACCAAACCGCGTATACAAAGAACACACTTCCTAGTCCAATCCATGGCCAAGCTGTATGTTCAAAGGGACGATAGCTCCAAATAGCCCAAGACCAACTTGGTTGAGAGATATCAAAGTGCTGGAAGATTCCAATCAAAAGCATCAATAGTGAGATCAACAGTAGATAAATTGCAGGCCTTAATCGACGTTTTAAATCAGCCTTCTTATCTGCTTTGTCACTGAAGGCGGGAATTTCTTTAGAACTAGGTGTTTCAATAATCAGGATTTCCTGATTGATCATTCCCGGATTCGTCGCTATCATTGCTCTTCCTTGATTGTAAGGACGTAGACGGATATTTCCAAAACTGGCCTTCCCAATATTTAGCGGCGCAAAATAGGTTTGATAACCCATTCCCTGTAAAAAATTACAATAGCTATGCCGCTCACGATCCGTCATATGTCCAATATACTGAACCGTATAATGTCGTTTTGAATCCACCTTCTTTTGGAATCTTTGCAATATACTACCACTTTTAACCAGCTGATAACCTTGAGCAGCCATATCATTGAGATATTTTTCTCGGCCCTCAATTGGATTTAAAAAAAACTTAAATTTTGTTGCCATGATTATTCTCCTTTCTCTAAATAATTTTGACTGGCTGCAATTAATCGACTCATTCGATCTAATTCCAGATCAAGTAACTTTCGACCAATAGGTGTTGTTTGATAAATTTTTCGTCGATTGACCAAATCCTGTTCAACCATTTCGATCCAGCCCTTTTTGCTGAGATTATTAATGGCCCCATAAAGTGTCCCAGGACCAAAAACAATTCGCCCTTGTGTCATTGCCTCCACTTCCTGCATCACGTTATAACCATGATTTGGTTGAACCATCGTTAACATCACCAAAAAATGCGTTTCCGTCAAAGGAAGTTCTTTTTCTAAATGATCATCCGCCATCATTCCCTCGCCTCCATTCAACTAATCTATCCAAATTATATCGCTATACGTAGTACGTATCAAGTAGTAAGTGGGGCATATTAATCAAAAGTTTTGCCTTCGATCCGACAACTCATTCCTTGCAAAGAAAAAACTGTTTCCAACTCCAAACAAAAAGCCTTGATATCCACACCCAACTTCCCAGTAAAAGTGTTGTATCAAGGCTTTTGCTTAATTATATTAGTTCGTTGATCGCTTATGGATACAAAGCCATCAACGTTCATCCAAGTGGTCAAAGATAAATAGTACCTCCAGACCGGATTTCTTGTTGTTTAATATAAAGCGGCCGTCATGCAATTCAGTAATTTGTTTAGAAATAAAGATCCCCAAACCATGCCTGGTAATATTCGTTAAATCTTCCTGATTCACTTTTTTTATCAGCGATTCAGATAGCCCCTCCCCTTCATCGGATAGGCTTATTCTTAGCTGACCCTTTGCATCTGAAACACTCACTCTAATTTGACCCTTGGTATAAATCAATGCGTTCTTCAAAATATTCTCTAACATTCTATAAAATAAGTTGGGGTCCATTTTAAGCTGGAGGGTTTGATTTTGAACCTGATTCTCAAACACGATCTCTCGATCCGGATTATCATTGAGCTTGTCGACAATCAGTTTTCGGATGACCTTGATGGGACTTTCCGTCCTAAAGTTTTCTTTATCAATATTAGAAAGCGATAGCGTCAAATTCAATCCCTCTAAGATCCTTGATATTTTTAAGACTTGGTCTTGTATCTTGTCAATATCAAGCGCGTTTTGACCCTCTTTATTCAATTCCCATGAAATATTGGCCAAAGGGGTCCTCACATCATGACTCACGCCCCGGATCCACTTGCCTTGAGCGGCTTTTAATTGATAGTATTTTTCATTGGCTTTATTGATACTCACTGCGAGATCTTTTAATTCACCCGATTCATCTAGCTTTTCATAGTCTTCTTCATAGAGATTATCAATCGCTCTTTGGAAGGGCAAGATATTTTTAAAGATCGTATTAATATCAATCCGGTAAATCAGATAGACAAAGAGCAAAAATAAGACCAAGCATAGGAGAATAAGCTTAAGGTTAACAATCAGATTTCTAAGATTATAGTAATTAGACGGCAGCTTATCCAAAGAACCTTTCGGATAGGCAAATACGATTAATCCATCGCCAACCACATAGGTAAATACGGGATAATCCGCTAGATAAAAACGGGTGAATCTTGCCACATCTGTCAGATCAAAAGAACTTTTAACTTCTGGCGGCTTATGAAAACTTTCGATAACCTTACCATCCTTATCCAGTCTTATGGACCAAATATCCTTTTGCTGTAAGAAGGCTTTGTTTTTTTCATTGAGATAGCTCGTGCTTTTATTATTTTCGACATAGGTAAAAACCTCATTTGGATTGGGGTATTGATAGTTTGAGCGATAATTAAGATAAAGAAAAGCCATCAATAACACGATCAAGAAAAACATTAAGAGTAATATTCGAATGACGATTTTTTTGAATCTTTTTAAAATATAATTAAACATCACTTTTCCTCTTTAACCAACTTATAGCCCAGCCCCTTTATCGTGATTAATATTTGGGGCTCTCTTGGATTATCTTCAAGTTTCTCACGTAATCGATAGATATGAGTGATCAAGGTATTCTCATAACCATAAGAATCTTTCCAGATATGCTCTAACATCCGATCAATCGATACGATCCGATTCATATTGTCAGATAAGTAGTCAAGAATCTTAAATTGGGTAGCCGTTAAGGGGATCTCTTTACCGTTTTTTTCAAGGATTCCCTTGGACTTATCAAAAATTACTTTCCCTAAATCAATCTTTTCTTGTGATTTAAGATGATTACTTCTTCGCAAGACGGCCTCAATACGCCAAAGCAGTTCGTCTGGAAAGAAAGGCTTGACAAGATAGTCATCGGCTTGATTTTCAAAGCCTTCTCTACGGTCATCTAAGCCATCCAGCGCCGATAGAATAATGACTGCTATATTGGAAGTCTGCCTCACTTCCTTTAATAAATCAAAACCACTCCCATCCGGTAACATTAAGTCTAAAACAATGAGGTCAATGGAATGGTTGGCTAATTTAAAGCGTGATTCCTGCAAATTTTTAGCGGTATAGACCTTGTTATAACCCTTATTCTTTAGGAAATGATAGAGATTATCTAACAGCGTTTTTTCATCATCCACCACTAAGATACTCACATCTTTGCTCAAGTCCATTTAAGCCCCCCCTTTTTCCCTATTATACACCAGCACATCTCGATAAAGCCCTTTGTGAGGTAAAAGTGATCTTGCTTAAATATTATTTTTATCCAGGCTTGATATGCTGTTTTTAGGAGGAATGATTATGCAAACAATACTCGAAATAAGTCATTTAAAAAAATCTTATAACCATAAATCGGTCTTGGATATTGACCATTTAGTCATTGAAGAAGGGGCTATCTATGGTCTAATCGGCAAGAATGGTGCCGGCAAGACCACTCTTATGAAGCTAATATTGGGACTGGTCAAAAAAGATGACGGACAGATCCGCATTTTTGGAAAAGAAGTACACGCCAATCAACAAAAACAATTTAACCAGCACCTTGGTGCACTCATTGAAAGTCCTTCTTTTTATGATCACCTAACCGGCTATGAAAATCTGGAAATCATTTGCCAGCTAAAAGGCATCAAGAAAGAGGAAATCTCAAAAAGCTTAGACCTTGTCGGCCTTAAACACGTCGATAAAAAGAAAGTCAGAGAATATTCATTAGGAATGAAGCAACGACTTGGCATCGCCATGGCATTAATCGGCCAGCCCAAACTCTTGATTCTTGATGAACCCATCAATGGACTAGATCCTCAAGGGATCGAAGAGATGAGGCATTTATTTAGGAATATTGTCAAAAACACCTCGACCAGTATCTTAATCTCTTCCCACATTCTTGATGAAATTGAAAAAATTGCGAGTCATATCGGCATCCTTAAAGAAGGAAAATTAGCCTACAACGGCAGTCTGGAAGACTATCGAAGACTCCATCCCCCTTATATCTCCCTGCAAACCTCTGACAATCAAAAGGCACTCGGTCTGTTAGATCTTTCAGAAGATCAGCTCCAGGGGAGAAAAATCATTTTAGGGAAGCTCTCTAACCAAGACATTGCGACGATAGTCAATTTTTTAAGTGGCAAGGTTGATATCTATCGGATCGAAGAAGAGAAAGAAAGCTTGGAAAAGCTTTTTATTGAAGAAAGCAGGGGCTAATATGAAGCATTTAGAAAGGAAAAAATATAAAAGACTCGGTATCCATTTTTTAATCCTTATCGTATTTATTGCTCAAACAATCATAGTAACAGGGGTTAGCCATTCCCCGTCTTTTTCAAAAAGCCAGTATCCACTCGCCTACATTCTAGACACCTATTTATTTATCGCCGTAATCTCCAATCCAATACTCATCTCCTCTCTGGTCAAAAAAGTCATTGAAATTGAAGAAAAAAATAAGATGTGGCAGATGCAAATGATCCTTGGAGAAAAAGTCAATACTATTTTGCTGGATAAATTTAAGTATTTATCAATGAGCCTAGTCTTATTGCAACTGATCGAAGCCCTTGTCTTCCTATTGTTAGCCGGCAGGTCTGATCACTTTTCAATGGATCTTCCAATAATCTTAAGATTTTGTGTCGTAAACCTGTCTGCTCTACTAATCAATTTGTTTTTCTTAGGACTCTTTATGATCATCGAGATGAAGAGCAAAAAAGTTTATAGCTTATCCTTTATTGCCATCATCGGAGGACTGACAGGCGTCATCACCATGCTCACGTCAAGAGTTCTTTCCTTTATCAATCCCTTTGCTTGGGCGTCCAGTCTGCTGACTCTTTCTTATATCAGAAAGGGCGACGAATTTATTCAGGTGCAGAACCCCATCAATTACTATACAGGGATCATTGCCCTGACCCTCTTGATCCTTTCGATTATTTATTTAAAGAACATGAAATCTTATCACTTATGGAAATACTAGGAGAAATTATGTTAAAAATAGAATTTAAAAAGATAAAGATTTTCAATATTTTACTCGTAAGTCTGATTATTCCCCTCTTAGCGAATGCCTTTGGGCTTATTAACTACCTGGGTAATAAAGAAACACTCAGTCATCAATGGCAAAGTCTGTGGACACAAGTGAGCTTATTTTACTTTTCTTTCTTCTACATCCCGCTCATTGCCATCGTCATTGCAAGTCTGTGGGCTGTCGAACATAAAGCCGGACTGAAATTTATCCGCTTAAGTCCTAGAAAGAATATGTCCTTTATCTTAGCCAAGCTGGTTTTAGCTTTTATCATCATAAGTCTTTGTCAATTTTATTTTTTGGGCTTATTTTATCTCGCCGGAAGATTTATAGCTGGGTTTTCAGTGACTAATTTCAATCTATTCATTTACTATATAATCCTCAGCATTCTTTTAGCACTTCCCATTATCGGGATTTTCGAAGCCCTTGCGATTAAGACAAAGTCCTTTGGGATGATCGTCCTTCTATCTAGCCTATTTACCATTCTAGGATTCGCAACCGCCTATAAATCACTCAAGATCATTGGAATCAGTTTTTTGGCCATTGAATCGAATAACTTCCGTTTTATCAATGTCCAAGATCTGGGACTCTTAGCACTTTTTGCGATCGGTGAAGTAGTCTTATCCTTATACCTCTCTAACAAATTCTTAAACTATGAAAATAATTAATCGCAATATATAAAGTAAAAATAGCTTGTTGTCTTTAACCTACAAGGAAGACAGCAAGCTATTTTTACGAATCCATCAAAATATAATACCATTTTGACGATAAGATGACCTTACCTTAAAAGACTGAGGCTATTCGAAGAATTTCTTCCTTCCAATAACCTACTTCCTTAGTCATCAAAATGATCCCCTATCATTAATCGATTTTTCTTAAACCATCATATAGTTCATTGAAGGACTTGATCTTTTTCATTCTGCCAAAGGATAATTCTTTGTTCTCGCCAAACTCATATAAAAAGCACTTGGCGAGCTCTTCGACGGTCACTTCTAAGGCCGTAAAAAACTCCTGATAGGCAAAGCTTTGTTCTTTGCTATCTTGTTCAAACAGATTGATAATCAAACTCTCACAAACCTGGTCCAGTGGATACATCTTGATATGCATCAATTCGTGAACAATTGTTTCTTCAATATTTTCATCTTTTGGATTGGCCGCATTCAGCATGAGGATCGCCTTTTTATCAGTCGGATCTATTTTGAAATCACCGGTCTTATGCCAATCTGTATCTTCAATAAATTCCAATCGAATATCCCATTCGGGTACAATGCGAAGCTTTTTAGTGTATTGATCAAATAATTGTTTGGCTTTTTCTCTATCCATAATTTATCCCCTATCCTTATTTTTTATCTATTTTACCAAATTCTAGCTCTTTTCTCTCTTAAAAATAAAAAGGAGTTCTCTAGAAGCTGCTACTTCTAGAGAACTCGAGCGATTAAAAAGCAATTTTATAATAGAGTGCGACAAAGCATAGGATGGACGCCAACGGTACATAGATGTATTTACCAAGATAGTACCAGGTCTTGGTGTATTTTATCTTGCTGCCGGTATTGATTTCATCTAATAGGGCATTTTTATCCATGATCCAAAACCAAGTGAAGGCTCCAAATGTGGCTCCCATTGGTATGATATAAATAGAAACTAAATCCATCCAAGGGCCCCATCCCCCAAGGATGGCCCCCTCAACACCACCGATTGGCTCCATGAAAATCCCAGGTATAAATGCCACAATCCCTATAAAAATTAAAACCGTTTTCCGATTTAGCTGTTTAAAAGTATGAAGAATCGATTCGCAGACAACTTCAAACATATTTTGCAAGGAAGAAATGCCTCCAAATAGGACAGCAAGATACAAAGCAATCGCAAATATCCTTCCACCCCACATATTTTGTAAAATTTTTGGTAGGGTGACGAATAAGAGTCCCGGTCCTCCTTCTGGGTTAGCACTATATGAGAAGAGCGCCGGTATCATCACCAAGGCCGCAACCAGGGCTGCAATGGTATCAAAGAAAGCCGTTTGTTTGGCTCCTGCAACGATATCTTCATCTTTGTGTAAGTAGGCTCCACAGACAATCATGCCACTTCCTGTAATGGATAGGGAGAAAAACGCCTGCCCCATGGCTCCCACTAAAACTTTTGGATCAGCGAGCATTTTCCAATCAGGATTAAACATAAATTGGTAACCTTCTAAAGCATTGGGTAGAAAAGCCACGCGACCTGCTAGGATCACAAATAGAACAAAGAATAGCGGCATCATCATTTTATTAGCCTTTTCGATGGAGCTAGCGCCTTTTACACAGGTTAATAGGGTGATGACAATGACAATCAAATGAAAAGGAATGACACTGAAGTTTTCCCCTGAAAATGATTGAAACCAAGCTTCTGGTTCAACCGTCATCAAGCTTCCTGTCAAACTTTGGAAAAGTGATTTTAAAACGTAGGAAATAATCACTGCATAGCCTATGGCAATACACATTGACCCTAAAAGTGGTAATATTCCAATGACTTTACCAAATTTTGAAAGCTTAACATGAGACCAGGCCTTTTCATAAGAACCGAGGGTCCCCGTTCCTGAATATCTTCCCACGGCATACTCAGCAGATAAGCCAAAAAAGGCAAATACAATGATAAAGAATAAATAGGCCAATAGGAAAGCTCCCCCACCGTTGGCTGTAAGCTTGTATGGAAAGCCCCATACATTGGCCATGCCAACTGCGGACCCCACCGTTGTCAGTATAAACCCCCAGGTTGATGTAAACTTGTTATGTTTCATCCAAATCTCCTCATTTAATTTTAATGTTTTTAGGTAGTAAATTTACATCTTATCATAAGCTTTATCATAAATATTTTCAAGCTTTTTCTAATTTTTCATCATTTATTCTCATCAATATGCCATATAAATAAAGAATATGGGCTGATCTGATCGGTGATCATACATCTGTAGCATAAAAGAAAAAAGGAACCAAGTTGCCTGAGGCCACTTAATTCCTAAGAAATATTCATTGATTCTATTAACAAAGAGCCTCTATTCTACGCTCTCACATTAATGGTCTTAGTTTCTAAGTATTCTTCTAGACCTTCAATGCCACCTTCTCGACCGTAGCCACTCAGCTTGTAGCCACCAAAAGGTGTCCCGGTTTCGCCAGGTCCATCATTTACCGTGATGGTTCCGGTACGTATCAACTTCGCCACTTCAAGGGCTTCTTCTTGATTGCCAAATACAGCACCGGATAAACCATAGTCTGTATCATTGGCAACCTCGATCGCTTCTTTTTTATCTTTCACATAGATGACACAAAGGACCGGTCCAAATATTTCATCTCTAGCAATGACCGCATCATTCTTCACATCATTAAAGACAATCGGATTGACATAGTAACCTTTTTCTGGGAAGTCATAATTAGCTTCGATTAAAACATCCGCTATTTCTTTACCCTTTTCAATATAATCGGTGACCTTATCATATTGTTTTTTAGAGGCTAAAGGTCCAGCTATGCTATTGAGGTCATTAGGGTCTCCGGCTTTAAAATCGGGGAATTGTTTTTTGATTTCTGCTTCAAACTCTTCACGGACCGATTCTAAAACGATAGCACGCGACCAAGCCGAGCAAGTTTGTCCCGTATTTTCGATGACAATGGCTAGCAGTTGTTTGACGCCAAGTTCGAGATTTTCCTTATCTAAAAAGATAGCTGGCGATTTACCCCCTAATTCTAAGGTCGTTCTTTTAACCGTTTCTTGGGAAAGTTTTGCCACTTCACTTCCACCTTTAGTCGATCCCGTAAAGGAAATAACATCAATATATTTACTTGTGGCGATCGCATTACCGACTTCACCACCCACTCCGGTTACTAGGTTCAAGACCCCCTTTGGAAGGCCCGCTTTTTCAAGCCCATCTACGACGTAATAGGCAACAAGTGGTGTTTGTTGACTTGGCTTCAAGACAATGGTATTACCCGCTAAAATCGCAAATACAATTTTTTGAATGATTTGTCCCAGCGGATAATTCCAAGGCGTTAAACACCCAACGCCTCCCGCCGGTTCTTTAACGATAAGAG
>OJLW01000770.1_pt1 | contig 14334 bp, 11 predicted proteins | sample 1597021 | NCBI WGS metagenome assembly OJLW01 (sample SAMEA3904676, study PRJEB24821) | metagenome | biome: Builtin; feature: hospital; material: surface | place: USA | collected 2013-06-03
TAAATTAGTAGTAAATTGAGTGGTTTTGACCTTGATAAAGTGTGATAAGTCCAGTGTTTATGCGGATAATTAGATTTTTATACTGTTTTTCTTCTTAAAAAAATATTAAACTTTTAATTTATTTATCGCCCTATAAATTTTTTCTAGCTACAATTTATCTTCCACCCCATAAATTCTTATGACCCTAATCACTATAATTCCTTATAAAAGAGCAAAAAAATAAGACGGCATAAGCCGCCCTATTTATATCTTTGATTTATTGCCAAACACTTACGTCTTCAGCCTTGTCTCCCTTGACTGCGTTGTGTCCATTAGAAGCGTCTATGATTTCATAGTATGCCCAGTGGCTCATTGGCACGTCAGAGAATTTCTTCAAGCTATTTGTGTTCACATTTGCAAAGGAAGTTGACTTAGTGTTTCTTCCAAATACAGAGTTAAGAACTGTAACAGCTTCGGCTCTTGTAAGTTTTTGATCTGGTTTAAATGTTCCATCAGGGAATCCCTTGATTTTCTTGTTACCATAAAGTTGGTCTATTGCATTAGATGCCCAGTGACCCTTAACATCCTTGAAGTTTGAAGATCCTGGATAACCATCCTTAACAAATACAGCAATCATTTGTGCAAATTCTGCCCTAGTGATTCCTTGGTTAGGTTTAAATGTTCCATCAGAGTAACCACTGATGAAGCCCTTAGATACTGCGAAGTTGATTTCGTCAGAGTACCATTTATTATTAGCATCCTTAAACTTAGTTGTTGGGTTCTTAGGAAGTTCTTTTCCTTCGTTAACAAGTGTTACAAACATCCTAACAGCTTCTGCTCTTGTAACTTCCTTGCCTGGTTTAAATGTTCCATCAGGATAACCTGCTATATAAGAAGGTGAGTTTACCTTAGCAGCAACTTTTGCTTCTTGTCCTGCAATTTTAACTTCAGTAGATCTTGAAGTCTTGCCAGATTCCTTAGCTTCAACCTTAATAGTTTCGCCAGCTCTTAGTTCTCTATTTAAGCTGATGTTAAAGATACCAGTTGAACCTGCACTTGCTCCACCAAGTCTTGTTCCATTTGAATCATAAACAGTTACATCTGCGTAAGCACCTGCGTTACCTCTTACAAATTTTGCTCCAGCAGAAACATTATTTACAACTGGAATCATTGAGTAACTAGAGTCACTTACATAAGTTCCATTTACATAGTATTCAAGACTCCTTGAAGTTGAAACTCTTGGAGAGTTCCAAGATACCTTGAAGTATCCATCAGAATCTATTGTGTCAGATCCTAGATATGTTCCATCGTCATAAACATAAACTGTTCTGTTCTTGTAGCCCTTTAGGTAACCTGATGTTGAATAGTTTGATCTTGAGATGTCTGTTGGATAAACTCTGTGGTCGTACTTGTTGGAATACCAGTCACGTCCATAGTATCTTCCATTGTTGTAGTAGTATCCGTCTTCCCAAAGATTCTTTTCAGCTGAATAGTAACCATCTTTTTCTGCAACTAAGTCAGCCTTGTAATCTCTGTATCTTCTATAGTAGTCTGAATATCTTATATAATTTCTCTTACCGTTCTTGATGTAGTAGTAATCTCCGTCAGAGTCTTTATAAACTCTGTAGCCATCATAGTAGCGGTCTCCATCTCTGTAATAGTAGTCGTCGTAGTATCTGTAGTCATCGTAGTATTTGCCTAGATAAACTTTGAATCTACCATTAGAATCAGTCTCATCAGTATAGCCTGTTTTTGATCCGTCAATCTTTAGGGTAACTGTAGCATTTTTAACAGCTTCTCCCTTAGCTGTAACCTTACCAGTTACATAATTTCCATCATATTCAATGTCAGAAATATAAAGATCTTCTTTAGTTGGAACAGCTGGTTTATCTTCTTCTATTTTTTCCCACTTAGCGTAAAGAGTCATATCTTTGGTTACAACATTATCAAAATTATACTCTTTAGTCTTTTTTGCATCTGTGTACCAACCAACAAATTTGAAACCTTTTTTTTCTGGTTTGTATGGTCTCATTAATTGCTCTTTATCTGGTACTTCTCTTTTTAAACTTCCACTTCCACCATCTAAATCAAAAGTTACGCTCCAGAGTTTAGTCCATCTGTCTTTTAAAACTAAATCTTTAGTAACTTCTGTGTACTTATTAAACTTATGTCCACTTTCATCATACCATCCATCAAAACGATAGCCTTCTCTGGTGTTTTGAAGGTTCGGAATATTGTTAAGTTCTATTGTTCCATTTTCTTCTACAGTTACAACTTTATCTTCCCTGTTGTCAAAGTATTTAAATGTTACTGTATGAGTTTTTGTCGTGCCATCTTTAGTTCCATTTTCTTCTGGTTTTCCAGTTTCTGAATCTTTTTCTTCTGCTGGATCTTTTGCTTCACCTGTTGGTTCAGCTGGAGATTCTTTTTTAACTTCTTTTTCTGCTCCACCTTTTTCATCAGCTGTTTCTTCTGCAGTTAGTTGATTCTTTGTATCTGGTGTGCTTGTTGGATCTCCATCATCTGCAAATACATTGAATGGTATTGAGGTTACCATTACTCCTGCGAGCAATAGTCCTAATATTTTCTTGTTTCTCATATGTTTCCTCCTATCTAAATATTTCCGTTAAAACATTTTCCTTAAAGCTATTATACCCAAAAGAATGGAAATTACATTATATTTTACAATTTTTTAATAAATTTAATTCTTTTGTAATATTGAAAGGGTAAACCTATACAAGTATATTTATTGTGTAAATCTTTTGTCAAAACTTATAATTAATTCTCAAGTTAATTTTCTTCTCTACTCCTAATTTTAGATCTCTCTAAAGTTTCTAAAGCTAACAAAAATTTTATTTCTTATTTATAGAGTGAAAAAAATTTTTAAATTAAGTAGGAAATAATTTTCAAACTAAATAAAAAATCAAAAACAAATCCAAAACCATCAACAATCTTTATAAAATTTTAAATAAATCAAATAAAATAAGACAAGAAAAAAGGCAACCCTAAGATTGCCTTAAATATTTTATAAAATTTTACTTCTTAAGAACTTACCATACACTCACAATAAGCATTGATATATCGTCCACTTGTGGGCTGTCTGTAAATTCTTCTAATTCCTTATTTATATATTCCAGGATGTCACTATTATATTCTGAAATTATGTCCAGGATTTTCTCATGGCCAAAAACTTCTTTCTTAGCATTCCTCGCCTCTTCCACCCCGTCAGTCATAAATAGGAGGTAGTCGCCAGTGTGGAGTTTTATCTCCTTCTCTTCATAGTCTGGCTTGGCGAAAAATCTTGAGATTGGATAACCTCTGGACTCAAGACTCATTGATTCCCTGTTCCTTACCATAAGAGGTAGGGGCAGGTGGCCTGCATTGGAAAAGGTGAAGGTCTTCTTTTTCAAATTATAGACCCCATAAAAGCAAGTGAAATAATTTTCTATCTCTAGCTTTAGGCCAGTGAACCTCTCACAAAGTTCCGTCAAAGTTTCTCTTGGCGATCTTTGGCTTGTCTTGTCCAGGGTCCTCACCATAGACTTGATAAACATAGTCACCATAGAGGCCGCGAAGCCATGGCCCACTGAGTCTGCTATGTACATTCCTATGTGGTCGTCATCAATTTGAAAGACATCGAACATATCCCCACTTAAAATTGTGGAAGGTTTGTAGAGGTAATTTACCTTTAAGTTTTTTATGAAGCCCTTGTCGGGAAGGACCTTTCTTTGGATAAGGGAGGCCGCATTGGTTTCGTTGGTCATGAACCTATTCTTGTCTATAAGTTCCTTTTGAAGTTTCCTTGCCATAGTCACGTTCCTAAAAACTTCTACAACGCCAAGGATTTCTCCCTTCTTATTAATTATTGGAGAGCACTTAACAGAAAAAACCATGCTCCCAATATTTTCTTCCCTTTGAATGACTTCGCCACTGACTAGGGCCCTCTTGGTGATCTCAGGGTCAAAGAGGTCTTCTCCCAATATGCAGACTTTCTTTTCTGGGTCGTAACCCAAGAGGTCTTCCATGGCCTTGTTTACAAATACTACTTTTTCATTGTAGTCCAGGACCCTAACAAGGTCTGCAATGGCATTTAAGACCTGAAAGTCTATGTTTTCGTCAATTTTCTCTCTTTCCATTTTGTTTACCATGAGTCACCACCTTTCGTCAATGCTTTCAGTATAACAGATGACAATCTACTAGACAATTATCTTCTTGGCTTTGGACCATAATATTGATAGTAGTAAGTTTTTAGTCTACCGTTGTATAATTTTCTATTTCTATCAGCTTTTTTGCCAAAGTTCTTTTCAAAGTTTTCGTTAGCTGTAATTATATAATAGGACCAAGTCTTTAGAGATCTTGCAAGTTCGCCAAGTTCCTTATTAAGCTCATCTACATCTTCTTTTCCAATCCTTTCTCCATAAGGTGGGTTAGTTATTATGATTCCATAATCGTCTGGAAGATCCAAGTCCCTTATGTCCTTTTGGAAGAAGGAAATATCTTCGTCTAGTCCCAGGATTTCTGCATTGGCCCTTGCTATTTGAATTGCCTTGTGGGAGACGTCTGATGCAAGGATTTCTAATTTTTCGTCGTACTTTATCTCTGAGTAGCACTTTTTCTTTTCTTCCTTAAATATTTCTTCGTCAAAAAATTTGAAGTTAACAAAGTCGAAGTCCCTCATAAGTCCAGGGGCAATATTTTTTTCTATCATGGCTGCTTCTATAGGGATTGTGCCTGATCCACAGAAGGGGTCTGCCAGAATCCTGTCCTTATTCCAAAAAGTTAATTTAACAAGGGAGGCTGCAATTGTTTCTGAAAGTGGTGCCTTGTAGTTGACTTCTCTGTAGCCTCTCTTGTGGAGTCCGTCGCCTGATGTGTCCATGGTAATTTCTGCAATATCATTTAAGAGTGACACTTCGATTTTAACTCTTGGGCCAGATTTTTCGAACCAAGACACCTTGTACTTCATCTTTAGTTTTTCAATTATTGCCTTTTCTGTAATTCTTTGACAGTCGGAGATAGAAAATAGTTTTGATTTCCTGCTCCTTCCCTGAATGATGAACTGGTCCTCTTCTGCGATGTAGTCCCACCATCTTATCTCGAAGACCTTGTCAAATAATTCTTCAAAGGTTTCTGCCCTAAAGGAGTCGATTAGTAGTAAGACTCTCTCAGCCGTCCTCAGTCTTAAATTTAAAATGGCAATGTCCTTTAGCTGGCAAGATATTTTTATTTTTCCATCGCTAACTTCTAAATCCTTGTAGCCAAGGTCTTGGAGTTCTCTTTTTGTAACTGCTTCAAGACCCATGTTAGTAGTTGCGATTAATTTTATGTTTTCCATTTTACACCTCGCTTCCATTATACTAAATATGAAAATATTTTTCCTCAAATTAAATTCAATGTGATAAATTATTTAATTGGGGTATAATATATATGTAAAATATTTATTGGGGGTAATAAAATGAAATTAACTGAAACAGTACAAACTGCTGATTGGAAAACTGAAAAACACGTTCCTGTAATCCACGTTGAAAAGGCTGACGGTCTTCTAAAGATCAAAGCTCTAGTTGGAGAAGAAGTTGAACATCCTAACACATTAGAACACCACATCGCTTGGATCAAAGTATTCTTCAAACCTGAAGGAGAAAAATTCCCAGTTGAAGTTGGTTCTTATGAATTTGCTGCTCACGGCGAAGCAGACCTATTCACAGTTCCATGTGTTGAAGCAGCAGTTAAGACTGACAAAGGCGGCGAAGTTTACGCACTAAGCTACTGTAACATCCACGGACTTTGGGAAAACTCAGTAGAAGCTTAAGTATAATATTAAAGAGCTATGAAATTAATCATAGCTCTTTTTTCTTGCTCATTTTTATCTAATTTTATTTTCTTTTCAAATTTAAAGTCGCAAACTTATAGTGACGCCTTATAAATTTCTAATACGTCCTCTTTATTAAGTTCAACTACACCCTTGATTGATCCACCTGCGTGTCTTACAGCTGCTTCAGCCATTTCTTCTAGCTTTTCATCATCTATTCCAACTTCTCCAAGGGTCATTGGTATATTCATGTCATCTTCAAAAAACATGTGAAGAGTAGCAATCGCCTTCTTAGCATCATTCATCTTGTCATCTGATGGCCTTATGTTAAATACATTTATACCAAAGTCCCTAATCATATCGACAGTTTCTTCATTTAAGATGTGCTTTAAGAACCTTGGTGTCAAGATTGCAAGTCCAATTCCATGAGTTATGTCATAGAAGGCAGAAAGTTCATGTTCCATTGCGTGGACTGACCAGCCTGTTGACTTGCCTGTTGAAAGAAGTCCGTTGATGGCCCAAGATGAAGCCCACATAATATTTGATCTCGCTTCATAATTTTCTGGTTCTTCCATGGCAATTGGTCCATAGTGGATACAAGTTTTTAGAATTCCTTCCGCAAGCCTATTTTGCATATAGGCATTGTCACCAAGAGTGAAATAATTTTCCATTGTGTGGCTCATGATGTCAGCAATTCCTGCTGCTGTGTGCTTAACATTTACAGAATAAGTTGTTTCTGGATTCATAATTGAGAACTTTGGAAGCGTGTAAGCTGATCCAAAGCCTAATTTTTGATTTGTCTCTGGGTTTGTTATAACTCCTCCAGCATCCATTTCTGAACCTGTCGCTGCAAGTGTAAGGATTGTTCCAATAGGAAGGGCTTTCTCGATTTTTGCCTTCTTAATTACAATATCCCATGGGTCACAGTCGAGGAAAACTGCTCCGGCAACTAACTTGGAAAGGTCAATAACAGATCCTCCACCAACTGCTAAGATGAAGTCAAGGTCGTTTTCTCTCACAATCTTAACTCCCTCTCTTGCTGAATCAACTCTTGGGTTTGGTTCTATGCCTGCAAGTTCCTTGTAGAAGATGTCATTTTCTTCAAAAATCTTTACAATTTCGTCGTAAAGACCATTTCTCTTAATTGATCCTCCGCCATAGGCAAGTAAAACTCTTGAGCCGTATTTTTTTATTTCAGAGGCCAAGTTATCCATTTGGTCCCTTCCAAAAAGAATTTTCGTACTTACATTAAAAATAAAATCTTTCATAATTCCTCCTAGTTTTTAAACTGTGAATTGTAAAGTTCTGCATAAATTCCATCTCTTGCAAGAAGTTCCTTGTGATTTCCCTTTTCCACTATGTCGCCCTTGTCTAGAACCAAGATCACATCGGAGTTGACAATAGTGGAAAGTCTGTGGGCGATGACAAAGTTTGTCCTCTCCTTTAAGAGATTCTTCATGGCTTTTTGTATAAGGGCCTCTGTCCTAGTATCAACAGATGAAGTTGCCTCATCTAAAATTAAAATTTCTGGATCTGACAAGAGGGCTCTTGCAATTGTGAGGAGTTGTCTTTGTCCTTGTGATATATTTGAAGCTTCTTCATTTAAGACTGTGTCGTAACCCTTTGGAAGCTTCTCAATAAAGGAGTGACAATAGGCCTTTTTGGCTGCGTCAATAACTTCTTCCCTTGTGGCATCTTGCCTTCCATAGAGGATGTTGTCGTAAATTGTCCCCCTAAAGAGCCAAGAATCTTGAAGTACCATACCAAAGAGGGACCTCAAGTTTTTCCTCGACACGTCCTTGATGTTTACTCCATTTATATTAATCCTGCCCCTATCAATATCATAGAACCTCATTAAAAGATTTACAATAGTTGTCTTGCCGGCTCCAGTAGACCCAACAATGGCAACAGCCTTGTTCTTCTCAACATGAAGATTTAAGTTATTGATAACAGGAGTCTTTTTGTCATAGGAAAAATAAACTTCATCAAACTCGATGTCTTCCACTGGCCTTTTGATTTCATCTGTAACAACTTCTTCCTCTGGCTCTTGGTCAAGAAATTCAAAAATTCTTTCAGCTGCAGCAATAGATGCTTGAAATATAGAAGCCATTTCTGCCAACTGCTCTATTGGGTTTGCCAGCCTTCTTACATATTGGATAACTGCCTGGATGTCCCCAACAAACAACTTGCCAGATAGGACAAGAAGTCCCCCAACAATAGAAAGCATCACATAGCCAAGATTGGAAATAAAGGTCATAATTGGCAGCATAATCCCCGTCATAAAGGAAGCACGATAGCTGACCTCATAGAGGTTTTCGTTTATGTCCAAGAATTCTCTCTCGGCCCTTCCTTCGTAGTTAAAGGCCTTGATGAGTTCTGAACCAGAGAAGTTTTCTTCGACAAATCCAACCATAGATCCAAGCCCCTGTGACTTTCTCCTAAAATATCCTTGAGACTTTTTGGAAATAAATTTCGTAGAAAAATAAGTCATGGGCAGGGTGAATAAAAAGACCAAAGTCAAGGTTGGCGAAATTTTTATCATCACTGTCAAGATTCCAACTATTAATACAATAGAAGAAAGTATGGAAGAAATTGTCTGTTGCAAGTTCTTGCCCAGGGTCTCAACATCGTTGGTCATCCTTGATAGGAGGTCACCAGTCTTATTTTTATCGTAATAAGATGTTGGAATATATTTTACCTTTTCAGAAATTTCTCTTCTGAATTTTGCAATTAAGTCTTGGGTCACATCAACTAAGATCCTACCCCTGAAGAACTCAAAGACTCCTTGTAGTAGATAAACTACACCAAGAATTATGCAAATTTTTATTACATAGTCGAAGTCAATCCTTGTGTTCATCTTCAGGTTTTCAAAAATCCTTGTAGTAATATTCCCCATGAGTTTTGGAGAAATAATTTCAAAAATCGATGAACCAATTGTGAGAAAAATTGCCAGAAAGAGGAAGAACTTATAGGCTTTTAAATATGAAATTATCCTTAAAACTGTGTTGTTATTCTTCTTCATAAGCTTGCCCCTGACTAATTGCGATTTCCCTGTAAACTTCGTTGGTCTTCATTAGGTCTTGGTGGTTGCCGTAGCCTGCCACCCTTCCATCTTCTAAAACCAAAATCTTATCTGCATTTAGTATTGTCGCCACCCTTTGGGCAACAACAATTACAATTTTATCTTCGAGACTCTTCTTCAAAAGCTGTCTAAGTTCGTAATCTGTCTTGTAATCAAGAGCCGAGAAGGAGTCGTCGAAGAGGTAGACTGATGCATCACGAGTAAGAGCCCTTGCCATAGCAAGTCTTTGTCTTTGGCCACCAGAAAGATTCCTTCCACCCCTAGAAATTTTCTTTTCTAAAGGCTTGTCACCTAAAAATTCTTTGGCCCTGGCATTTTCTAAGGACTCAAGCATTTTGTCATCCTCAGCATCTTCCTTGGCATAGGATAAGTTTTCTGCAACAGTTTTTGAGAAAAAAAAGTTTTCTTGAGGAACATAGGAAATCTTGTCCCTCACCTGGTAATTATTTAAAGTCTTTATATCTCTTCCATTTAAGAAGAGTTCACCGTCTCCTGGTTCATAAAATTGTAATAGGAGCCTCAATAGACTTGACTTGCCTGAACCAGTTCCCCCAATAATGCCGAGGGTCTCTCCACTTTTGACATCAAAACTTATGTCATTTAAGACCCTTTGAGAGGCATCTGGATAGGCAAAGGAAAGATTTTTTGCCTCAATTTCATAAATGTCACCAGATAATTTTTTATCACCACCAGTTTTTGTGGACTCATATTCCAAGACTTCATTGATCCTCTCCATAGAAGCAAAGGTCCTTGGAAGAAGTGACAAGAGAAAACTCATCATTATCATGGCAGATAAAACTTGGGTGATGTATTGGATAAAGGCCATTAGGTCACCAATCCCCATCTCTCTTATGTCGATGAGCCTTGCACCAAAATAGAGGACAAAGATAATTCCAAAATTTAAAATTGTCCCAAGCATTGGTCTCACATTTACAAGAAGTTTGTTTACCTTAGCTGCCATTTCTTGATAAGAAATGTTAGCTTCATCAAAAATTTCTTCTTCGTATCCATCCTTTGAAAAGGCCCTTATAACCCTAAGTCCAGTTAGTCTTCTTCTGAAGAGTTCGTTTAACTTGTCGAGCCTTCTTTGTAAAATTGGAAAATATGGAAGGCCCTTCTTGAAGACAAAATAAATCCCAATCCCAATAAAGGGAATTGTAATTGGGAAGACTGCCGACAATCTAACATTAGTTGAAAGAGCCATGATGAGACCACCAATAAACATAAGCGGACCCCTAATAAGAGGCCTAAGTCCCATTAGGACCATTTGCTCAACTTGGTTGACGTCATCAGTTGTCCTTGTGATAAGTGATGAAATGGAAAAATGTTCCACGTCATCAAAGCTAAGATAATTTATCTTTTTAAATAGTTTGTACCTAAGGTCTCGTGAGAAGGCCATAGTTGTCTTGGAAGAATGGTAGGCAGCAGATGCCCTGCACATTACAGTGAAGATCACCACGATAATCATGATGCCACCAATCTTTAAGACATAATCGGTATCTCCATAGGCCACACCCTTATCAATGACAAGACTCATAAGCTTTGGGAGGAAAAGTTCCCCGAGAGCATTGCCAAAGGTAAGGAGGATGACCACAAAAATTCTTAATTTGTATTTATTTAATCCTTTGTATATATTCATAATTCCTCCATCATAACATTTTAACATATAGGGATTTAAAAGAAAATTTCATGAAGATAGATGCAAGACTTGCTATAATGGTTGAAGAGGTGATATAGATGGAAAAAAATCCAATACCACAAGGAAGATACTTGCCAGCCAAGAAGTCACAGGGTTTTATATACTCAGCAGGTATGACCCCAAGACTTGACGGCAAACTAATATTAGAAGGAAAGGTCACAAGTGATAAGGAAATCTCTTTTTATCAAGAAGCAGTAGTCCAAGCAACAAAAAATGCCTTGACAGCAATAAAAAATACATTAGAAGATGGTGAAGTCTTAGAAGAAATAATTTCCATGACAGTCTATGTAAACGCCGAAGAAGATTTTACGGCCCACTCAAAGATAGCAGACCTTGGATCAGACTATCTCTTTGAAGTCCTTGGAGAAAAAGGAATCTCCCCAAGAGCCGCAATAGGGGTAATGACTTTGCCTGGCAATGCCCCAGTAGAAATCCAACTAGTAGCAAGTTATAAGTAGAATATAAATAATAAAGGAATGTCTCCTTTGATCTAAAGGCTACATTCCTTTTAAAATTTTTTATTTTTTACAAGCTAATTTAATCTTTAGCTTGTTTTTTTATTCTCATTTTTTTACTTACAAGCTTTCTTATTCTACTTAAGTATTAAATAAAGACTTGCAAGAAAAAAGAGGGAGCATAAACTCCCTCTAATTTTATTTATTAAGATTTGTCTGTTAATCCCAAAGGATTAGTCAATAATCTTTGATACTACTCCTGATGCTACAGTTCTTCCACCTTCACGAATAGCGAACCTTAGTCCTTCGTCCATAGCGATTGGTGTGATTAGTGTTACTGTAAATGTTGAGTTATCTCCAGGCATTACCATTTCTACACCTTCTGCTAATTGGATATCTCCTGTTACGTCTGTTGTTCTGAAGTAGAATTGTGGTCTGTATCCGTTAAAGAATGGTGTGTGTCTTCCACCTTCTTCTTTTGTTAGTACGTACACTTCTGCTTCAAATTTTGTGTGTGGGTGAATTGTTCCTGGTGCTGCTAGTACTTGTCCTCTTTGGATCTCTTCTCTTTGTACACCTCTTAGTAGGGCTCCAATGTTGTCTCCTGCTTCTGCTTGGTCTAGTTGTTTTCTAAACATTTCAACACCTGTTACTACTACTTGTCTACTTTCGTCTGTTAGTCCAACTAGTTCTACTGTGTCTCCTACTTTTACTACACCTTGTTCTACTCTTCCTGTTGCTACTGTACCTCTACCTGTGATTGAGAAGATGTCTTCGATAGGCATTAGGAATGGGTGTTCTGTATCTCTTACTGGAGTTGGGATGTATTCGTCAACTTCTTTCATTAGTGCGTCGATTTTGTCTCCCCATTCTCCGTCTGGTTCTTCTAGTGCTTTAAGTGCTGATCCTACTACGATTGGAGTGTTGTCTCCGTCAAAGTCGTATTCTGAAAGTAGGTCTCTTACTTCCATTTCTACTAATTCAATTAGTTCTGGATCGTCTACTTGGTCTTCTTTGTTTAGGAATACTACAATCTTTGGTACACCAACTTGTCTTGCAAGTAGGATGTGTTCTCTTGTTTGTGGCATTGGACCGTCTGCAGCTGATACTACTAGGATTGCTCCGTCCATTTGTGCTGCTCCTGTGATCATGTTCTTAACATAGTCAGCGTGTCCTGGGCAGTCTACGTGTGCGTAGTGTCTGTTTGCTGTTTCGTATTCTACGTGAGAAGTTGAAATTGTAATTCCTCTTTCTCTTTCTTCTGGAGCCTTGTCAATGTGTGCGTAGTCAACGAATTCTCCGCCGCCGTATCTCTTGTTCATTACAAGTGTGATTGCAGCTGTAAGTGTTGTCTTACCGTGGTCAACGTGACCAATTGTTCCAATGTTTACGTGTGGTTTATTTCTTTCAAATTTTGCTTTTCCCATGCTATTCCTCCTGGATATTTAAATTAAGTTCATAATACCTCAAATTCAAATTTTTTTCAACATTTAAGCCAATTTAAGCCTTAAATTGCTTCCATTTTTCTTCTTACAAAGGTGTTCATGAAGTAGGCTATGAAAAATACTGATGCAATCTCTGCAATTACGTAACCCCACCAAATTTCATTTACTGTAAAATATGTCACCGCTATATAGGCAACTGGTAATAGGACTATGATTTGTCTTAGGATTGAGTCAAGTAGTGCCAAGATTCCATTTCCAAAGGCCTGGAATATAGATGTCCCAACTATCGATATGCCTGCAAATACATAGGACAAGGCACAGATCCTAAGCATTGGTATTCCAATTTCCAACATCTTGCCCGATGCTGAGAATATTCCTAAGATTTCTCTTGGGAAGGTCATAATAAGTCCTGACACTATTAGGGTCATGACTATTACTGTTGCAAAGGCAAGCTTTATCGCTTTTATAATCCTATCTTTATATTTTGCCCCATAGTTGTAGGCGATAATTGGGACTAGTCCATTGTTTATTCCAAAGATTGGCATAAATACAAAGGACTGAACCTTGAAGTAGGCGCCTAGGGCTGCTATGGCAGATGTAGAAATCTCTGATAACATCTTGTTTAATACATATATTGTAAAGGACTGGATTGTTATCGTGATCATTGATGGAATCCCAACAATGTAAATTTCTTTTATAATTTTTGGGTTAAAAGAAAACTTCTTAATAGTTATATCTGGATTAAACTTGTGCTGGAAGAAGGCTCCACATATTGCTCCAATGATTTGTCCTGTTACAGTTGCAACTGCTGCACCCTTTACCCCCATGGCTGGTAGTCCAAAATAACCAAAGATAAATATTGGGTCTAGGATAATATTTAGTACTGCCCCAATAAGTTGGGTCAACATGGTAAATATTGTCCTACCCGTTGACTGAAGGGTTCTTTCCAAAAATATTTGTGTAAATACACCTACAGACAAGCCCATTACAATTTGAAGATAGGCCACTCCATAGTTAATTATATTTTCATTTGTTGTTTGAGCAGAGACAAAGGGTCTTGGCAAAAACCTTGACAATATTAGGAGAAGTATCCCGTATAATATGGCAAGTGTAAGTCCATTCTCTGCTGTCTTGTTGGCTCGATCAAAGTTCTTCTCTCCCAAGTATCTTGAGATGAGTGAGTTCATACCAACTCCTGTCCCTACCCCAATTCCTATCATTATATTTTGAATAGGAAAGGCAATGGCAATGGCTGTGAAGGCCTCTTCATTTATCTTTCCAATGTAGTAGGAATCTACCAAGTTGTACATGGACTGGATAAACATAGAGATTACAATTGGAAAGGACACTTGAAATAAAAGTTTTGGGATTGACATAGTACCCAATTTATTTTCATTGTTTTGCACTTAATCACCTCTTACTTTTTTCATTACAATCTTAACTATTATATAGGAGATTATAAGATTTTTGAAGTATAAAAAAGAAGTTAGGAAAACTCCCAACTTCTTAAATATCATTTTTTTCTCTTAACAGTAATAATATCTTCGTAATAGTATAGAAAAATAAGATTAAACCAATAAGACTTATTATATTTTCAACAATTTGAAAAAAAGCTAAATGCCCTATGCTTTGACTTACATCTCCTGTGATTTTCCATTTAATATGATTTATTAAAAAAATTACAGAATCAAAACCTAGTCCACTTCTTCCAAGTAGCATCATTGCTATCGAACTAATTAAATATAAAAAATATTTTAATACTTTATAAATTTTTTCCATAGTAATCTCCTTTATATTAATAAAAGCTATGTCTACACTCTGTCTCTTATACACATCTCCGAGCCCACGAGACGCTACGCTATCTC
>OJLW01000771.1_pt1 | contig 14329 bp, 10 predicted proteins | sample 1597021 | NCBI WGS metagenome assembly OJLW01 (sample SAMEA3904676, study PRJEB24821) | metagenome | biome: Builtin; feature: hospital; material: surface | place: USA | collected 2013-06-03
GAGATAGCGTAGCGTCTCGTGGGCTCGGAGATGTGTATAAGAGACAGACCTAAAGGAGTGTATTTTTATATCATAATATTTAATTATATCTCTTCTTATTTAAAAAATTTTTTTAGTTTATCCAAAAAAGAATATTTCTCTTCTACACTTATCTTTTGCTCGTGGTTTTTGTCGCTTATCTCTTTTTTAATTTCCTCTGCTTTATTTCTTACACAAATAGTTTTTTCTTCCGCTTCTTCTATAAAATAGTTTTGAGAAGATATTTTCTTTTCTTCAACTTTAATCTTCTCATATTGACCAGAACTGTTCATAATTCTTGATCCAACATTATCTTGCATTTGTATTTCAAGATAATTTAGTATCCTAATTCTAATCTCTTCATCTAAGACTGGTGTTGCAATCTCCACTCTCTTTTCAGTGTTTCTTGTCATAAGATCGGCAGAAGAAATGTACATGTCTTTCTTGTCCTTTCCAAAGACATAAACCCTTGGGTGTTCCAAAAATCTTCCAACAATAGACCTAATACTTATATTTTCACTTTTGTCTTCTATACCAGGAAGAAGGCAAGAGATTCCCCTAATAATTAAATCAACTTTTACGCCCTTTTGAGACGCCTCAACAAATTTTTCTATAAAGTCCTTGTCTGTTAGAGAATTGAATTTACAAAGGATGTAGCCATCTTCTCCCTTTTCAATTTCTCTTTCTACAAGATGCATAAGTCCTGACTTTAAGCTTGTTGGTGACTGTAGAAGATGTTTGTACTTCCCATCTAAATTGCCAATGGACATATTTTTAAAGAAGTCTGTTGCATCAAGTCCTATGTCTTTATTGGCAGTCATTAGGGCAAAATCAGTGTATTGTTTTGCAGTGGATTCATTGTAATTTCCTGTCCCAATTTGTGTGATGTAATTTAAGTTGCCACTTTCACTGTCCTTGTAAGTTATTAGGCAAATTTTAGAGTGCATTTTGTATTTGTTAAAGCCGTAGATAATGTTGCAGCCTTCTTCATAAAGAATATTTGCATAATTTATATTTGATTCTTCGTCAAACCTCGCCTTTATCTCAACAAAAACTGTGACTTCTTTTCCATTTTGTGCTGCCTCAGTTAAGTATCTAACAACCTTAGAATTTTTTGCCAGCCTATAAATTGTTATCTTTATGGACTTACACTCAGGGTCATTAGCTGCTTCTTTAAGAAGAGATATAAAGGTATCCATGCTATCATAGGGATAAGATAAAATCCTGTCTTTCAATCTAATATCTTCTGTCACGCTGGAAGAAAAATCGCTAGGATTGTATTGTCTTAATTCCTTATAGAGGAGACCACTTTTTATAGCCTTTGGCACTTCATCAATTAAATCAAAGACATATTTCATATTTAGGGGTGTGTCTGAAGGAAAATATGCAGCCTCATCTAAGTCCAACTTTTTCAAAATAAATTTAAGACTTGGCTTTTGAAGACTTCCTTCTGATTCCAACCTCACAACATTTAATCTCTTTCTCTTCTTTAAGATGGTCTTCATGTATTCAGTGTAGTCGTCAAACTCTTCCCAGGTATCCCTGTCATCAACAAAGTCGGTGTTCCTTGTTACCTTAATTATATTTTTTGATAAGACCTCATAATCCTTAAAAATTTCATCAATTTTATTTAGAATTATATCTTCCATTAAAATATATTCAAAGTTTTCTCCTGGCAAGATTAAATATTTTGGATAAGTTCTTCTAACTGGAACTATACCAAATACTTTTTCTCCATTTTTCTCTAGATGTGCAATGGCATATAATTTCGTATTTTCTAAAAATGGAAAGGGATGATTTATATCAACTATTTGAGGAGACACAAGTTGATCAATCCTATTAATATAAAAGTCATCTACAAAATCTTTTTGACTTTTATCCAAATTTTCATAGGATAAGTTTCTTATATTTACCTTCTCTAAGCTCTCACTTACTTTTTTAAAAATCTCGTCCTTCTCTTCATATATTTTTGGAAGAGTTTCTAAAATTGCCTGGATTTGCTCTTCTGCATTCATCCCAGTCTTGTTATCTTTTACTTCTTTTTTCAAGGAAGATAAGTCATGAAGAGAGCCAACCCTAACCATAAAAAATTCATCTAAATTTGAAATAAAAATACTAATAAATTTTAATTTCTCCAGGTCAGGGACTTCTTTTTCAGTTGCTTCAAGGAGTACTCTTTCGTTAAATCTTAGCCAGGATAATTCTCTATTTTGAAAGTACGATTTCATCATTACCACCCAATACTTTATAAATTAAATAACCTTCTCTCAGTCCATTTCCAGAAACTTGTATCTCATTTATATTAAACTTTTTCATAAAAGTTCTTAAAATTATTATTCCAGGTACAGTTGTATGGATTCTGGCTGGGTTTATGCTCAAGATTGACCTAATAATATCTGTGTCCTTGTCCTCAATAAGTTCCATTAATTTATCAAGGTCATCTAAGCTAAAGGATTTGTCATCTCCTCCCCAAAGGTCTTCAATGATTTTTCCTGTAGTCCTAATTGATCCACCAATTCCAACTAATTTGTCTGTCTTAGTAGAAAATTTAAAAGAATTAATTTCACGAAGAACAATCTTTTTAATAGCACGCATTTCTTTTTTCTTTGGCAAAATTCTCGATACATTTGCAGTAAAAAGTAAGAGTGAACCAATATTTAAGTTTAGAAATTCCTTAGGTCCTTCTTCATCGAAATAAACAACTTCTGTACTGGCACCACCAATATCTATTGAAAGTCCACTTTCAATTTCTACTTCACTTCTTATTCCAACATTTCCAAGAAAGGCTTCTTCAACTTGGTCTAGGACGTCAATATCAATATCAAGTTCTTCCTTGACTCTTGCCAAGACTTCCTCAGTGTTGTCTAAATTTCTCAAGGATGCTGTAGCAAAGGGTGAGAAAGTGTCAACCTTTAGTTCTTCTACAATATTTTTTATACTTGCAAGGGTCTTTATAAGTTTTTTTATTCCCTTTCCAGAAAGTTCGCCATCGTGCACATAAGTTATTAGTCCAGCCGTATATTTTTTATTTAAAACTTTTTTTAATTCTTCAGTCTCTTCGTTAGCGTCAAAGACTATTAACCTAATTGTGTTGGATCCTATATCTACTATTGCGTGTCTCATAAATAATCTCATCCTTCCTCATAATCATTCACAATCATCTTAAACTTCAATTGTAAAATTCTTGTAAATTTTTCTTTTAAAGTATGTAATTTTTTGTCTAGTCTTTTGAAAAATAAAATTTTAAACAAAAAAGGAGCCAGTTACCTGACCCCTTTGTGATAATTAATTTTTTAATAAATTCTTTTATATTTAAGTTAAAACTATTTAAAATTTTTCTTCTAATAACTCCAAAGTTATTTCTACATTTCTCTTGGACTCTCGTCTCATTTCTTCTGCTCTGTCAGCTAAAACTTGTCTTCTATCTTCCAAGTTTTCAAGGGCTAATTTTATTTTAGTAAAGAGTTCTTCTGGAGTAAAGTTCTCCACATCAATAGCTTCTTCTATCCCCAGTTCCTTTACCATGGATTCAACCTTTGGGTCATAAATTATTCCCACCATTGGAAGATTGACACTTGCTGCATATACAAGTGAATGAAGCCTCATAGCCGCAAGGAGTTTTAATTTTTTAAAAATTCCCATTAACTCTCCTGCAGAGTAGGTGTTTTCTATTAGCATTACCTTGTCCTTGTGACGACACCTATTTGCAACTTCGCCTGAATAAATATTGTCCCTAGGATTGTGGAAGGGAACAAGTAGAATATCGTAACCATCTTCGATTAACTTATCGATAGTTTCTGCAAACTTATCCTTTATCTCTTCAATATTTTTTTGATCTCTTATGCAAAATCCTATAGTCTTATCTGTAATCTTAATATTTTCACTTTTTAAGATTTCATCAACCCTATCTTCACTTGCAGCTTCAAGGGTAAAGACTGGGTCAGCAGTTACTTCTATATTTTTATTGGTAACTCCTAGATCTCTTACAAACTTATAGGAGAGATCGTCCCTTAAACTTATATAGTCCACCCTGTTTAGGACCCATCTTGTCAAAATCCTGTTGAATTTTTTATCTATTGGTCCAATTCCATTGGCATAGACGTAAACTTTTTTTCTCAAAAACTTTGCCAAGATAATTACAGAAAGATAATAAATAATAGACCTTGTGGAAGTAATATCTTGGAGAATAGATCCTCCACCAGACAAGAGGAGATCTGATTCTTTTAGGGCTCCACGGACCTCACTAAAGGAAAATCTATTTACTGCCCCTATTTCATAAACCTCTTTTGTTTTTTCAGGATTATTTGAGAGTGCTGTCATCTCTAAATCAATATTTAATTTTTTAAAATCATCTACCATGGCTTTTAAGATGGCGTCGTCGCCAGAATTGTCAAAACCAAAGTATCCAGATATTACAATTTTTTTCATAAGATCACTCTGTTTAATCACTCTCTAAATAGTTTCTGCCTCTATTATGTTTTCTTCTTTTAAATTATTTTTATTTTCTATTTCTTCTAAACTTTCTTCTCTCTCAAGTTTTTCCACTTTTATAGCAGTGAAAATTATTCCAAGCACAATCCAGAAGGTAAATATAATTCTTGGAATGTATAGGAAGTGCTCCACAAGTCCATGACCCATTATGCCAATTATGCTTGCAAAAAGTCCTGCTCCAAGATATTTATAATATTTGTCTTGAGATTTTACTAGATTTACATAAGTGTATTTCAAACTTGAAAACAATAAAAGCATGAAGAATATAAATCCAATTAGGCCAATTTCTGCTGCAACTTCAAGATAAGTATTGTGGGCGTGATATATTGGCATTGTCCTTATATATCTCTCAAAGGTTTCCTTAAAAGGCACGTAGCCAAAACCAACTCCTGCAACCATGTTGTCCCTAATTACATCTCTTGTTATTTGCCAAATTTTTATCCTATACATATTTGAACTATCTACTGTTGAACCTATGGAAGTAATCCTATCTACAACTTTTTGTGGAAGAAAGGCAAGTCCACCCAAGACCATTGGCACTCCAAGAAGAAGTAACTTCTTGTCAACTAATAATACAAAGGCAAGGGCTGCTAGGGCTATTCCTACCCAACCTCCTCTTGATAGGGTCATGACAATACAGATTAAAAGTATTCCAGTTGATCCTGCAAAGAGAAATTTTTTTCTCATGCTCTTTGTATACCAAGTCATTCCCACGGCAATTGGTGTGATGAGTACTAGGTACTCTGCCAAAATATTTGGGTTGAAGAATACTGAGTAAACCCTCACTGCAATATCTGTGTTATTTTCTGTGTCAAGCCACTCTGGTCTCATCTCTACTCCAGTAAAATATTGGAGAACTCCAAGTAGTGCAACTACAAGAGCAGATAAGAGTAATATTGATATAAAGGCATTAAGCTGGCTCCTTGTCTTTATGGAATTTGTCATTGCAAATAAAAAGGAAATACCTGCTGCATTTAAGGCCAAGTCACGAGCTGAACCCGATGGATCAATTGATGTTATAGTCGAGAAAACTATAATAAATACAAAAATTGCAAGAGGAACTGTCCTCTCCCCAACCTTAAATTCTTCTTTGTATAAGAAAGTCCTAAGTAAGACAAAAAATCCCATGGACAAGAGCATAATTAGGCCTAAAGCATCGGGCACAAAGGGGTAAAGAAAGGCTGATGCAAATAGACCGATTTTTATATCGTAAATAACTAAAAGCAATCCACTTATACCAAGAAAGGCTGCCAAAAATAACTTAAGTCCCAAAAAATAATATATGATACTTAGGAAAACTGCAGACAATAAAATAAAATTAATTTTTCTTGATTTTACCACCAGTTTTCACCGCCTTCATCTAATTTAAAGAAGCTTGTGAAAAATTCCAAAAACTTTGAACCCATAATTATATCCATATACCTTCCCTTAAATAGTGAGAGAATTATTCCTAAAATTATAAATAAAAGAGGAAAAATAATTTTTGCCCCTACAATTAGAGAAATAATTAGGGTTAGAACTCCAGAATAAAAGATTATATTGGAAATAATACCTGCAATCTCATCAAAGTCATTAAGAGACCTAAAGGCTCCTCCCAGGAAAAAAGAATCTTTTATTAAAGGTACAAATATCCTTCCAAGAAAATTCATAAACCTTTCTATTAGCCTAAATAATCCCCTATAAATCTTATAGATAAAGGAATTTGCAAATAAAACTTTCTCTCCTCCAAGGACAAGTTTAGTCTTTGAATTTGCAAAGTTTTTTTCTATTGGTTTAGCTATAAAATCATGGGCTCTTTTAGTAAAGGAGTCTTCATAGAATCCACTAAAGGCCCTATAGATTTTATTTAAAAACCTTATAGTTAATGAGTTAATAGTAATCACCTAGTTCTTTACTTCTACACCAAGTATTGTCATAAATGTTGTGATGCTCTTGTTCTTAATTCTCATCTCTGCACCAATTCTCACTTGTTCAGTGCCAACTTGATAAAAATCTTGTGTGTCTTTTACATCTGCGTCAATAGTCATAAGGACCCTGTATTTGTCAGGAACTTCTGAATTGTAAAATTTGCCTTGGTACTCAGTCTTGTCCTTGTAAGGTTCAACTTCAGCAGTGACAATTTTACCAAGGTAAGTTCCCTTATCGTAATCGTAGATTGGGTCTCCAACCTTAATGTTGTTGGCAGTTACATCTCTAACATCCTTAACTTCTGCAGTAATAACACCTTTTTTAGTTGTTACTTCACCAACAGGTCCCTTATTTCCAAATCTCTTTGCTCCTACAGCAACAAGTGCAATCAGTAATACAATTACTAATAAGTCAATTATATTAATTAAGCCAAAAAGTCTGCCCTTTTTGTCAATTATCTTCATTTTTTCCTCCCCTTAATATTTCTTCGTAAATTTCTGTTTGTCTATTTCCCATAGATTCATGAGAATAATTTTCTATAACTTCTTTCCTTATGTTTTCTCCCAATTCCTTTAGCTTGTCCCTCTTGTTATAAAGGTCTAGGATATATCTTGAAAGAGACTTATAATTGCCCACTGGGAATAAGTATCCAGTGTAGTCGTCTTTTATTATCTCAGGTATACCACCAGTCTTTGTGGAAACTGTAGGCACATTTAAGAGAGCTGCCTCAAGTATCACATAAGGGAAAGACTCTGATAAACTAGTCAAGACATTTATATCAATAGCATTAAAGAAAGAATACTTATCCCTTACAAAGCCTAAGAAATAAATATTTTTTTCTATTCCATAGGACCTTGCCATCTCTTGTAAATTTTTCTTTTCCTCTCCCTCTCCTGCTATTAAGAAAATTATATCTGGATTTACCTTTAGGGTTTCATTGCAAGCCTTTATAAAGGTTTCGTGGTCCTTGACCTTATCTAGCCTTGCAGCAATACCAACTAAGAGTTCACCGTTGTAATTAACCTTGTGCTTTTCCAAGAAAGCAGTCTTGGGATCATGGTCAATTTTTTCCTCTGTGTCTATGCCATTGTAAAGGACGTGAATTTTTTCCCTATCAAAGCCCCTATCTACTAGCATTTTTTTAAAATTGTCACTTACACAAATATAATGGTCAAATTTCTTGAGAGACATCTTATTTAAAGTCGTGTAAATCAAATTTTTGTAAAAAGAATCCTTAAAGTCAAGCTTGTAGTCTGAGTGAACTGTTGTGACCATGGGGATACTTATTTTCTTTTTTAAAAACATGCAAATAAAATTAGCTCGCGCACCATGAGCGTGGACTAAATCATACTTGCCCTTATTTATTTCGTCACTTAATTTAGAAACGACTGAAAGGTCTGACCTCTTTTCCTGTGGATAGACTTCTATGTTTATGCCTCTTTCCTTGGCTTCCTCATAAAAGGTGTCTTTAATAAAGCATATAATTTTTGTATCTACCTTTCCACTAAGGCCCTTCATCAGGGTGAAGATGTGAGTCTTTGCACCACCTGTATCGCCGCCACTAATTAAATGGAGAACTTTTCTCATAACTTCTCCTCCTTATCTAATTCATTATACAATAAATTTGAAATAATTTTAACAGTTTTGTTTATGTCACTTACCAAGACCTTCACCCATAATATTTTCCTTCGACTTAACAAATTTCTACCACTTTATAATTTTCTATAAGTCTATAAAATTCTATGACTTGATAAATTTTTATGACTTCATATTTTTTTGTGACTTAGAATATTTTTACGTCTTTATAATTTATTATATTTTATCTACTTTTGCTGTTTTATATTTTTTATGTTTCTATATGCATTTACGGGTAACTTATTAATTAGGAGTAATAAATTATTGATATTATATTAATAATAAAAGAGACATTATTTCAAAATAATTAGCTGATATATCATTGAGTAAGATTCCAAGCAAGAAGACTTGTAGAAGTTGCTGACAAGTTTAATAAGTAAGTTCAACATAAATTTTAAAATTTCAAAAAAAGTTCTTGCAATTGTTTCCAAAAAGTGATTTAATAATAAAGATAAAAAAATAGAAAATCAGTCCAAGGACTGAGTAAAATCATGTCCTTGTGCATGATTTTTTTTTGAGCAAATTTAATGACCTAAATTTTTTTTGCCCATTTTTAAGAATGTTTGATCTTTTATTTGGAAAAAGGAGAAAAAAATGCCAAGAGATAATTCAATTAAGAAGACACTAGTAATAGGTTCTGGTCCTATTGTCATAGGACAGGCTGCAGAGTTTGACTACTCAGGTACACAAGCTTGTGAAACTTTAAAGAAAAACGGAGTTGAAACTGTTCTTGTAAATTCAAATCCTGCTACTATTATGACAGACAAGGGTGTTGCCGATAAAATTTACATCGAACCAATTACAATTTCTTTTATAGAAAAAATTATAGAAAAAGAAAGACCTGACTCATTAATTGCCGGTATGGGTGGACAAACTGGTCTCAACATGACACTTGAACTAGACAAGCGTGGAATCCTAAAAAAATATGGAATAAAAATTATTGGTACTGACATAGAAGCCATCAAAAAGGGCGAAGACAGGGATATTTTTAGGAATACAATGAAGGAAATTGGCGAACCAATTATTGATTCTGAAATTGCAACAAGCCTTGAAGAAGGAAAGGAACTTGCAAAGAAAATTGGCTATCCCCTAGTTGTTAGACCTGCCTATACTCTTGGAGGAACTGGCGGTGGCTTTGCTTATGATGAAGAAGAACTCGAAGAAGTTTTATCTCATGGACTTAGTCTTAGCCCAGTAAACGAATGTCTTCTTGAAAAATCTATTCGTGGTTGGATGGAAATTGAATTTGAAGTAATTAGAGATTCTGCTGGCGAAAAGATAATTGTATGTGACATGGAAAATGTAGACCCAGTTGGGGTTCATACAGGCGACTCCATAGTTGTTGCTCCTTGCCAAAGTCTTGATAAGGATGTTCTAGCTAAGTTAAAAAAATCTGCCTTTAATATAGTAGAAAGTGTAAATGTTGTTGGTGCTTGTAACGTACAACTTGCTTTAAATCCAGAAACACTTGACTATGCAATTATTGAAATTAACCCAAGAGTTTCTCGTTCATCAGCTCTTGCATCAAAGGCAACAGGCTATCCAATAGCAAGGATTGCAACAAAGATTGCCCTTGGCCTAAACCTAAATGAAATCGAAAACGAAACTACTGGCGAAACTATTGAAAACTACGAACCAAAATGTAACTATGTAGTTGTTAAAATCCCTAAATGGCCTTTTGACAAGTTCAAGTTTGCCAACAGAAAACTTGGTACAAAGATGATGGCAACTGGTGAAATTATGTCAATTGGTTCATCCTTTGAAGAAGCTCTACTAAAGGGTATAAGATCTCTTGAAATTTCTAAATTCTCTCTTGAATCAAAGTTTTCTGAAGAAAGAACTACCGAAGAATTAAAGAAGAGAATTAAATTCCCTGACGATGAAAGACTATTTGACGTTGCAGAAATTATTAGACGTGGACTTTCTATAGAAATGATTCACAACATAACTGGCATTGACCTTTACTTCTTAGAAAAAATCGAAAGAATTGTTCACGAAGAAGAAAAACTTAAAAACTTAAGTCTTGATACAATAACTCCAGAAGAATTAGCTAAGTTAAAGAAGTTAGGTTTTTCTGACAAGACTATTGCAGCGGCACTTGAAGTTGATATAGATGAAGTTGTTGACCTTCGTCAAAAGAACAATATCCTTCCAAACTATAGAAGAGTAGATACTTCTCCATTTAGAAAAAATGGTGCTTACTACTACTCAACTTATGAAAAGACTGACGAAAATATTATCTCTGACAATAAAAAAATAATTGTAATTGGATCTGGCCCAATCAGGATTGGTCAAGGAATTGAGTTTGACTACTGCAGTGTTCATGCAATCAAAGCTCTTATTAAGATGGGAATCGAAACAATTACTATAAATAACAACCCAGAAACTGTTTCAACTGACTTTGATACATCAGACAAACTTTACTTTGAACCACTTACTGAAGAAGAAGTAAAATCAATTATTGACACAGAAAAACCAATGGGAGTTATCCTTGCCTTCGGTGGCCAAACTGCAATTAAACTTGCAAAATACCTTCACGATCAAAAGGTAAATATCTTTGGAACTGACTTCGAAGACATTGACAGGGCTGAAGATAGAGAAAAATTTGACGAAATGCTTGAAGAATTAAAAATCAATAGACCTAAGGGGCACGGAGTCTTCAATATCAAGGAAGGTCTTGAAGTTGCAAAAGAACTTGGTTATCCACTACTTGTTAGACCATCCTATGTACTAGGTGGCCAAGGTATGCAAATAACTTACGACGAAGAAAGTCTTGTAACTTACCTAAAGGGTGCCTTTGAAAGAGATGCAATTAATCCTGTCCTAATTGACAAATACCTAGTGGGTCGTGAAATTGAAGTTGATGCTATATCAGATGGCGAAGATGTATTGATTCCAGGAATTATGGAACACCTTGAAAGAGCTGGAGTCCACTCTGGTGACTCAATCACAATTTATCCAAGCATTAACATCTCAAGTGAAATCAAAGATAAAATTTTAGATTACACAAAGAAAATTGCCAAGGCACTACACGTTAAGGGCATGATCAACATCCAATTCATTGAATACAAAAACGAACTTTATATCATAGAAGTAAACCCTCGTGCATCAAGAACTGTTCCTTACATCTCAAAAGTTTCCGGAGTTCCTATAGTGGACCTTGCAACAAAGACAATGCTCGGCGAAAAATTAGCTGACCTTTCTTATGGCACAGGCATTTACAAAGAACCAAAATTAATGGCTGTTAAAGTTCCAGTTTTCTCCATGTCAAAACTTAACAGGGTAGAAATTTCTCTTGGACCTGAAATGAAATCTACTGGAGAAGTCCTTGGAGTTGGAAAAGACATTGACGAAGCACTTTTCAAAGGCTTCCTAGCAGGAGGATCTGCAATAGAAGACAATGCATCACGTGTGCTTGCAACAATTAATGACAATGATAAGGAAGAATTCTTGGGAATTGCAAAGACAATGCAAGATATGGGTTACAAGATTGTAGCAACTAAAGGAACTTGTAAATTCTTAAAAGATGCTGGCATCGATGCAAAAGAAGTTGGCAAGATCAATGACCCAAGACCAAATATACTTGACGTAATAAGAAACGGCGAAATCGACCTTGTTGTTAACACTCCAACAAAGGGTGGCGACTCAACAAGAGATGGCTTTAAAATTAGAAGAATGGCTACAGAATACGGCATCGACATAGTGACATCACTTGACACATTAGCCGCAAGAGTAGCAGTTAAAAATAAAAAATTCCATGAAGAAAACATGGATATCTATGACATAACAGAATTTTAATTTTAAAAATCTATAAAGAATAAAAACCTCGGTGTAATTAATACATCGAGGTTTTATTTTTTTATGTTTTATGTTTTATTTTCTAAATATAAACAGGTGCTCATGAGCTATCAATAAAAAATTGTATTTTATACTATTCGTTTTCCAAAATCCGGTAGCTTTACAATTATGTTGTTCTTTAATTATCATTTCTTTCATTTTAAATCCTGCTTCTTCAAAAACTTGCATTACATAAAACGAAAGTGGTATCATGTGTCCCTTTTGTCTAGTATCTCCAATTAAGACTGCACAAAATTTATCTTTCTTTAAAACTCTATAACTTTCAGATGCAACTTTTTTCATTTCTTCCAAAAAGTCTTTAATTTTTAAACGAGATAAGTCTTCTTCGATATCCTCACTGTACTCTATTATATTTGCATATGGTGGATGAGTGCAAATCAAATCTATGCTATTTTCTGGTATAAAGTCTAAATTTCTTGCATCTCCCTTTCTCAGAAAGACTTCTCCATCAGCACCTTCATGCTCAAAATTAATTTTTTCTTTACAATGATTAAGAGCAACATCATTGACATCTATTCCTATTATATTTCTATTTAATAACTTCGCCTCAACAAGCGTTGTGCCTCCACCAGCAAATTGATCCAATACTAAATCTTCTTCATTAGAGTATCTTAAAATAATATTTCTAGGTATGTAAGGTGACCAATTTCCTCTCCATTTTGCATCATGTGTTGCCCAGTTTCCTCGATTAGGGAAAGACCAATGAGTAGTTGTTTCAAGTTCAAAATTTTCAGGTTTCCATTTTTTTATTTTACTTAACATTAATTATATACCTCATAAATAATATATTTAGGAACTCTCTTAATAAATTTGAAGGATAGAACTATTCTTCTATAATATTTGGAAGCCTAAATATCCATTTTAACCAAGACTTTACAGAACCTGATCGTCTATATATTTGGCTTTCTTCACAGACGTTGTATTTTCTCATTAAATATTCAATATCACTCTTCTCCGGTAACTTACCAGTTGTGTAGGTTTGAAAAAATAATTTATGAAAGATTTTATGTTTTAATATTAACTTAACAAGCTCTATCTGTCTTGGTTTATAATTCATTTTAGATATTTCTAGACCTTTTTTTGTCAATCTTATTTTTCTAATTTTATTAAATCGACTAGTTTCTTCATCAAATTCTTCACCATAATATTTCTCAAAAATACCTAAATACTTACCTGCATTAAAATAATAATCAGACTGTCTTATATCAAACTGCATAATATCAGCAATTTTAACTTTGGACATGTCCTCTTCTTTTAAGCAATCGATCAGCGAAATTATTCTCTCAAAGCTATCTGCTTGAACAAATGGAGTATCGTAAAAAGTCATGTTGTCATCAATCGTAACCTTAGTTTCTTTGTAGATTTTAAAAAGATCTTCCATCGTAATATTTGTATCTTGCAAAGTATAATTTTTTTCTCTAACTAATTCTATTGATGAATAATTATTCAAGTCATTAAACTTATACTCTAGTAACCTAAATATTTGATTAAAATAAATAGAAAAAACAAGTCTTATAGGTTTTTTTACTCTACTGCTCCATAATCTATATGGATAGTATAATTGTCTTACATGAAAGTCTGAATGAATAACATTCTTTGCTTCAATAATTACTACAGAATTATCATTCTCTATTCCTGCATCAATTTCACACTGTGCATTTTTTACATCAATATACAAAGGTTCATTTGAAATTCTATCCACAGAAAAATTAAATTCACCAGTTCCCATTCTTCCATTAAAGGTCGGAAAATTTTCTCCATCTCCTAAAAAATCTTCAAGAATTGGAGACAGCATTAACACATTTATTGCATTAGCCTCGGATGTGATGTTCTCAATATCTATGCTTTCAAAATCTCTAATTTCTACCTTTTGCATCTTTGTTACATCTTCAATATACTCAGGAAGCTCTTCATAAAGTTTAAAATTACTTAGTATATAGGAACTTCTAGAAGTAGGTAAAATATTTATCTTTTTGGATTTTAAAATGCTGGGTAAAGATTCCGAACTATCCCATTTTGCCATAAGTCTTGGCTCTTTAAATTCTTTTATTTGTTCTGATGTAATATTAAAAAATCCATTGTCATTTATTTCTTTTTCTATATCGTATTTATCGAATAATTTTTCCCAAGCATTATTTGCACTTATCTTTGCCATAATTTCTCACCAGCACTTCGTTTATTTCTCCTCTTTTATTGCCCTTAGAATTAATTGAACGCCTAGCTTTTACGAGAGTAATTTCATAATCTTTATAAAGCTCTATTATATATGGATGTGCAGAATTAGATAACATAAAATTTATTCCTCTATCATTTAATTTATCACATTCTATTTTAAGCTCTATTTGATCTTTTTCATTAAAACCATTTTCAGTGTATCCAGTAAAACTTGATGATGAAGATATCGGCATGTACGGTGGAT
>OJLW01000772.1_pt1 | contig 14325 bp, 8 predicted proteins | sample 1597021 | NCBI WGS metagenome assembly OJLW01 (sample SAMEA3904676, study PRJEB24821) | metagenome | biome: Builtin; feature: hospital; material: surface | place: USA | collected 2013-06-03
GGTGGACGTACCGTTGGTGCTGGTACAGTTACAGAAATCGAACAATAATTTGATTTATTAGTTTAGATTATAAAGCCTCGGGTTTTAATCCGAGGCTTTTTTATTTTGTATTTCTTAAATCACTTAAGATAGTTGAAAGATTATTTTCATCTTTATTCTGCTTGCATATGTTAAAATTATGGTAATTCGTAAATGAAGAATTAGAGGTGAAAAGTATTTCAGAAATAGTAAAAAAGGATTCATTTATATCTTTAGCTAAGGAAGCATGGTTTGAGCAAGAAATAAAAAAATCAGTTTTTATAGCACATGCTAAGCCAGTGAAATCTGTTGAAGAGGCTGAAGCTTTTATTGCGGATGAATGGAACAAGTATAAAGATGCAACACATATTGTTTATGCTTGGTCTGTGGGTAAGGAATTAGGTAATATACAGCAAAGATTTAGTGATAATGGAGAGCCACAAGGAACTTCGGGGCCTCCAGTTTTTGATGTTTTGGATAAAAATAGTATTCACGACGCTATAATTACAGTTACTAGATATTATGGTGGAACATTATTAGGAACCGGTGGTTTAGTTAAAGCTTATGGATCCTCTGCTTCTGGAGTAGTAAAGAATGCAAGATTAGTACAATTAGTTCCTGGAATTGAACTAGTTGTTAATATGCCTTATTCTTTCAATGATACTTTTAATTATCGCTTAGATTTACTTTCTAATCAGGTGAATGTACTTGATAGACAATACACTAGCTCGGTTTTTGTTAAATGTATAGTTGATCTGAGCTTTTATAATGAGTTTATAGATTTAGTTAATGAAATTTCAAGCAGGACGGCTGAAATTGAAATTAGAGATAATACTTATCAAGCCAAGCCTATCGACTACTTGGAGGAGGAATAGATGCAAACAAATGATAAAAAGTTAGCAGTTTTAATAGATGCAGATAATGTGTCATATCATTATATAAGTGCAATGATGGATGAAATTGCTATTTATGGAATCCCAACAGTTAAGAGGATCTATGGGGATTGGACCAGGCAGAATATGAATGGATGGAAGAGTGTTATCTTAGATTATGCTATTTCTCCAGTTCAGCAATTTAATTATACTACGGGCAAAAACTCAACTGATTCAGCTCTTATAATTGATGCAATGGATATTTTGTATACTTATGATATTGATGGTTTCTGCTTAATTAGCAGTGATAGTGATTTTACTAAGCTAGCAATTCGCTTAAGAGAATCAGGAAAATTGGTTTTAGGTTTTGGCGAACAAAAAACTCCTAATGCATTTATTGCAGCTTGTAATAGATTTATTTTCTTGGAAATTTTAGAAGACAATTATGTTGAGCCAGAAGAAAATAATAATACCAATGATGATCAATATAATAATAACAACAACAATAAACCTAATAAAGGTCTTAAGACCTTAGATAATAAAACTAAACGTATGATAGCGAATGTAATTGAAGCTATTGCTGATGATAGTGGTTGGGCGTTTTTGGCTGATGTAGGAAATGTAATTTCCAAGACAGAACCTTCTTTTGACTCGAGAAATTATGGATATTCTAAATTAAGTCATTTAATAGAAGATGTTCCAGAAATTGAAATTGATGAGAGAACAACCTCTAATCCTAATGTTAAGCATATTTATATTAAATATAATTCTTCAAAAAATAAGCGTAGACGCAATAATAAATAGAATATAAATATAATAATAAATAAGAAAATTTATATAATAAACAATTGATAAGAAATGAGATTATTAGATGAAAAGAAATCAAGAATTAATTAAAGAAGCTCAAAATAATGAGTTAAAAGAAGAGATCACAGATTTTGATCAGTATCCAGTAAGTAATAACAATCCTATAATAGATTGGATAATAAGAGTTTTTAAAGGTATGGCTATAGGAATTGGTGGGATTTTGCCAGGATTGTCTGGTGGAGTTTTATCAGTTGTCTTCGGTGTTTACAATAGTTTAATCGCATTTTTGGCACATCCATTCAAGAACTTCAAGAAAAACTTTAAATACTTTTTGCCTATAGGTATTGGTGGAGTCTTAGGTGTATTTGTTTTTTCTAAGTTAGTGAGCACTGCATTGCAAACCTATGAAGCTTTTGCTATAAGCTTATTCTTAGGTTTTGTTGCAGGTACTTTGCCATCACTTTGGAAAAAAGCAGGTGCACATGGTAGAAGCAAAAACAATATAATTACTTTGATCTCGACAGCTATTATTTTTATAATTGTTATGATAACTGCAGATAAGTATCTTTCTTTAGCTTTGCCAAGTAATTTTGGAGTTTGGATATTTTCAGGGGTGTTGATAGGTTTAGGAGTTGTTGTACCAGGCTTAAGTCCTTCTAATTTCTTGTTGTATTTTAATCTTTACGAGAAGATGACAACAGGAATAAGCAAATTAGATTTTGGAATTATTATTCCACTAACAATAGGATTAGCACTTTCAGTTATTTTATTAGCTAAAGTAGTTGAAAATTTATTCAAAAAACATTTTGCTACTATGCATCATATTATTTTAGGGTTAGTACTAGGTTCAACTGTGGCAATATTCTTTACACATATTATTCCTGCCATTAATACAACAGCTGCAGCTAAACTAGGAATGAATTTATTTGTCTTTATCTTGATTACGATAGTTGCATTTGCAATAGGAACATTATCTTCTTATTTCTTTAGCATTTTTGAAGAAAAAGTTGATACAAGAGATGAGGAATAACATATATAATATTAACTAAGGGAACGTAAATTAATTCGGAGGAGAAAGAATGGAAAGAAGTTCAGGGATTTTGATGCACATTACTTCCTTACCTGGTGAGTTTGGAATAGGAACTTTAGGAGAAGAGGCCTATAAATTTGTTGATGAAATTAAGGCTGCAGGTTTGAAGTATTGGCAAGTTTTGCCTTTAACTCCAGTAGGTTATGGGAATTCACCATATAGTAGTACATCAGCTTTTGCTAACAATGTCTTGATGATAGATCCTCGTAAGTTAGAAGAGATGGGGCTTTTGACTAAGGCTGAAGTGGAAGTTGCAAAATATGATGGTGATTATCCTGAAACAAAGGCTGATTATGATTTCGCAGATAAAAATACTAGAAAATTTTTAGACTTAGCTTATGCAAGGTTAACTTCTGAGAAGCTAGAGAGCTTTACAAAGTTTAAAGAAGATAACGCAGTTTGGTTGGATAATTATGTTCTATATGAAGCCCTACGCTTAAGCTTTGATAAAAAAATGTGGCAAGACTGGCCTGAAGCAGCTAGAGATAGAAATCCAGAATATTTAGATGCTTTCATTAGTGAAGATAAAAACAAGATCTTAATAGATAAGCTTGCTTTTGCTCAATGGATTTTTAGAGTGCAATGGGATGCCCTAAAGTCATATGCAAACGAAAATGGAATAGAAATTATTGGTGATATACCAATTTTCCCAGCTTTAGATAGTGCTGATGCATGGGCTAATCCTGAACTATTCCAGTTAAATGAGTTAGGACATACTGTTTTCAAAGCTGGAGTACCACCTGACTATTTCTCTGAAGATGGGCAGTTATGGGGGAACCCATTATTTGCATGGGAAAAACATGCAGAGCAAGATTATGCTTGGTGGGTCTCTCGAGTAAGAAACACAATGGTTCTTTTTGACATAGTTCGTATAGATCACTTTAGAGGTTTCTCAGCATATTGGGCTGTTCCAGGGGAGGATGACACTGCTCGTGATGGTGAGTGGATTAAAGGCCCTGGCATGGATTTATTCGAAGTATTACACAGAGAGATTGATGATTTGAAAGTTATTGCTGAAGATCTAGGAGAAATTGATGAGGAGTCAGCCCAGTTGTTAGAAGACAGTGGCTACCCAGGTATGGAGATTCTAATGTTCTCATTAGATCCGGATGGAGAGACTTTGCCTGAAGATTTTAAACAACATAAACTAGTTTATACAGGAACACACGATAATGACACTGTGTTAGGTTGGCTAGATGAACTAGAGGACAAAGAAAGAGAATTTGCATTTGAGTATTGTGATATAGATCCAAATTCTGATTGGGAAACTAAGGGCCCTGAGAATCCAGCAGCAAGAGGATTCATAGAAGCTTGTTGGAAAACTAAATGTGACGTGGTAATTATTCCAACACAAGATTTCCTGGGGATGGGAACCGAGCGAAGAATGAATATGCCAAGTACGCTAAACGATGTTAACTGGACATTTAGAGCAACAGAGGCAGAATTAGCTGAGTTGGATATTGATTGGATTAAAAACTTGAATAAAGAATATAACCGTTAAGAAGTATTATTTTCTAAATAATAATTAAGACCTAACGACGGAGAGAGTGAAGAGAAAATGCTTCTCAGATATTGAGTCTGAGTAGCATTTTTCTTTAAATTAATAAATGAATAATGAAGATGCAAAAATCTTCTTTAAAATTATAGTCACTGAGAAAAATAAATAGAGAAAAGAAATTATATTATAAAAGAGTGTAATTTATGCAAAAAGATTTTAAAAGAAGTTCAGGAACTTTGTTACATATTAGTTCTTTGCCGGGACCATTTGGGATTGGAACTTTAGGGAAGTCAGCCTATGATTTTGTGGACAAGTTAGCAGATGCTGGAATGAGTTATTGGCAAATTTTGCCACTTACTCCAATTAATGATGCAATTTCTCCATATAGTAGTATATCTGCTTTCGCAAGTAATGTTCTTTTCATTGACCCTGAGATTCTAGTCGAGATGGGATATTTAGCTGAGAAGGAATTACAATATTTTTACTATAGTGAGCAAGATTCAATCAAGACAAATTATCAGTTCGCTTTTGCAAATGCTGATAAGTATTTAAGCTTGGCTTTTTCTAGATTTGATGACAGAGGAGAGTCAGAGTTAAGAGAGTTTATACAAACAGAGAAAGAGTGGCTACTAGATTATGCCTATTTTATTGTATTGCATGAATTTTATGATAAAGCCTGGTATGAATGGCCTGAACCCGCTAAGTTTAGAGATGAAGAATTTTTAGAAGATTTTTTCTCACAAGAGGATATGCAAGAAAAAGTTTTGGAGATTTGTTTTAGACAGTGGTTATTCTTTAAACAATGGTTTAGTTTAAAAAATTATGCAAATTCTAAAGGGGTTAAACTTTTTGGCGATATGCCTATATATCTTTCATATGACAGTGTAGATCTTTGGACAAGACCTAGAGAGTTTATGCTAGACGCTGAATTTAAACCTTTAATGGTATCCGGTTTTCCGGCTTTTACTGAGGATGGAGAAGGACAAATCTGGAATAATCCACTTTATAATTGGGCAGAGATGTCGAAGAATAATTATGAGTGGTGGATAAATAGAATTTCTCATTCTATGAGGATTTTAGATACAATGAGGATTGACCATTTTCGTGCTTTTGCTCATTTCTTTGCTATACCAAATGATTCGAATACAACGAAGACCGGCGTTTGGCTTGAAGGACCAGGTTTAGGTTTTTTTGAAGAAGTACAAAAAAGAGTTGCTAATTTAGAAATAATTGCAGAAGATTTAGGTGGAGAATCGGACCCATTAGTCAGAGAAATTTTGAAATGCAATAATTTCCCGGGTATGATGGTAATGATCAATGAGTTTATGTGGGGCAAAGGTGCAGAGAATCTTCCGTACACTTACAAGGATAACAAGATAGCTTATACATCAACTCATGATAGCTATACGATTATTGGCTGGTTAAATGAGAAAGAAAATAAGCATAATAGAGATTTTGCTTTGGATTATTGCGATGCGAAATTTAAAGATACGAAGAAAGATAATGAAAAAAAACTTGCAGTTGCAAAATCTTTCATCAAAACATGCTGGAATACAAAGGCAATAATAACTATGGTGCCGGTACAGGATTTACTTGCTTTAGACAATTCTAGAGCCATGAATAAGCCTGGAACTGTCAATGATTTTAACTGGACCTTTAGAATAACCAAGAATGAGCTAGATCAAATAGATACACAATGGATATATGATCTTAATGAGACTTACCAAAGGATAGTAAAAAATGAACTGGAAAAATGATATTTGGATACAAAGAAATAATTTTGAGAATATTAATGGGACTAATGAGAGCTCAGTTGCTTTAAGCGATAATCTTGGACAAAATGTTCTAGAGGATAAAACAAAGCATGAGCAAGATTTGTTAGCGAATTTAGTTTTGAATAGAAATTTTGACAAATATGATTTGTACCTGATAGACAAAAATAATTTCCTAGATATTTTACATGATCCATTTCTTATGCAAGGTATGGACAAGGCTGCTGAGATAGCTTATGAAGCTTGCGTAAATCAAAGAAGAGTTTTCATACATGGTGACTATGATGCAGATGGACTAACTAGTAGTTCGATTCTATATAAGTTTTTTACTAGACTTGGTTTAAGCAAAGACAATATAAAAATTTTCATACCTAATAGATTAGAAGATGGATATGGGTTAAGTCCCAAAACTTTGTCAGAAGTTTATAATTTTGATGCTGAATTGTTGGTAACTGTAGACTGTGGTATTAAGTCAGTCTCAGAGTTTGCAGAGTTAAAACAAGCTGGAATACAATGTTTGCTTACTGATCACCACTTACCAGATGAAATTATACCTGAGGCTGACGCTGTAATAGATCCTCATATTTTAGGTGATAACTACCCTATGAGAGACCTAGCAGGTGCAGGTGTTGCATATAAGTTGTGTCAAGCAATCGTACAAAAATACAATCTAGATGAATCACTTTTGGATGATCTTGCTGCTTTGGCCATGATAGGAACTGTAGCTGATGTTATGCCTTTGCGTAATGAAAATAGACATATTGTCAATCTTGGCCTTCAGGAGATTGCTAATGGCAGCTTAGTTGCTGTGCGAGAAATGGCTAAAGAGATGAAGCTAAATCCTGAGAAATTGACAGCGGAGAATTTTGCTTTTTCAATTTGTCCTAGAATTAATGCAACAGGTAGAATGGGACAGAATGATGTAGCTCTAGACCTTTTATTATGTGAAGATTTAGCTGAGTCAAGAATTTTAATCAACAATCTTGAAGCTATCAATAATGAGAGGAAAAATCTGCAAAATTCAACAGTAAAGGAAATTGATGCTTACTTAGAGCAACATCCAGAACTGTTAAATGAACCATTGATCCTTCTAAAAGGTGAAAATTGGCACACAGGAATATTAGGTATAATTTCCGCGCGCATTCAAGAAAATTGGCAAAAATCAACAATAATACTAGGCCTAGATAATAGTGAAATTTCTGAAAATAATTCGAGAGTTTTCAAAGGTTCAGGAAGAAGTTATGCAGAGTTTGATTTGCATAGAGTAATGTCAAAAGTTGATGATTATCTCTATAAGTTTGGTGGACACAAGAAGGCATGTGGTCTCAGTGTAGAAGAAGATAAATGGGATGAGTTTTATAAGCATGCTATGCAAGCAGCTAGGGAAGAATTGAAACAGACTCAAAGTGACGATAATCTAGCAAATGCAAATAAGATTATTTATGATCTTGAAATTAGCCCAGATGCAGTTAATCTGGTTGAGGCTATGAGTTTAGAGGCATTAGAACCTTTAGGAGAGCAAAATTCTAAACCTGTATTTTTGCTAAATAACCTTAGAGTTAATAGCATTAGAACGATTGGTAAGGGCAAGCATCTAAAACTTGATTTTATTAATAATGATCAATTGCTTACCGGAATAGCCTTTAATAAGGGGGACTTAATAAATGTAATAAAAGCAGGTGATGAAGTATCGTTATTAGCTAATCTGGAAATTAATAGATGGAAAGACAATGTAGAAGTTCAATTAAATATTAGTGATTTGGCTTTTGCAGAAGAGGCCAAGTATCTGATTTGGGAAAATATAAAAAATATTGATGACAATGAGAAAGATATAATTGAAACTGATGATATTATAGCTTTTTGGAATATTTTAACTAAGTTAAATCCTAAAGGATCTTCGCTAGTATCGCTGAAGAGGATACAGAATTTCACCAGGATTGATAAAGATAAATACTTAAGCCTAGATAATCTGAAATCTATTATGGAAATATTCTCAGAAATGGGATTGCTTAGGGTTGATGCTGAGTTGAGTGAGGATAGCTTTTATTTATCAATACAAAATTCAACGCAACGTGCTAAAATAAGTGATACTAACATAGCAAAAAATCTTATTAAGAAGGGAGTTTTGGTGATTTAATGAGCAAAGAAGCTGAAAATAAAGATAATATAAAAAATACTAGCTCTGAAGAAACAGCTAAAATGAAGAACTATGCCCAGTTGAATCGTGAGGAATTTAAGTCTGAATTAAAAGAAGCTATAGCAAAAGTTCCTTTCTCATATGGACCAGAATGGCCATATTTCCCTTCTTTAGAAGTACTATTATCTAAAGACGATAAACCAGAAGAGAGGACAGAGTATCAGCGACAAATAGATGAGGTCATAGGTATCGCTAAACAACTACTAAGAACTTATGCCTCTTATATAGATGATCCAGAAAATTATGATTTCTCAAGGCTTATTTATGCAGTAGAATTTGCGTTTAAGGCTCATTTGAAACAAAAACGTGCTTCAGGTGATCCATATATTATCCATCCACTTGAAGTCGCAATGAACTTGACTGAGCTAGAAGTTGATGAGGATACTATAATAGCTGCATGTTTACACGATACTGTTGAAGATACTGAAGTTACCTTGCAAGATATTACCGAAAACTTCGGTGAAACTGTTAGTAGCCTAGTTGATGGTGTAACTAAATTAGAGAAATTCACATATAGTTCAAAAGAAGATTTACAAGCAGAGAATTTCCGTAAAATGTTCTTAGCTATGGCTCAAGATATTAGGGTAGTTCTAATTAAACTAGCAGATAGAATGCATAATATGCGTACTATGGAGTATATGCCTGCTCGTAAACAAGAGAGAATTTCCAGAGAAACTATGGATATTTATGCTCCATTAGCAGGGCGCCTTGGTATCTATAGATGGAAGATGGAGTTAGAGGATTTATCATTCAAATACTTAGATCCGACCGCTTACTTTGAATTAGCAGGAGCTATCAAACAAAAACAAAGCGAACGTAATAATTATTTACAAGTAGTTATAGAAGATATTCTCAAGAAGCTAAGCGCAGCAGGAATTAATTGTTCTATTGATGGTAGAACAAAGCATCTATATTCAATATATAGAAAGATGAAGACCAAGCATAAACATCTTAATGAGATTTATGATCTTTTCGCATGTAGAGTTATTGTAAGTACAGTAACAGATTGTTACTCGGTATTTGGAATTGTTCACGATATGTTTAGACCTATGCCAGGTAGGTTCAAAGACTATATAGCAACCCCTAAAGCTAATGGATATCAATCACTACATACTACAGTTGTTGGTCCAAATGGTTTCCCATTTGAAATTCAAATACGTACTGAAGAAATGCATGAATTAGCTGAATATGGTGTAGCTGCTCACTGGCGTTACAAGGCTAAACAAGGTGGAGCTAAATTAAGTAAAAAAGCTAATAAAGAAGATGAGAAGTTAAGCTGGCTAAGACAATTATTAGACTGGCAAAAAGATATGAAAAACTCTACCGATTACATGGAAGAGTTGAGAGAAGGCTTGATTGAGGAAGAGGTCTATGTATTCACCCCTAATGGTGATGTTGTAGCTTTGCCACAAGGATCTTGCCCTATAGATTTTGCCTACATGATTCACTCAGGAGTTGGAAACCACATGTATGGTGCGAGAGTTAATGACCAAATGACTCCTATAGACTACAAGCTTCAAAATGGTGATATAGTTGAAATCTTAACTAGTGAAAGAATCAAGGGTCCAAGTTTAGACTGGCTAAAAATAGTCAAGAGTAATTCTGCTAGAAATAAAATTAATTATTGGTTTAAACAAGAGCGCAAGGCAGAGAGTATTGAGCGTGGTCGTGATGAAGTTGAGAAGGAAATTCGTAAAAATGGTTTCGTTAGCTTACAACTTCTAAGAACAGAGTATTTAGAACCACTATTACGTCGTTATGGATTTAATAGTGTTGATGATATGTACGCAGCTATTGGCCAGAACAGTAAGAATGGTGTAAGCGCTAAAAAAATTGTTCCTAAGCTACGTGATGAATATATTAAAAATCTAAGCGAAGAGAAGCGTCAAGAGCTAGGTTATAGAATTGGTGACAACGGTCAGGTAATATATAGCCCAGTTGATCCTATTTTACAAAAAGCAAAAGATAATGCCGAAAAAGGTATTGGTGATAGAGTTGCTGTAGAGAGCAGCAAGCCTAATAAATACGGTATTATTGTTGAAGGTATTGATAATGTATTGATGAGTCTAGCTAATTGCTGTAACCCTGTTCCTGGTGACGATATAGTTGGTTATATAACTAGAGGAAAAGGTGTTACAGTCCATAGAGTAGATTGTAATAATATGAAGAATCTCGTAGCAATTAAGAGGGATAAATATGAAGGTGAACCTGATAAAAAGATGCTAGAAGAAGCGGGTAGATTGATTAAAGTTTACTGGGATAAAGCTGCATCAAAAGGGGTTTTCCAAGTTCCTATCCTTATTAAAGCTAGAGATAGATCTTCATTACTTGTTGATGTTTCGAATGCTATTTCTGATGAGAAAGTTGCTATAATTTCTGGACAGATGAATTCAGTCAAAGATATGACTGCAAATCTACATTTAATAATAGAAGTTAACTCACAAGAACAATATGACAGATTAATAGGAAGAATTAAAGCTATTCGTGACGTTGTTGATGTTCGTCGTGATGATCTGTAATGTTTACCTTTTTGAGCAAATAGGCTTTATTAATAGCTTTCGAGCTTTTTTCTTAAAAATTTCTTGAGAAAAAATGTAATAATTCGTGAAAAAAGTAATAGAAAAGAAACTATATATTGTATAAATGAACTTGCGTCACCCACAATATATGGTGTATGATTGTTTGTGCGTTGAAAAGCAAGAAATTTTATAAGGAGAATTTTTAATGGCAAGTTCAAAGACATTAACTGATTTAATTCAGAGATATTACACCAAAGAATTAGATAAGAATCCTGATAAAACAGTCTATGATTTATTCGAATGGGATAAACGAGATGTTGTCTTAAAAGACTACATGACCGGAGAAATTTTGACAGAAATGCATGACGTAGAATTCCCAGCAGGTTATTCTCAAAATGCAGTTGATATTGTTGTTTCAAAATATTTCCGTAAAGCGGGTGTTCCAGAGACAGGACACGAAACTTCCTTTAGACAATTAGTTCACAGAATGTCTGATTTCTGGGTTGCAGCTCTAGTTGATGAGAAGATGATTACTGACGAAGAGGCTAAGATTCTATATGATGAAATAGCACATGGTATTCTTTCTCAGAAATTTGCTCCAAACTCACCACAATGGTTTAACACAGGTCTTAAACGTACTCATGGCATAGCTGGTGGTAAGAGCGGTTTATTCTACTACGATCTTGAAGAAGGCAAAGTAAAAGTCTCAGAGGACGACTATACAAGAACTCAAGCTTCTGCATGCTTTATTTTATCAATCAATGACTCATTATTAGGTCCACACTCAATTACAGAAGCATACGTAACTGAGACACGTCTATTCAAAGGTGGTTCTGGTACAGGAAGTAACTTCTCAAATATCAGAGGTAAGAATGAAGGACTATCAGGTGGTGGTGTGTCCTCAGGTTTAATGAGCTTCTTACGTGGTTTAGATAGAAATGCTGGTGCAATCAAATCTGGTGGTACTACAAGACGTGCTGCTAAGATGGTATGTTTAGATGTTGATCACCCAGATATAGAAGAATTTATTAACTGGAAGAGTGAAGAAGAAGATAAAGCTCTGGCACTTATTAAGATGGGTTATGATAGCTCCATGGATGGTGAAGCATACTCAACAGTTTCAGGACAGAACTCTAATAACTCAGTTCGTTTTAGCAATGAATTTATGGAGAAAGTTGCTAATCTAGAAGAAGATCCAGAAGCGACAATTACTCTAAAGGGTAGAGTAGATGATTCTGTAAACAAAGAAGTAAAAGTAGCTGATCTTTGGGAACAATTTAACTACTCAGCTTGGCGTTGTGCCGACCCAGCTCCTCAATTTGATGACACATTTAACGAATGGCATACTTGTCCAGCAGGTTCAGATGGTGAATTAGGTGCAAAGCATAACCGTATTAATGGTACAAACCCTTGTGGAGAGTACGCATTCTTGGATGATACAAGTTGTAACTTAGCTTCAATCAACGTCTTCAGATTCTATGATCTTGAGAGTAAGAAATTTGATATTCAAGGATTTAAACACATAGTATCAATAGTTCAATTAGTGCTAGAAGCTTCAATTCACTGGGGTCAATTCCCAACAGAAGCAATTGCATTGAGAACTCATCAATTCCGTACTACAGGTTTAGGTATGGCTAACTTGGCATCATTGTTGATGGTAATGGGCTTGCCTTATGACTCAATTGAATCCCGTATGTTTTCAGCAGCTTTAATGGCAATCTTAACAGGTCAAAGCTATGCAACATCAGCTTTAGAAGCAGAGAGAGTAGGCTCATTTGAACCATATGAATTGAACAAAGAGCATATGCTACGTGTTATTAGAAACCATGCTAGAGCAGCAGGTGCTAGAACTGATAAACTAGAAGGTTTAAGCTACGAGCCATTAATGATTAACCATAAGATTCTAGAAAGCCTTGGTTTGACAGAGCTATCAAAGACAGTTAAAGATGTTTGGAAGCAAGCTGAAGACTTTGGTAACAAATATGGATATAGAAATGCTCAAGTTTCAGTTATTGCTCCAACCGGAACAATTTCCTTCGCAATGGATTGTGGTGCTACAAGTATTGAACCATTCTTTAGCCACATTAGCTATAAGAAACTTATTGGTGGTGGTTTCATGGTTATTACAAACCCAGTTATTGCTGCAGCATTAGAAAACTTGGGATACTCAGAAGAAGAGGTCAATGATATTGTTGAGTATATCGAACGTAAAGATGAAAACGGCATGATCATTGACGGTAAGATTGAAGGTGCTCCACACTTGAAAGAAGAGCATTTATCAGTATTTGATACAGCTAACGTTGCAGGTTCTGGTAAGAGATTCATTGCTCCTCGTGGACACGTATTAATGGTTGCAGCACTAACACCATTTGTATCAGGAGCGATTTCTAAGACAGTTAACTTGCCAAATATTGCAACAGTTGACGATTTCAAAGAAGTACACTTGCTATCTTGGAAGACTGGTGTCAAAGGTATTACACTTTACCGAGATGGATGTAAAAATTCACAACCATTGAACAATACTTATAACCCAGGAACAGTCGATCAAAAGTTAGAGGATTTAAGTTACGCTGAATTATTGAAATTTGCTCACGATGCCCAAGATAAATTAACAGGTAATATGCCAGTGCAAAACAAACGTACTAAACTCTTGGGTATAAGATCAGGACATACACATCCAGCTTCTATTGATGGAGTTAAAATATATGCAACTGTAAATCGTGATGAGTCTGGTAATATTTCAGAGATTTACATCACCACAGATAGAGAAGGTACTACAATAATGGGATTACTGAACTCATTAAGTAAGACAATCTCAATTATGCTACAGTACCATATCCCACCTGAAAGAATTTCTAAACTTCTAAGAGGCCAAAAATATGAACCATATGGATTTGTACAACGCCACCCTTACATCAAGTCAGTAAGTTCTGTATCAGACTTTATTAGTAAAGTAATTGATATTGAATTGGGGGACTATACAAGAGTACAAGTTAAACCTGACGGCTATGATGGGCCTGATAGCAAATGGGTTCCTAATCAATTAACAGAAAGAATTGAGAACCAAAAAGCAATCTATAATGACTTAGAAGATGATGAAGAACTACCAAGCTTTGATATCGTGGCTACTACTCAAGCAGCAGTAGCTTTCGATGAATTTACAGATGAAACAGAAGAGTATGACGATGATTTCGTTCATAGTTATGCTGAAGATTTAATCGAAGAAGGCGAAAGATTATATGACGGATCTACCTGCTCAACCTGCTCTAGTACAAGATTAGTACAGAATGGTACATGTAAAGTATGCTTAGACTGTGGTACCACTACAGGATGTAGTTAATGATAGATAATAGTCATTAAGCTATAAAATTTAAAACATAAGAAAACCTCGCTACTGCTAATTTGAGTGGCGAGGTTTTTAATTGCTTATTGCTTTAATTAAACTGAGTAAAATTTATTCTATTTATTCTAATCAATAGGTTCTAGAACAAATTTACCAATAAGCTGTTCTGAATCTGTAATATTCAAGAAGGCTCCAGGATGATTATGAGC
>OJLW01000773.1_pt1 | contig 14311 bp, 8 predicted proteins | sample 1597021 | NCBI WGS metagenome assembly OJLW01 (sample SAMEA3904676, study PRJEB24821) | metagenome | biome: Builtin; feature: hospital; material: surface | place: USA | collected 2013-06-03
CTTCACTACTTCTCCTGGTCGAAAGTGGTGATGCATTCACCGCCTGAACCTACCGCCTGAAAGTGTCATAAACCCCTACAGTTTCACACTTGCAGCCCGTAGCTTTAGGAGGTGTCAGTTTTGCTGCTTAATCCGCATTATTCGCAGTAGTACACACCGAGATGCATTAATCGCCCGCATGCCCCGGAAAATGACCGCTCAAGGGCACGCATTGGGCACAAAACATCGGTAGTTTACGGGCTGCTGAAAAGCGGGCGCTACCAAGCTTGATACGCCACTCCAGGCGGCAAGCGCTACGGCCCCACGTTTCCAGGCAGGCGAAGTCCGCTTGCATGGCTAGCCGAAAACAAGAAGGCAATCGAACCTGTCGATACAATGACGCTGATCGAATCGTATCTTGAATCGTAAGGTGGAAGCAGGGAGGCAGCATGAGCATCTCGATGCATCTGGATGAGTACATGGCGCGTCGTGGCATAGTTCCCGACGACACTGTGGTCAACGATGATCCCTGCGCAATCTTCGACGGCAAAGTCGAGCGCGACGGTAGGTCGCAGCAGGACCTTGAAGAGTCAGAGCGGCGCTTAGAAGAAGCGGAGTCCGCAATTTTGGATGCGCTAGGCGATTAATTGGCGAAAAACTGAGCGTTCTAGTCGCACATTGACACTCACTCTGAGTGTGATGTTCATCACCGATTAGGTGTAAATCGACGCGGTCATCGTGGTTTCATTTTCCGTTGCCGATGCCGCCACGGGGATGAAGCGCAAGCAATTTCTCGTCAGGGGAACACTGTTTTCTACCTGCGAAGTTCTTTCACTTTCGGGACATTGAGTTCGCTGATGTCGCAGCTGTGTCGGGCCTCTCGTTTTGGGGCTGCAAATTATCTTCGCGTTGATGGCGCCGCAAAACTGCGCGAGAAAAACATGATGGATTCCTCATGATTTATGGCATAGTGTCCTGGCAAGGATTTGGAAACAAAATATGTTTTCATTTCGTACCCCACAAGATAAGGACCTCAGCCACGTGAAATACGAAAAACTCGCCACTTTGTCGACCAATGTCGTAACTGCTCCAGATCTGGGTGCTTTTGCAATCACTTTTGCCGGTCAATCGCAACCATGGCTGGACACTCTCTCCAGCGTCATGGCCAGTGGCAACTCAAAGAAACTACGCGAAGTTTTCACTCGCGCTGAGGAACTGCTCGCACCGCTTGACGACGATCTCATCGGCCAGCTTCCCGCAGGTTTTGACCCCTTTGGCTGGGCAATCTCACTCGTGACAGACGAGCCTTTTACCGGAGATACAACCAACCCTGCGGTCAGCGTCCCGGGCATCGTCTTGGCACAGTTGGGCATTGTTGAGTTGCTGGCAAAGCAGGGAATTAATATCACCGAAGCGGTAGCGGTAACCGGTCATTCGCAAGGTGTTCTTGCCGCTGAGATTGTCGCTCACCCAGAGAAGGCAGCAGAGCTTGTTGCACTTGCTCGCCTCATCGGTGTCGCGTGTGCGCGCGGAAGCCGAGTAGCTGGATTTGGGCGCGCGCCGATGATGAGCATCTCTGGCCTGACGGTCGAGGAGTTGGAACCTCTGCTCCCACAGGGTTGCGTCATCGGTCTGAAGAATACGCAGACCACTAGCGTAGTTATCGGCAAGCAAGATGAACTAGACCAGCTGGCAGAGCAGCTCGCAGCGCAGCAGCCGAAGGGGCGGGAAGTCGAATGGACAGTTTTGCCAGTTAGCGGCGCATTCCATCACCCAGCGCTGGCACCTGTCGTGGCATGGGTAGTGGAGCGAGCTGAGCGCATTGGGCTAGATGCGGAAACGGCGGACCGGCTTGCGCGTGCAATCTTGGTTGACCCCAGTGACTGGAGCGCCGAAGTACGGGGGCTCATAGACCTTGGGGCAACCACCATTTTGGATCTGGGGCCGAACACAGGCGTCGTCACGCTGACAGAACGTAACTCCGAAGGCTATGGCGTAGCGGTGATTGCTGCGGCAACAGCTGCGGGGAGGGGCGTCCTGTCTGAGAGCGACATTGAGCATCCGACATCGTGGCTGGAGTTTGCACCGCGTTTGGTCACTGGGGATAAGCCCCGTGTCGAGACGAAGTTCACCAAGTTGACCGGGCGCTCGCCCATTCTGCTCGGTGGTATGACCCCGACAACCGTCGACCCTGAGATTGTGGCGGCTGCTGCGAATGCGGGGTTCTGGGCGGAGCTGGCCGGTGGCGGCCAAGTCACGCCGGAGATCTTCGAGGCTAATGTGGCGCGACTCTCCGAACTGCTCGAGGAGGGCCGCAGTGCACAGTTCAACACCATGTTTTTGGATCCGTACCTGTGGGGTTTGCATATTGGAAGCCGGCGTTTGCTCCCGCGTGCGGTGGCAGCGGGGCGACCGATTGATGGTGTCACCATCTCTGCGGGCATCCCCGAGGTGGACGAGGCAGTAGAGCTAGTAAAGCAGCTGCGCGAGGGCGGAATTCCGCATATTTCCTTCAAGCCGGGCACAATCGCACAAATCGAGTCGGTGCTTGAAATTGCAGATACCTTGGCGCAGCAGGACACACCGTATCCAATAATCATGCAGGTTGAAGGTGGGCGTGCTGGTGGCCATCACTCCTGGGAAGACCTCGATGACCTGCTAATTAACACCTACGCAAAGATCCGCAGGCGAGATGTGGTGCTTGCTGTTGGCGGTGGCATCGGCAAGCCAGAACAGGCCCGTGATTATCTGATGGGCACGTGGTCGACACGTTACGGGTTGGCGCCGATGCCGGTAGATGCTGTCATCATTGGCACAGCTGCGATGGCGGCAAAGGAGTCGACCGCCTCTGAGTCCGTGAAACAAATGCTGGTCGACACCGTCGGCACTGACAACTGGATTCCCGCCGGTAGCGCCATGGATGGCATGGCGTCGGGGCGCAGCCAGTTGGGTGCTGATATCCACGAAATTGATAACGCCGCAGCACGCGCAGGCAGATTGCTTGACGAAGTCGCAGGTGATCTCACTAAGGTCACTGAACGACGCGCAGAGATCATCGAGGCAATTAACGCCACCGCGAAGCCGTACTTCGGAGATGTCAGCACCATGACGTATGCCGAGGTGCTGAATCGCTATCTCGAATTGTGTGCGCCCGAAGGGACGTTCCTCGATCCGACGTGGTCGACGCGCTTTGTCGCACTCGTCGACCGTGTAGAGGCACGATTGAATGCAGTCGATGCGGGCACGTTTGCCGCGCTTGCCGACGGCGACAGCTTGCGCACCCAGCCGCAGACCGAAATCTCGCGACTATCCGGCCTGTTGGACCTGGATACCCAGCTCCACCCAGCAGATGTCACTTTCTTTATCTCTGAGCTCTGCCGCACACCCGGCAAACCTGTGCCATTCGTTCCGGTTATCGATGCTGAGGTTCGTCGCTGGTGGCGATCGGACTCCCTATGGCAGGCGCATGACTCTCGCTACGATGCGGATCAAGTCTGCATCATCCCAGGGCCGCAAGCTGTTTCGGGCATTACCCGCGCGAATGAGCCAGTAGCAGAGATTCTGGGCCGGTTTGAAAAAGCTACCGCACAAGCATTGATGGATACCGGCTACCTGCCGGAGGTACCTGTTGACGCCCTCAGCCGGATGCTCGCAGCACCTGTGATTTGGTGGGCTGGCCGACAGCAGTCGAACCCGGCGCTGGCACTTGGCGCGGAACATGAGTGGGTATGTGTATCTGGCGCAAGTGATGTCTCTCGTTCGCAACGCCTGGAACACCCAGGTACTGGTGCCATTCTGGAGACCATTGGAGCTGATGGGAGCAATGATGAGGTCGGGGAGGACTTCGTCTGGGCACAGCTGACGGTGCCGCTGCCCGATGCTGCGGGTGAGAATACGAAACTGCGAATTCGCCTGTGCCAGAGTGCAGGGGTGGGCGCAGTGCCCGTCGTTAAGCATGAGGATGCGACAGCCGCGATGCGGGAGCTAACGCGAATCGCAGCTGGCGGTGAGCTTGCAAACATCGTCGATGGGGTCGCGGAGTGGGAATCCGTGTGGGATCCGATGGCGATGGCTGACTACGATGCGGTCACTATTGCAGCTGCCGGCGATGAGTCACAGGCGACGGTGCCGGACGCGTTGGTTGGGCATGCTTGGCCAGCGATTTTTGCGGCAGTCGCGCAGGCGCGTACTGAGACCGGCATTGATGTTGTTGAGGGCATGCTCGCGCTTGTTCACCTTGAGCATCACATTCGTATGATTGGGGCTCTGCCGCAGGAAACCACAACGTTGCGGATTAGTGCGCGTGTCGACGAGGTCGTTGATACGGACTTAGGGCGACTCGTCGTGGTGCGCGCGGAGGTTCGTGATGGCGGTACGCTGCTCGCTACCTTGAGTGAACGCTTTGCCATTCGTGGCCGAAACGGCGGCGAGACAGCGCGGACCAACACTGTGCCATTTCCAACGGTCACGGATACGCCACGGAGTTTCCGCGGTGCGTTGACCGTGGAAGCGCCTAAGGCGATGGAGCCATTTAGCTATGTCACGGGCGATCGCAATCCTATCCACGTCGATTCCCGTGCAGCTGCGCTAGCTGGTCTACCAGGGGTTATTGTCCATGGAATGTGGCTGTCGGCGATGGCCGAGCATGCGGCTGTTGTCACGTCGGATGCCGGCATTGGCAATCGGGTGATTGAGTTCACTGCGACTATGCTGAGCCCGGTTCTACCTGGACAGCAAGTGAAATTCTCTGTCGAACGCCGTGGTTTTGATGACCGCCCAGGCGCCGGTGAAGTCCGCGAAGTCACGGCCAAAGTAGATGGCGAGCTGGTATTGACCGCCACTGCTGTAATCGCCGCACCGACGACCGCATATGTCTTCCCTGGTCAGGGGATTCAATCACAGGGGATGGGGCTGTCTGCTCGGACTCGCAGCGTAGCGGCCCGCCGCGTGTGGGACCAGGCTGATGCGATGACCCGAGAGAAGCTTGGCTTTTCCGTACTGGCTATTGTCCGGGACAACCCGGTAGAGGTGGTCGTGGATGGTGTGCGCTATTTCCACCCAGAAGGTGTTCTGAATCTGACTCAGTTCACCCAGGTTGCGATGGCGACGTTGGGGCTGGCACAGGTTGCGGAGCTCCGTGAAGCAGGGCTGCTAGATGAAACAGCTCACTTTGCGGGACACTCTGTCGGTGAGTACAACGCGCTGGCGGCTTTCGCTGGTGCGCTTGACGCAGACGCCGTCTTGGAGGTTGTCTACCGCCGCGGTTTGACCATGCATGAACTGGTCGAACGTGATGAGCAGGGGAGGTCCAACTATGGTTTGTGCGCCTTGCGTCCGGACAAGATTGGCGTGGGCGAGGACGAGGTCACTGAGTTTGTTAATCGGTTGTCGCAGGAAACCGGTGAGTTCCTCGAAGTCGTAAATCTCAACCTGGCAGGCAAGCAGTACGCCGTCGCCGGCACCGTCGCGGGGCTGGCGGCATTGGCTGAACAGTGCGAGCGCCGTAGCTCGGACGGCAAGGGATTCGTGCGTATCCCAGGTATTGATGTGCCATTCCACTCCAGTGTCCTACGCGACGGTGTGGATTCCTTCCGTAAACACCTGGAGCGGCTGCTGCCGGCGGAAATCGCTCCAGAACGCCTGGTGGGACGCTATATCCCGAATCTCACCGCGACCTCTTTTGAGCTGACTGAGAAGTTCGTCCGCCAGATGGCTGCAGTCGTCGACTCAGACATTCTGGAAAACATCCTTGCCGATTTCGACTCTGCCGCTGAAAACCCGGCGCGTCTGGCCCGCATGTTGCTGGTCGAACTGTTGGCCTGGCAATTCTGCTCACCGGTGAGGTGGATTGAAACGCAGGATCTGCTGCTTGAGGATCTTGGCGTCAGCCGCATTATTGAAGTCGGTGTAGGTACAGCGCCCACACTGGCAAACCTGGCTGCCCGTACCTGCCAGCTGCCCCGTCACCGAAGCCGGGACATTCGAGTGTTCAATCTCGAACGTGATGCTGATGCAGTGTTTATGCGCGACCAAATTCAGCCGGAAAAGCCTGAGTCCGAGTCGGAGGTGACAACAGAGCAGGACGCGGCGCAGGCTCTATCTGGAGCAGCGGGAGAAACAGGAGAAGCGGGAGCAGCGGCCGCAGCGGAGCCGACGGTATCCGCCGACCAATCCGCGGCGACCGAACAGGCCACCACGATCACGAGTTCTGCCACTCCGGCTGCCGAAGTTGCTGATATTTCCGTCAGCCCGGCAGAAGCGCTGGAAGTTCTTATTTGCCAATGGACGAAGGTGCGCCCCGACCAGCTCGGTGCCGCTGACTCCATCGAGACTCTGGTCGATGGAGTCTCATCTCGACGCAATCAACTGCTGCTCGATCTCGGAGTGGAATTCGACCTCGGTTCAATCGAGGGGGCAGCAGATGCGGAACTGGCGGATCTAAAGGACAAGATTGATAGCTTGGCCAGTGGGTATTCGGCATTCGGTCCGATCCTCTCCGAAGCCATTGCCGACGGTATTCGCAGGATTACCGGTCCCGCTGGTGCAGGCGCGAATTACATTGATGATTATGTGCTGGGTGAATGGCAGCTTGGCAAGGGGTGGGCAACCGCAGTCAGTGCTGAGGTGATGCTTGGTACTCGTGAGGGCGCATCCCTGCGCGGCGGCAATCTTGCGCATCTGGCACCGGCCGCCCCAACCAGTACTGCTGAACTCAACCAGCTGATCGATGAAGCGATCCTTGCGGTCGCCACGCAGCGCGGTGTAGCTGTCGCTAAGCCGTCGGCAGGTGACAGCGGTGCTGGGGTGGTCGACTCGGCTGCACTCACTGAGTTTGTAGATAAACTGACAGGTCAGCGAGGCATTCTTGCGACCGCGGCACGCACGATTCTGGAGCAACTCGGCCACGAGATTACCGATGCCATTGACTTCGATGCCGAAGACGCCGACAGCAACCTGGTAAATCTTGTCACCGCTGAACTCGGCGCGGACTGGCCGAAGCTGGTCACCCCGACGTTTACGCCCACCAAGGCAGTGCTTCTCGACGACCGCTGGGCCACCTCCCGCGATGACCTCGCGCGCCTATGGGCAGCCGCTGATGAGGATGTGGCTGGCATCGCGCCGGGCAGTATCCATGAAACCGCAGTTGAGCAGGCACAGTGGTGGGCTGCCAAGGCAGACGAGGCAGGACGGACACAGTTGGCGAGTATCTACCGCCAGTTGGCGGATGAGGTCATCACGAATGTGGACGAACTGCCGATGAGCTCCGACATTGCAGTTGTTACCGGCGCATCGCCAAATTCGATTGGTTCTGCCGTAACTGCACAGCTGCTGTCTCAGGGTGCAACCGTTGTTGTTACCACTTCACGCCTTGGACGCGAACGCCTGAGCTTCTACAAGCAGCTCTATCGCGTGAATGCGCAGGGCGAGGCGAAGCTGTGGGTGGTACCGGCGAACTTGTCCAGTTTCCAGGACCTGGATTCCCTTATCGACTGGATTGGAACCGAGCAGACTACGACGATTGGTGCGGAAGTGGTCGTGACCAAGCCCGCACTGTCACCGACGCTACTATTCCCGTTCGCGGCGCCTACGGTTTCGGGCTCGCTTGCCGACGCCGGTCCCGCGTCCGAGACCCAAATGCGTCTGCTTCTGTGGTCGGTGGAACGACTCATCGCAGGGATGTCAGCACTTGGCGGGGACAATAATCTGCAGCATCGTTTGCACGTGGTGCTGCCGGGTTCACCGAACCGTGGTCGCTTCGGCGGCGATGGTGCCTATGGTGAAGCCAAGGCCGCTCTCGACGCAGTGGTGGCGCGCTGGAATGTGGAGGACGCTTGGCGTACGCGCACCACTCTGGCTCATGCACAGATTGGTTGGGTCCGAGGAACCAACCTGATGGGTGGAAACGATTCGTTGGTTGCTGCAGTGGAAGCAAAGGGAGTCCGCACCTTCTCCACCGAAGAAATGGCAGCTGAACTGATTGAGCTCGCGAGCTCGGAGACTCGGAAGAATGCTCAAACCCGCCCGATTCAGGCCGATCTCACCGGTGGATTGGGTGACGTTGACCTCAACATTGCGCAATTGGCGCAGGAGGCTGCACAGGCGGCTGGCCTATCAGCTCAAAACTCCGAGGTCGCTAGCGGGGCGCGCTCGCAGGAGCCGTCGTCAAGCCGTGTCTTAAGCGGCCTGCCAAGCCCGCGTCGACCGATTTCGCAGACAACACCGACCTTTGGTGACATCGCAGCGGCTCCGGAGGACATGGTGGTCATCGTGGGCGCCGGTGAGCTTGGACCGTACGGTTCTTCCCGGACGCGCTTTGAGGCCGAAGTCGATGATATTTCTGCAGCGGGAATTGTGGAATTAGCCTGGTCAATGGGGCTGATTTCCTATGAGGGTGGCTGGCGCGATGCCGATGGGCAACCGTTGGCAGAAAGCGACATTGCTTCGCGCTACCGCGATGAAGTGTTGGCGCGAGTTGGTGTGCGTCGTTACGCCGATGATGGCGATTTGGTTGATAATACGATGACTGAGCTGACCACGGTCTACCTGGATCGTGCGTTGAGCTTTGCGGTGCGCGATCGCGCGGCAGCGGAGACTTTTGTCAGTTCCAACCCGGACAACACCACTGTGAGCTTCGATGCTGAGACAGGGCAGTGGCTTGTGACACGAGCCGCTGGCACGCCGGTTCAGGTTCCGCGCCGAATGGCGATGAGCCGCTATGTTGGCGGTCAGATTCCGCAGGGCTTTGACCCGGCACGCTACGGTATTCCGGCGGACATGATGGACAATCTGGACCGCGTGAGCTTGTGGAACATTGTCTGTACTGTTGATGCGTTCCTGTCATCGGGCTTCAGCCCAGCGCAACTGCTGGAAGCGGTCAACCCGGCGCGAGTGTCGTCGACACAGGGCACAGGTATTGGTGCGATGGAGTCGCTGCGCAGTCTCTACATCGACGGCCTGCTGGGGCAACCGCGAGCCAATGACGTCCTGCAGGAGGCATTGCCAAATGTGATTGCCGCCCACGTTATGCAGTCTTATGTCGGTGGCTACGGACAGATGATTCACCCTGTCGCAGCCTGTGCAACGGCAGCGGTGTCGGTGGAGGAGGGCGTCGACAAGATAGCCCTGGGTAAGGCAGATTTCGTTGTCGCAGGTGGCTTCGATGACTTATCCACAGAGGGGATTACAGGTTTCGGCGACATGGCCGCCACAGCTGACTCCGCCACCATGGAAGATAAGGGTATCGACCATGCGTACTTCTCCAGGCCGAACGATCGTCGACGCGGAGGCTTCGTGGAGTCGCAAGGTGGCGGAACGGTGCTGTTGGCTCGCGGAGACATCGCTCGTGACATGGGACTCCCCGTGCTCGGTGTCGTTGCATACGCACAGTCCTTCGCCGACGGCGCGCACACATCCATCCCGGCGCCGGGTTTGGGTGCACTAGCGGCAGCTCAGGGCGGCGAGAAGTCTCGGTTGGCTCGCGCACTTGCATCACTCGATGTCACTGCGGATCAGGTCGCGGTGTTGTCCAAGCACGATACCTCGACCAATGCCAATGACCCCAATGAGTCTGAACTGCATGAACGCATTGCAGATGAACTCGGTCGCGAGCGCTCGAACCCGCTGCTGGGGGTCTCTCAGAAATCCCTGACCGGGCACGCCAAGGGTGGAGCTGCAGCGTTCCAGATCATTGGTCTGACTCAAGTATTGCGCAGCGGCATTGTGCCAGGTAATCGATCGCTGGACTGCGTCGATCCCGCATTGGCTGAGCATTCGCGTCTGGTATGGCCAACGAAGGCAGTCAATTTCGGCAATACGTTGCCGCTGAAGGCTGGCTTTGTTACCTCGCTCGGGTTCGGACATGTTTCGGCACTGGTGGCAGTCGTCCATCCGGAAGCTTTCTATCAAGCGATAGTGCAGCACGATGGCGCTGAGGCTGCGGAGCGTTGGCGTAGCGCGGCGCACAACCGCGAAGCGGCTGGTCTGCGTCGCATTGATGAGGCTATTTACGGTGGGGAAGCTCTCTACGAGCGTCCACGCGAGCGAAACCTGGCGGACGGTGGTCGGTTCGGTTCACCCGCTGCATTGGAAAAGGCCGTTCTGCTTTCCGATGGCGCCCGTCTGATCGATGGTGTCCTCCAACCATGATTGGCGTAGACCTCGTCTATATTCCGAGCTTCGAAGAGCAGCTGAATATGCCAGGAAGTCAGTTCGCGCAGGCGGTTTTCACACCGGCTGAGCTACTGATAGCAAAGCGTCGCGGAGCAGTCGGCGGCGCGCTGGCGCGTCACTTAGCGGGCCGCTGGGCTGCGAAGGAAGCCTTCATCAAGGCCTGGTCGCAGACTCTCTTCGGCAGTCAACCGCCGATTGCGCGAGATCAGCTGGACTGGCGGGAAATAGAGGTGCAGCCGGATGCTTACGGTCGCGTGAGCATCAGTCTCCACGGAGCTGTGAGCCGCCATTTCCACGATCAGGGGTGGCAGCTGGGGCCGTCGTTAAGCATCTCGCACGACGGCGAATACGCAATCGCCGTCGTACGCTTGGACTAGTCCGGCGCAGTGCTAATCGACGGACTTTTGACGGCGACCGACCAGGATGCCAGCACCGAAGATTAGCGCGCCCAGGATTGCGCCGGTTCCGGCGACTGCAACTGTTTGGAGCGGAGAATTGGTCGCGGCCTGCTGGGTCTGCACATCAACTTCGTCGAGCCCATTACCGGAAGCGTTGGACTTTGCGGAAGCCTTGCCAGATGCCTTGGATGCGCCACTGGCCTTGGACTCTCCGGTCTTGGAGGCACCGGCCTTCACAGCTTCTTCTCGTTCTTTGGCGGAGCCACCGACGCTGAGATCCGTGGCCGTGTCTTGGCTGCGGTCGGAAGAACCGTGTGCAGCAAAGGTGTAGAGTGCGCAGTCATTTTCGACGCAGTTGGCGGCCGAGGTGACGGCCTCGACATTGAGCGTGGTAGAGAAGCTTCCGTCGGCGGACATCTGGGAGGTGCGGACAAACTCAGCGGCGGAGAAAGCATCAGCGTTGGTGGTGGAGAACTTGTTCTTCTCAGCCACTGCGACGTAGATGCCGTTGCCGCTGGTTTTGAATCCGGTGCCGGAGACGGTAATTGCGGTGCTGCCCGATGGGTTCAGTTCCGTGGTGGACAGGCTTACCGCCGGGGTTCCGGTCGAGGAGCTGCTGTCGTTGGAGCTGCTGGAGCTGCTAGAGCCGCTGGAACCGGTGGTGCTACTCGACCCACTAGACCCCGTGCTACCACTGGCGCTGGAGCTTGCGCTGCCTGCGGACTGTGAGGAGCCACCGCCGGACGGCAGGGTAGCGTCCTGCTTGGCAGCTCCGCCGGCAAACGATACTGCTGTCGCCGTGTCCTGGCTGCGGTCGGAAGAACCGTGAGCAGCAATGGTGTAGACCGAGCAAGCGTTCTGCATGCAGTCTGCCGTGCCGAACTTCGCGCTGACCGGAAGATCCACGCTGAAGCTGCCGTCGGACTTCAGGTTGCCGCGAGAGGTAGACACAAACTTGGTATCCGGGCCGAAGGAATCGGCGTTGGTCACATCCATCTGGTCATTTTGCGCGATACCGACGTAGATGCCCGGTCCAGAGGTCTTGAATCCCTTGCCTTCGACTCGAATGGTGTCGCCGCTCGGGTTCAAGTCTGAGGTCTTGGATAGGCTCACCGATGCGCTACCTCGTGACTGCGACGGTGACTGCGAGCCCGAACCAGTGCTCTGGCCACCACTCGGTGCCGCGCCGGTGGAACCCTGCGATTGAGCAGCCTGGGAAGTAGCACCCGCCTTGAAAGTGATGGGGACCCACTGGTCATTGCTGCGGTCAGAAAGATTAGGGAACGCAGTAAAGGAGGCTACGTAGCACTGGGTGGAGGTGCAGTCGACATCGCCAAAGCTGGTCGCGACCTTCATCTCCTGCGTAAAACTTCCGTCAGCGCCGACCGTGACCTTGGCCGCTTCGCCATAGGTCGAGGGGTAGCCCGACTTTGGCTTCTCGATTGTCTGGGCCAGGTAAATATTTGCGTTAGCGGGGTAGCCGACTCCCTTGATGGTCACGGTGGCGCCGTCGGAAAGATCAGTGGCAGGGGTCACGGAGAGCTGGCGCTCAGACTGATCGGTGCTACCGCCGAGAAGGTCACCGATGCCGGGGAGCGAACCGCCGAGCTGTCCAATCGATGGCAGCGACTGTGCCGATGCGGGGACTGCGGGTAGGAATCCCGTACTCACTACGATTGCCGAAGCTAGAACAATAGAGCGGGGAAGCAGACTCCGTCGGAAAGCGCCCTGCGTCGTGGACATGTAAACCTCTGATTCTGTTTGGGAGTTCCGGCGCAGGCGCGGCGAAAAACAGGGAACCCCACCGCGCTGACCAGAGTAAAGCGTAAACTAAGGCAAGCCTACCCTCCGCGTATTGGTAAGGGCAATAAATGCCCCTGCCGAGGTGGGGAGGGGAGCTTTCTAGTCTGCTGCCTCTGCGACGCTCATGAGATAAGAGATAGTCATGCGTTTGATTTCCTGCACCGTCAGCTCGTAATGAGCTTCCCGCTCAGCATCGCTTCCCGGATGGTCCACCGCATAATTCAGCAGGGCGTACGTGGCGTTAATCATGAGGTCGGAGATGAAGTTCAGTTCCGCATCGCTTGACGACGGCACCAGCGGGCGCAGCACCTTTGAAATCTCGGTGACCAGGCGTGACTTCGTATCTTCTGCGGTTGCGCGTGTGGCGGGCGTTGATTGAACAGCCAGCCATACGGCTCTTCTGGAAACGTCCTCGCGCCAGAGTTTTGCCAGGTGATCGATGAACTCCGAGAGAAACTCCGGCCATTTCAAGGTGGGGACTGTTTCGCCGAAGCGTGAGACCTCCTCGATGACGGCCTCAGTGTCCTGGCGGTCGAGCTCGCAGATCATCACATACTTGTTTGCGAAGAATTGGTAGAGCGTTCCAATGGGAATATCGGCGATGCGAGCGACTTCGTCGAAAGTGAAAGACTCAAACCCGTGCTCGATGAGCACTGTGCGTGCCGAGCTGAGCATGCGTGCGTACCGCTCTCGGCTGCGTTGCTGAGCCGGAGTGCGACGGGGACGAAGAATATTCGGTGCGTCCTGGGATTGAGTCACTACTACGAAACCGTCTAATCGGGATGATGTGGGAGGAGAGTTTGGGGCCAGGGTCAGAGTAGGCCTTGCGGCTAGTTAGCTTTCGGAAGCCTGTGATTCCACACCCAAGTCACGCAGTACGCGCTGGACGTGCCCCTTGGCGCGAACGTTGTACCAGGCCTTTTCAATTTCTCCATCGGCATTGACCAGGAAAGTCGAGCGGATGACGCCCTGGACAATCTTGCCGTAGTTCTTCTTCTCGCCGAAAGCGCCGAACGCGGTCATGGTTTCCTTGTCCGGATCGGACAGAAGGGTGAAGTTCAAGCCGTGGTCCTCACGGAACTTTGCGAGTTTCGCCGGCTTGTCCGGAGAAATACCTACGACAGGAATGCCGGCATTGTTCAGGGCTGCGGATTCATCGCGGAAGTCGCATGCCTCAGTGGTGCAACCTGGGGTGTTGGCCCGCGGGTAGAAGTAAATCAGCACGGGCTTGCCCGCGTAGTCCGACAGAGAAACCTGCTCTTCGGCGTCGTTGAAAAGAGTAAACGCTGGGGCAGGGTCGCCAGCTTCCAGACGGATGTTGTTCTGGCCGTATTCTTTGTCGCTGGAGGAAGAAGTAGTCATGGCTTCATCGTATCGACTCTGGAGTGGTGCGTGGCGACTCTGAAGTAATGCGTTGAGTTTTTCCCCGTGCTCGCCCACGTTGCTGTAGTGGAAGTGTTAGTCTTTTAGGCGAACAATCACTTTAGATATTCAACTTTTTAGGGAGTTTACGTGGCTCGCAGCATTGAAGATATCCAGCGCGATATTGAGCGTAACCGTAACCAGCTCGCCCGTACTCTGGATGAGCTAACCGTGCGAACGAATCCGAAGAACGTTGCGGATGACGCAAAGACCCGTGTTTTCGATGCTCTGAATGAGCCGAAGGTGCAGGCAGCACTGGGCGTCGTTGCCGCACTTGTTGTTGGTGGCATCGCAATGGGCATTCGTCGCAACCGCAATCGCAGCAAGGAAATTGACCGCATTCGCGAGATGATTGAGACTGCTGCTAAATAGTTTTTCGGTAATTAGCGCACGCGCTTCGGGTGGTTGCCTGGGGTCGTGCGCTTTTGCGTATCTAACCCTTGTTTGAGTCAGGCGTGGGGTGCGAGCGAGGGTTGCAAGTTGGGGGTTAAGGGTCAAAAAGTGTGTCCGGAATCGCGGATTTTCACGGATTGACCTGT
>OJLW01000777.1_pt1 | contig 14243 bp, 13 predicted proteins | sample 1597021 | NCBI WGS metagenome assembly OJLW01 (sample SAMEA3904676, study PRJEB24821) | metagenome | biome: Builtin; feature: hospital; material: surface | place: USA | collected 2013-06-03
CTGCACCTGTGATCATGTTTTTAACGTAGTCAGCGTGGCCTGGAGCGTCGATGTGGGCATAGTGTCTGTTTTCTGTTTCGTATTCTACTACAGAAGTGTTGATTGTGATTCCACGTTCTCTTTCTTCTGGAGCCTTATCGATGTGTTCGTAGTCTACGTATTCACCTGTACCGTATTTTTTGTTTAGGGCTTGAGTGATTGCTGCTGTTGTTGTTGTTTTACCGTGGTCTACGTGGCCGATTGTACCAATATTAATATGTGGTTTGCTTCTTTCAAATGTTTGTTTGCTCATTATATTCTCCTATATTAATTATTTATCTAATACTTGCTCTTTAACTGATTCTGGAACTTGTGCATAGTGGTCGAATTGCATTGAATATGTTGCTCTACCTTGAGTTTTACTTCTTAGGTCTGTTGCATATCCAAACATTTCTGATAGTGGAATAAATGCATCAAGTACGTGAATTCCATCTTTAGGGTTCATTCCATCAATCTTACCTCTTCTTGATGAAACATCTCCCATTACATCTCCAAGATATTCATCTGGTGTTGTAATTTCTACCTTTTCAAGTGGTTCTAGTAGAACTGGACCTGCTTTTTCAACAGCGTTCTTAAAGCCCATGCTTCCTGCAACGTGGAAGGCAACTTCTGATGAGTCGACTTCGTGGTAAGAACCATCTACTAGGATTACATGTATATCTACCATTGGGTAGCCGCCAAGAATTCCGCTTGCTGCAGCTTCTCTTACACCTGCCTCAACTGGCTTGATGTATTCTCTAGGTACTGCACCACCGACAATCTTAGATTCGAATGTAATTCCAGCACCTTCTTCTCCTGGAATAACTTGAAGAATAACATCACCGTATTGTCCTGAACCACCGGATTGTCTAACGAACTTACCTTGTGCTTCAGCTTCTTTAGTGATAGATTCTCTGTATGCTACTTGTGGGTTACCGATGTTAGCTTCTACTTTGAATTCTCTTAAGAGTCTGTCTACGATTACTTCAAGGTGAAGCTCACCCATTCCAGAGATGATTGTTTGACCTGTTTCTTCATCTGATCTAGTTTGGAAGGTTGGATCTTCTTCTGCAAGTTTTTGAAGTCCTACGATCATCTTATCTTGACTTGCTCTAGTTTTTGGCTCGATAGCAACTGAGATTACTGGGTCTGGGAATTCCATGTTTTCAAGGATAATTGGGTTATCTTGGTCACATAGGGAATCTCCTGTTGTTGTATCTTTTAGTCCTAGTAGGGCTACGATATCTCCAGAAAATCCTTCTTCGATTTCTTCTTGCTTGTTGGAGTGCATTTGCATAATACGTCCAACTCTTTCTTTCTTGCCTTTTGTAGCATTGTAGATGTAAGAACCTGATTTAATTGTACCTGAGTAGATTCTTACATAAATTAGCTTACCTACATATGGGTCTGTTACAACCTTAAATGCAAGTGCAGCTAGTGGTTCGTTATCTCCAGGTTTTCTTTCTAGAACGATTGAATCATCTTTAGGATCTGTACCATCAATTGCTGGAACATCCTCTGGACTTGGCATGTAAGCTACAATTGCATCAAGAAGTGCTTGTACACCCTTGTTTTTGTAAGCTGATCCGCATAGACATGGGAATATCTTCTTATCAATTGTTCCTTTTCTTATTGCAGCATTGATCTCATCTTCACTAACTTCTTCTCCTTCAAGGTATTTCATCATGATGTTATCATCAATTTCTGAAAGTTCTTCAAGAAGGTTAGCTCTATATTCTTCTGCTTGTTCAACAAGTTCAGCTGGGATTTCACCCTTAATTGGGTGAGCACCTAAGTCTTCTGTGTTGTATGTTACAGATTCCATTGTTACTAGATCAACTACTCCTTCGAATTGTTGTTCTGCACCTATTGGAATTTCTATTGGAACTGCGTTTGCTTTAAGTTTATCTTTGATTGTATCAACAGACATGAAGAAGTCAGCACCTGTAGCATCCATTTTGTTAATAAAACAAAATCTTGGGATGTCATACTTATCAGCTTGTCTCCAAACTGTTTCTGATTGTGGTTCTACACCGCTTTTAGCGTCGAATAGTGCAACAGCACCATCTAGTACCCTTAGTGATCTTTCTACTTCTACAGTAAAGTCCACGTGGCCTGGGGTATCTATGATGTTGATTCTGTAATCATTCCAATAACATGTTGTAGCTGCAGATCCGATTGTGATTCCACGTTCCTTTTCTTGTTCCATGGAGTCCATTACTGCAGTACCATCATGTGTATCACCAATTTTATAGATCTTACCGGTATAGTATAACATTCTTTCTGTTACAGTTGTCTTACCAGCGTCTATGTGGGCCATGATACCTATGTTTCTGGTGTCCTTTAATGAGACGTCTCTTTTCATTTGTCCCCCTATTTCTAGTATCTATAGTGTGCGAAAGCTTTGTTTGCTTCAGCTGCTCTGTGCATTTCTTCTTTTCTTCTTACTGCTGCACCAGCGTTGTTTGAAGCATCTAGGATTTCCTTAGATAGTCTTTCCACCATAGTTTTTTCACCACGAGCTCTTGAGAAGTTTACGAGCCATCTAAGAGCTAGTGTTTGTCTTCTTTCTGGTCTAACTTCCATTGGTACTTGGTAGTTGGCACCACCAATTCTTCTGGCTTTTACTTCTAGTGTTGGCATTATATTTTCCATAGCTTGATAGAATACTTCTAGTGCATCGTTGCCAGTTTCTTCTGCAATGATGTCGAAAGCATCATAAACTATTTTTGTAGCAAGGCCTTTCTTACCATCTAACATTACGTTATTGATTAGCTTAGTAACAACTCTATCGTTGTACTTAGCATCAGGCATTACCTCTCTTTTTGGTATATGTCCTTTTCTTGACACTTTTCTTCCCTCCTTTACCAATTATGTGTAATATCTTGAGTACTCGACAAATTCTTGCCGTCAGTGTGCACATATACCTTGTATATAAATAGGTACATTATGCACTTATTTTGCTAAATATTAAGCTTTTTTAGCTCCGTATTTAGATCTTCCTTGTTTTCTTCCGTCTACTCCTGCTGTATCTAGAGTACCTCTAATGATGTGGTATCTAACACCTGGAAGGTCTTTTACTCTTCCACCTCTGATCAATACAACACTGTGTTCTTGAAGATTGTGTCCAATTCCTGGAATGTAAGATAGTACTTCAGCCCCGTTTGTAAGTCTAACTCTGGCGATCTTTCTTAGCGCTGAGTTTGGCTTTTTAGGTGTTACAGTTCTTACAGATGTACAAACTCCACGTTTTTGTGGTGATTGGTTTGGTGTAATTCTACTTTTTAGTGTGTTGTAGTTGTAACCTAGAGCTGGTGTATCTGATTTAGATTTTTCGCTCTTTCTACCTTTTCTAACAAGTTGATTAATTGTAGGCATAATGCACCTCCTTTTCTTTTATAATTTAAATAATTGGCAATCTATGCCAATCCTTCAATATTCTACACGTCTATTACTTTTTTGTCAAGTAAAATCCTTATATTTCTAGACTTTTCCTTCAATATTTTATCTATTAAATAGATTATTTAATTTTTTATGAATCTATCGGCAAGCGACTTTATTTTTCTTATATAAGATTGATAATTTATAGGTGATTTTACTTTTAGTGTGTGAAAATCAAATTTTCATAATGAAATACAAACACATTAAGAGAAAGCCTAGCTTAAATACATATGTAAACTATTTGCAGGCTTTCTCTCTTATTTAAGATATAAAGGATAAGTATTTTAGAATTATAAAATCAATCACGATATAATATTGTGATATTGGCGTTATTGTCATCCTCTGATTAAAGTCGTAGACTTCGTGAGTTACAAATGATATATTGTAGTCAGATAGGTAAGATATGGTGTTGTTGGATAATTTGGTAATAGATGCTATCGTTACATCTTCTTTAAGAGATTTTATAAAATCAATCAACTTCTCATTCTCTCCACTAAAGGATATGACAAAAAGGACATCTCCTTCTTTTATGAGACCTTTATATCTCTCATAGTCGGAGTCCTGGTCTAGAATATCAAGAATTTTGCCAACGTTTAGGAAATTTCTCTTAAGCTCTTCTGCCACATTTAGTTGAGTATAGCCATTTCCAATGACAAATATGTCTCTAGCTTCGTTTATTTTCCTAAATAAGCCATCGAGATTTAGGGAACTCATCATGGTCATTGTTAGGTTGATGTCATTTTTAGTGTATTCTATTTCATTATCATCAAAGGAAGAATTCTTATCTTCTTCGCTCCATTTGATAAGATATTTAAGTTCGCTATAACCGTCGAGGCCGAGCTTTTTGGTGAAAGTCATTATGGAACTTGTGCTAAGACCTAACTCATCTGCCATTTGATTGATATTTAATTCGTTAGCCTCACTCTTATTCTGGATTATGTAGGAATATATTCTAAGGTCGTTATTATTGAGCTTAGAATAATTTTCCCTAACTAAGTTCATCAATATCATTACTTTGCCTTTCTAGAAATTCTGTAAAAAACTTCTCTAGTTCTATTATATAGGGGCTTATTAGCCTAACTTCTCTTTCTTCTTCAGCTAGAAAGATATTATAGTCACTTTTTGTCATAGACTTATACTCGCTTCCTACTATTAATTTTATGCAAGGGATTGAGGCAATCTGAAACATTAATTCTTCGCTTCTTACATCCTTGGAGAAATCCACAATCACTACTAAGCAATCTTCAAGCATTTCTCTATCGAAGGCCACTATCTCCTTAGCTCCTGCATAGGTTTCTGATAGGATCCCTACATCAAAAAGCAGTCTTTTGACCGAATCTTTAATTATATCTTCATAGGCCCCATTGCCGTAGATAAAGGCTCTTTTTACTTTTCCTAGTTTCTTATAGATCAACTCCTTTTTCGCATCGAAACTTGTAGCAGAGCTTGTTACAATATCGACTTTGTCATTTAGTATGTAGTATTTAAGGTCATTATAACCATTAAATCCTAGCTTTTTGGCAAATCTTAGGACAGAGGTCCTCGATGTATAGCAGATACTTGCAAATTCATTGATTGTAAGATTGTAATTAAGGCCGTTTTTTAATATCTCATTAGCAATCACATAGTCTGTTTGGGTAAATTGGTTTTCATTTTCCCTTATAAGTTTTTCTAAACTGATAATATCACCTCACAAAAAAATCTCTACTAAGCTTATTATACGCTAAGTAGAGATTTTTCTTATATTACTAGGTTTTTCTATTACTAACTTTCCCTTAATTAGTTAAGTTCTGGCCAGAAGTCCTTGTTTGCTTCTATAAGATCGTCAAGAAGTTCTTTGGCAACTTTCGCACTTGGTACTGTTGCAGAAAGTGTTAGAGCTTGCCACATCTTTAGGTAGCTTCCTTCAATCCAAGCTTCAACTACAAGTTTTTCTACAGATACTTGTTGTTCCATTAGGCCTTTTTGGAATTGTGGAATTGCTCCTTGGTTGATTCTTTCGATTCCGTTTTTACCAACTAGACATGGGATTTCTACCATTGCTGTTGGGTCAAAGTTTGGAATAGCTCCGTTGTTTTCAACTATAAGAAGGAATCTTTCCTTTGTGTTTTCTGCAAGTGCAATAGCAAGGTCTACGATGTAGGTTGCGTGTGCATCAAGCTCGATTTCAACTCCTTCTGCTGTTCCCTTATCAATGATATTTTGGCAGAAACCAAATACATCTTTTTCTCTTCCTTCACGAACTTCGTCAACTCTTGTGTGGTTTGGATCAGTATGCTCCATTACGAAGTCTGGGTAGAAGTAGTATTTTAGATAAGTGTTTGGAATTGTTGCTGGATCTAGGGCATAAACGTCTTTTGCCTTTGTGAATGTCTCAACCCATGATGGATCAAGGTGTTGGGCTGTTCCTATACCATCAGCAAAGCCGTTAACTGAAACGTGCTCTTTGATTTGTGGCATTAGGTCATTTCCTTCCTTATCAGAGATTGCTGTAAACCAACCGAAGTGGTTTAGACCGTAATAAGAGAAGTCAAGCTCTTGCCATTCTTTTAAGCCAACCATGTCTGCCATCTTGTACATTAAGTCAATTGGCATGTCACAGATGTTTATAATCTTAGAATCTGGTCTTAGTCTTCTAGTAGCTTCTGCTACGATTGCTGCAGGGTTTGAGTAGTTTAACATCCATGCATCTGGTGAGTATTTTTCCATGTAGTCAAGGATTTCAAGTACTCCACCGATTGAACGCATACCATAAGATAGTCCTCCTGGTCCACATGTTTCTTGTCCGATACATCCGTGTTTTAATGGAACTTTCTCGTCCCTATCACGCATTTCATACTTACCAACTCTTAATTGAGCTAGAACGAAGTCAACATCTGTAAATCCTTCTTCAGGATCTGTAGTGTAGACAAAGTTGATTTCTGGGTGTCTTTCTTTTAGTAAGATTTCTAGTGCCTTACCGATAACGCCTTGTCTATCTGCGTCGTTATCGTAAAGTTTGATAGATCTAATTGGGAATCTATCAAGGTTATCTAGAAGCATTCCGATAATTCCTGGTGTAAATGTTGAACCACCACCAGCTACAACGATTGAATATTTTTGTGTCATAATTAACTCCTTTTATATTAATTTCTTTCTTAACTAATTAACTTTTCTAATCTAATAATTCGCCAAAGGCATCTGCTACATATTGGATATCCATTCCTACTATAACGTGAACAGAATTTCCACTCTTGGCAGTACCATAAGTTCCAATTTCCCTAAAGTATGAATCATCTGCAACCTTTGAAGGATCGTTGACATTTACCCTAAGTCTTGTTACACAGTTGGTAAAGTCTTTGATGTTTTCGGCTCCACCTAAACCTTCTAGAATTTCATCAGCCATAACTTCAAACTTATCTGCAGATTTTACTATTTTACCTTCAGTTCCTTCTTCCTTCTTCTTAGCCTTGTAGTCCTTCTTTGTGTAGAGTTTTGTTGAATCCTCTGCAGTTGTCCTACCTGGTGTCTTGAAGTCAAACTTTGTTATTAGGAAGGTAAATACTAAATACCATACTACTATTGCAACAAGTCCAATCACAAGCATTATGAGATAAGTTTTCCAATGGTTAGCCGCAAGAGGTATCCAGTTTAAGGAAGCCATCTCTATAGCTCCTCCAGAGAATATTCCTACTACACCGAAGATATTCATTGCAGTTGCAAGCAAGGAAGAAAGTATTGCGTGAACTACGAATAGTTGTGGTGCTATAAATAGGAAAGTAAACTCGATTGGTTCTGTAACTCCACTTAATACAGCTGTTAGAACAACTGGAATCATAAGACCTGCAATCTTTTTCTTATTTTCAGGAAGAGCAGTCTTGTAAAATGCAAGACCTACACCAACACATCCAAAAATCTTAGACCAACCTGTAGCTGTAAGTTGAGCATAAGGTGCTAATTCTTTAAGTGGCGCTGCACTAGCCGCAATTTCTGGCAGGCTCTGAGCCCAGGTAGAATAAATACCACCAGATACTATCAAGCTATCATAATACATTGGAGCATACAATAAATGGTGAAGTCCAAAAGGTATTAATAGTTTTTCCAATAGTACAAAAACTGAAACTCCAATAGTTCCTGAATTTACAATGAAATCTCTAAATACATTCATTCCTGCTTGAATCTTAGGCCAAATCAAAACTGCTAGGAAAGCAACAGGTATCATTACAATAAATCCAATACCTAAAACAAAGGCAGAACCTTTGAAAACTCCCAAAGCTTCTGGTAGTCTAGTATCGAAGAATCTGTTGTGTAGATAAATTGCAATACCAGATATTAACAAAGCTCCCATCATACCCATATCAAGGGTTTTAACATTTGCAATCATAGCAAGACCGCTTGCTCCACCAACCTCTTGTGAGAAGTCTACACCAAATGACGCTCCCCAATGTTTAAGAATTGTTGAAACATAATTAAGGAAGACAATGTAGATAACAAATGCTTCCATACTTGCTCTGGCGTTTTGCTTTTTGGCAAGTCCTATCGGTAGGGCGATTGCAAATAATAATGGCAATTGATTGAATACTACCCATGCTCCTGACAAGACCATGTCCCAAAATCCAAACCAGATTGTTCCTTCGCTGGCCATAGGTCCCATGATTACTTCTGTAGTAAACAAAGTACCAAAACCAATTAGTAGAGCTGAGACTGCAAAAAGCATTACAGGTGTGAACATCGCTCCACCAAATCTTTGAATTTTTTCTTTCATGGTTCTCCTCCTATTGAAAACGTATTATCTTATGTCTATATAATATTGCATCATAGAAAAATTGTCAATAAAGCGCTATCTTTAGGGATTTGTGCCATGGAGTGATAATTTTTGCTCGCTTTGTGAAATTTCACATCCGCCTAAAATCCCTATCTACCCTGCTAAAGATAATTATTATCTTTTAACCAATGATAGATTACATAATTTTTTAATAAAATTTGGGTATAATATATATGTTAAAAGTTATAAGATGACAAAATTTATAATGACTTTAGGAGGAAAACATGACAATTACATTTGCAGGAGACAAAGTTACTCTTTTAGGAAATCAAGTAAAAGAAGGCGACAAAGCGCCAGCATTTAAAGCAACAAAAAACGATCTATCAGAATTTAACTCAGAAGATTTTAAAGGAAAAGTTGTAGTTTACTCAGTAGCACCATCCCTAGATACTGACGTATGTGCTCTTCAAGCAAAGAAATTCAACAAAGATGCCCTAGAGCTTTCTGATGACGTAGCTATAGTTACAATCACAGAAGATCTACCATTCGCTCAAGCAAGATTCTGCTCAAACGAAGATATCAAAAACCTAGAAATGGTATCTGACTACAAAGAAAGAGAATTCGGAGAAAAATACGGATTTTTAATCGACGAACTTAAGCTCCTTACAAGAGGAATCGTAATAGTAGACAAAGAAGGAGTAATCCAATACGTTGAATACGTTCCAGAAGTAACTCACGAAGTAAACTTCGAAGCTGCTTTAGAAGAAGTTAAAAAATTAATCTAATATAAAATTTTAAAACACAATAGGGAGGTTTTATGGAATATAAAAGATTCGAAAATAAGATTATAGCAAGATTTGATAGAGGCGAGGAAGTCCACGAAACTCTTAAGAAAATCGCCATCAAAGAAAACATAAAACTCGCAGCTATATCAGCCATCGGCGCAACAGATGACTTCACTATTGGTGTTTACAAAGTAGATGATAAGTCCTACACCGAAAAAAATTTTCAAGGGATTTTTGAAATCCTTGCTATAAATGGAACAATAACCACAAAAGACGACAAGTATTACCCACACCTTCATATTTCTGTGGCAGATGATAAGGGAAATGGACTTGGAGGCCACCTAATCAAAGCAAATATCAGCGTTACCTGTGAGATGGTAATAGATATAATTGACGGTAGGGTAGGTAGAAAGATGGACGATGACATAGGCATAAACCTATTTGATTTTCAGTAAAATAAGATCAAAGACCTTAGCAATTTCAAAAGCTAAGGTCTTTATTTTATATTTATTTCCCTAAGTAGTCCATACTAAAATCTAAACTTATACCCTCTATTTCTTATATAAAAGAATATAATTAAGATTTAGATTTGAAAAAAGATCTATTTTAATCTACAAAAGAAATTAACTAATATTTTTTAGTAAATGAAGTTTGCCATCCTTCATCTCGTATTGGTAGTCTGCTTTTTTTGCAAGATCTTTATCGTGACTTACAATTATTACGATTTTTCCGTCTTTTTTGGCAAGCCTATCAAATATCGAGTAAATTTCTTCGGAATTTTTATCATCAAGATTTCCAGTGGGTTCATCTGCTACAATTATCTTTGAATTTGCAGCTAGTGCTCTTGCTATAGCGACTCTTTGCTTTTCCCCTCCAGATAATTTTTCTGGTAGTTTATCAAAATGGATATCATCAATTGCAACAGATTTTAACAATTCTTTTCCCTTTTCCTTTGCCTCATTATTATCGATTTTATCAAGAAGCATCGGATACATTACATTTTCCAAAACTGTTCTTGTTGGAAAAAGCATATAAGACTGACTAATAGTCGACACAATATTTCTCCTATAGTTTCTCAAATCTTCTACTTCCTTACCATTATAGTAAATTTTACCAGCCTTTGCTTTGGTAAATCCAGAAATTATATACAAAAGTGTAGACTTTCCTGCACCAGATTCTCCTACTATTGATGACACAGTCCCCTCTAGAAAACTTGCAGATACGTCTTTTAGGATAATTTTATCTGATTTATTATATACATAATCAACATTCGATATTTCTAATTTATTCATTTAATCCTCCGTTTTCTGATATAGGATAAAAATATCTTTGTAAGTTACTAAAAATAAGCAAATAGCTATTACGATTAGGTTTACTAGCAAATTTATAACAATATCTCTCGGGGAAATATAAGCTAGTACATTTACAAAAATAAAACTTAAGCTGTTTATTAAAAGGATTAAAAATCCTAAACCTAAAAAATAAGATACAAATACTTTTCCTTCACTTTCTCCAAAAATTTTCCTAATAAGTATAGAATTATGCTCATCTCTAACCTTTAGAAATAGTACCAGCGATGAAAATATCACTAAGGCTATTTTTATAATAAAAAGCAACTTCTCCTCATCTTTAATTTTCTCTTCTAGAGGTTTTATCACATTATAAAAATCTTTGGCATTCGTTGGTGCAAGATACTTTTTCCCCAAAATTTTATCGATTTTTTCCTTAATTCTTTCATAATCATTATTATATTTTGGATTGATTTTAAAATGAAATCCCAAGTAAGATCCATAGGAGTCTTTGTAAAAACTATTTTTCATGAGATTATCGTCAAACATAGTCTTATTATTTACAATTACAGAATCTAAGGCAAGGACCGATTGGTCTAGATTTACAAAGTCTTTTACAAATAAATCCATATATATGTCTTCTTTGCTTTCTATAGCTATCTTTAGTCTAAATTTATCAGATTTTTTAAGACCATATTTTTCTGCGAAATCCTTAGATACTAAAGCTTCACCCTTTTTTAGCCTAGTATCTCCGTCATATGATACTAAGTTTCTTTCAATTAATTTACCAACATTATTTGATGCAAAAACATCTACTCCACCGTCTTCATTGGTATTGGTAGGCTTAACGATTTTATCTATATCCATAAAGCCTTTGACAAAGGCTCTGGTATAGATTTCTTGTATTTCTTCTTGAAGAAACATTGGATATAGATCATAATAATCTAGCCTCACTTCTCCGCTAATACTTGTTGCTTCCTTTACTTGACCTTTGATTTCAGTATTTTCATAGATATACTTGTACTGATTTTTATCTGATTTGATATTTTCATTTATCTTAGCCAATCCCAAGAATCCAAGTAAGATTAATATAGAATAAAGAACAAGATAAAGAGGTTTTCTTAAAAAAGTTTTAATCATGATTTCATAAGCTCCACTATGTCTTTTTTATATAATTTTCCTATCCTTTTTTGGTTAATTATTAGTGCTAAAACTACGAAAACCAAACCTATAAGTAGTAAAATCATATAATCAATATTATTAAAAATATAAGTCGTATCATTATTAGAAGATGATATAAATTTATCAGCAAATCCCCAAATTGTTCCAAAAGCTATTACAAAACCTATTAAAAGCGCAAAGATCAAAGATACCTTCAGACTTTGATTAATATGATTTTTATCTCCTGCAAATATCCTTCTTAGAACATACTCATTTTTATTTAAAGCAGTATTTACGAATACTAAAATAAATATGCCGACTACACCAATAGCAAACCCATATATAAGGTTTTTTACCATGGATTTTTTTATAAGGTCAAAGGATGATTCAACTTTAGACCAATTAGTATCAGCAGACACTACCATATAGCCAGCTTCTTCGATTTTAGGTTTTAAATATTCTTCAAAACCTCCTATATTATCCACCCCGATTTTTAAAGACAAATTGTAAGGCGTAACCAAACCTGTGTTTAATTCTTCCTTAAATTTCGGAATAAAGATATCGTTTAAGGAAAAAAGCATAGGACTATTTTCTATATTAAGGTTTGAAAAATCATAGATACCAACTATTTCGAAAGGCTTAGATTCTTTAAAATCGTACTTTCCTTCTTCAAGAGGATTTGGAAAGGCAGAAACATAGCCGTTATCGTTCTTATATATATCGTTCGATAATTCAATATCAACCTTATCTTTCAATTTATAATTGTGTTTTTTTGCTAAATCGTTAGATATCAAACATACATCTTTACCATAATCATCGTTATCTATCCATCTACCCTCTAGTAAAAACATATTTTCATTAGCCACTGGCAAAATCATGTTCATATCAGAAACGAGTCTTAGAGTATAAAGGTCATCTTGATTCTCAATTTCACTTTTGAAAAAAGAAATAAAGTCCTCATCCAAATCTTTTTCATCTTCTAGGATACCCTTTGTATAAAAATATGTAAGTTTGTCTGGCTTAGCTTCGGCTGCCATCAATTTTTCGCTAATTCTACTGACAAGAAGAGACTTTCTCATATAGCCAAGGCTTGTAGGCTCGGCAGCACCTATAAAAATATAAGACTCGCCATTATTAAGCTTAATTCGAGAATCCTTCCCCATATTAATAGACACGCTAACACTTTCGCCTTCCCTAAGCCAACTATCCTTCGCTGCTATTATTTTATCTATTGTGACAATAGCATTTATACCTTCTGCAGGACCGACGTCTTGCCTATCTGTTACTTCCTCAATCTCTCCCTTAAAAACTGCTATGGCATTAGATGGCATGCCTCCAAAGCTAATATTTGCATTATTAACTCCATCAATCCTACCAGCCATAGTATCTCTAATTTCCACCTTATCAACAAAATCAGACTCATTAATCTCACCTAGCAAATCCTTGTCTATATCTTTATACTCTAAAGGTTTCCCATCCTTACTAGGGTTTGCCATAACTATTGTAGAAATTTGAGCATAATTATCCTTCATCCTAACCAAACTATTCCTAGAAGTAAGGAAATTAAAAACCATAAGCAAAAAGGAAAATAAAATGATAGTAGAAATAACAAGCATTATAATAAATTTCCACGGTTTTCGTAAAATCAACTTTATTTCATCTTTAAAATTCATATACCCTCTTTTTTAAAAACTCTCTTTAACTTTTTTAATATTTTAGCTCTTCTTAATTAATATTATACATTATAAGAGAAAAATATACAAGGTATTATTATCCATATACTTTATTATGATATTATGATCTATTGGAGCATAACCTAGTATAAGATATTATATGTAAAATGGAAAAATAGAACTCAAACTTGTAAAGTTTTTTAAGAAATAAGAAAAACATAAACTAACAATAGTTCTATTATGAATATTTTTAATACAGATTTAATTCAAATAATAGTCCAAGGATTAGATGTTAATGTTTTACAAAATCAGAACCAAAAGTAATTTTATACTATGAAAAGAAAAAAGGTAATATGAAGGCTATGTCTCTGGCAATTAAAGAAATAGATATTATCATATAAACTTAAAAACTAAATTTAGACAAATTAAACATCAGATAACGTGGGATAGTGCAAGTCAGTTTAAGAAAGAAACAGTAAAGTCATATGCTAGAAACATAGATAATCTTGAGAGGATGGTTATCACTACTCTATGCAAGAAAAGTATAACAACAAGAGAAATAGCAGATCTATTAGAAAAATGAATGGAAATAATTGTTCTCCAGCAACCATATCAAATATCTCAAAAGTAAGGAAAAATGAAATAGAAAATTATCATAACCGCAAAATAAAAAAAGACTTTGTAGTTTTTATTGTAACTCTAAATACTTGCCAATAAGAAGGGATTCAGTAGCAAAAGAAGCTCTTCAAGCGAAGAAATTCAACAAAGATGCCCTAGAACTTTCTGATGACGTAGCTATTGTTACAATCACAGAAGATTTACCTTTCGCTCAAGCAAGATTTTGCTCAAACGAAGATATCAAAAATCTAGAAATGGTATCTGACTACAAAGAAAGAGAATTCGGAGAAAAATACGGATTTTTAATCGACGAACTTAAGCTCCTTACAAGAGGAATCGTAATAGTAGACAAAGAAGGAGTAATCCAATACGTTGAATACGTTCCAGAAGTAACTAACGAAGTAAACTTCGAAGCTGCTTTAGAAGAAGTTAAAAAATTAATCTAATATAGAAGGTATTAAAAGGGACTGTTGCAAAACTATGAATAATCATCGTACCATCGTTAGAAGGTTCT
>OJLW01000785.1_pt1 | contig 14065 bp, 12 predicted proteins | sample 1597021 | NCBI WGS metagenome assembly OJLW01 (sample SAMEA3904676, study PRJEB24821) | metagenome | biome: Builtin; feature: hospital; material: surface | place: USA | collected 2013-06-03
CAAATCTAACCCCCGCGACACGCCGAGCCAGACACACATTTTGACCCTTAACCCGAACATAAGCCCGGACAACAAAAACACAAAAAAGGGGCAGTTCAGGAGAAAAATCTCCCAAACCGCCCCAACAAACGGACAGCCTGCTGAACAGGTATCGCCCTGAGGATTGGGGCGCCCTAGACCCGGGCTACGCCGTCCTCGCCATAGCCGACAACCTTCAGCGACTCGCCATCGTCAGCAACCGTGACCTCTACGCGGTCACCATCGCGAACATCGCCCGCGAGCAGTCGACGTGCCAGCTCATCGCCGATTGCCTTCTGCACCAGGCGACGCAGCGGACGGGCACCATAGGCCGGGTCGTAGCCGCGCTCCGACAGCCAATCCAGTGCCCCGTCGGAGACATCCAACACCAGACGACGTGCAGCCAGACGCTCCGCCAGGTTGCGAACCTGAATGTCCACAATGCCGCGCAGCTGCTCGGAGGTCAGCGGATCGAAGATCACTACATCGTCGAGACGATTGATGAACTCCGGCTTGAAGGCCATCTTGACCGCATCCATGATCTGTTCATGCGTACCACCAGCACCGAGGTTGGAGGTGAGAATCAGAATCGTGTTTCGGAAGTCCACGGTTCGACCCTGACCATCAGTCAGGCGCCCCTCATCGAGCACCTGCAGGAGCACATCGAACACGTCCGGGTGAGCCTTCTCAACCTCGTCGAAAAGCACGACGGTGTACGGACGGCGACGAACAGCCTCGGTGAGCTGACCGCCAGCGTCGTAGCCGACGTATCCGGGAGGGGCACCAATCAGACGAGCGACAGAGTGCTTCTCGCCGTACTCGGACATATCGATGCGAACCATCGCACGCTCATCGTCGAAGAGGAACTCCGCCAGCGCCTTGGCCAGCTCCGTCTTACCAACGCCAGTTGGACCGAGGAACAGGAAGGAACCAGTCGGACGGTTCGGATCGGCAACACCCGCACGCGAACGGCGGACAGCATCGGAGACAGCCTCCACAGCGGCATTCTGACCAACGACGCGACGGCCGAGGTTGAGCTCCATTTCCAGTAGCTTCTCGGTTTCGCCCTGCATCATCTTGCCAGCCGGGATACCCGTCCAGGCGGAGACAACCTCAGCGACTTCCTGAGGCGTAACCTCCTCCTTGAGCATGGAGTTTTCCTCTGCGTCAGCGACCGATTCCTCGGCGGCCTCCAGCTTCTTCTCCAACTCAGGAATGCGCCCGTAGCGCAGCTCTGCGACGCGCCCGTAGTCACCTTCGCGCTCAGCCTTTTCGGACTCAGTGCGCAGGGCATCGAGCTCTTCGCGAACGGAGCGAACATCATCAATCGAGGACTTCTCGTTCTGCCAGCGAGTCTTCAGAGCGTTGAGCTTCTCGCGCTCATCTGCAAGTTCCTCACGAAGCTTGTCCAGACGCTCCTTCGACGCGATGTCAGTTTCCTTCTCCAGGGCCATTTCCTCGATTTCGAGGCGGCGCACAATACGTTCCGCGGAGTCGATTTCCTCCGGCGAGGAGTCAATCTCCATACGCAAACGCGATGCGGCCTCATCCACCAGGTCAATGGCCTTATCCGGCAGGAAGCGGGATGTGATGTAGCGATCCGACAGCGTTGCCGCAGCCACTAGCGCGGAGTCCTGAATACGGACACCGTGGTGGACCTCGTAGCGTTCCTTCAGGCCACGCAGAATACCGATGGCGTCCTCAACGCTCGGCTCACCGACAAAGACCTGCTGGAAACGACGCTCCAGCGCAGCATCCTTCTCGATGTACTTGCGGTACTCATCCAAGGTCGTCGCACCGACCAGGCGGAGCTCACCACGAGCCAGCATCGGCTTAATCATGTTGCCCGCATCCATCGAGCCATCACCCGTGGCGCCAGCGCCAACGATGGTGTGAATCTCATCGATGAAGGTAATAATCTGACCGTCGGATTCCTTAATCTCGTCCAGAACCGCCTTCAGGCGCTCCTCGAACTCACCGCGGTACTTCGCACCGGCGACCATGGAGCCTAGATCCAGGCTCATCAGCGTCTTGCCCTTCAGAGATTCCGGCACATCACCTGCAACAATGCGTCGTGCGAGCCCCTCGACAATTGCCGTCTTACCAACGCCCGGCTCACCAATGAGCACAGGATTGTTCTTGGTACGACGACTCAAGACCTGTACCACGCGACGAATCTCTGCATCGCGGCCAATAACTGGGTCAATCTTGCCCTCACGTGCCCGCGCGGTTAAATCCGTCGCATATTTTTCCAGAGCCTGATACTGCTCTTCCGGATTCTCCGTTGTTACCTTCCTCGATCCACGCACGCTAGTCAGCGCACCCTTTAATGCCTCGGCAGTAGCGCCCGCCGATTGCAGTACAGTTGCCGCCTCCGACTGGCCAGTTGCTACACCGATAAGCAGGATTTCCGTGGAGACATACTCGTCTCCAAGCTCGCCCGCCAGCTCCTCGGCAGCGTTCAGTGCATTAACGGCGTCCCTATTAAACTGCGGGTTCGCCATATTCGCCCCGCTTGCCGACGGGTACCCAGCGACCAGCTCCTTAGCGCGGGTCAAAACCCCGGAAGGATTAACACCCGCTGCCTCAAGCAGCGGAGCCGCAATACCCTCCTTTTGCTCCAGCAGCGCTACCAGAATGTGCCCAGGCCGAATATCCGGGTTACCCGCGCTGGTCGCGGCCTTCATAGCTTCCTGGAGAACTTCTCCAGTCTTAGTTGTTGGTGTAAAACTCATAACTTGCGCCCCTTTGACTCAACTTTGTCATTCACTACCCATAACGTATTCAGCCTTGAGTCTGTTCCACTCAACTTCAAATTTTACAATTTCATACTGTGATTCACGCCACATCCACAGCGAAAAGGATTGCGCTCGGCAGCGTCGTTAAGCGCAGTAGCGCACCGGAAAGCACTAGAAAACATTGGAGAGCTCCAGAAACCACGCGCGGACGCACTCCAATACACCGTCCGACGCCCTCACCAGCGCACTCCCGCCTGCTTCGACTTCCCCCATGTGAGTGATGGGCGGGCAGCGCACTCATACTGTTTTGGTTACCCTGGTAGATGACATTCCTTCATTCTCACGAAAGGACTCGAATGAACATCGAGCAGGCACGTCAGATGACTGAGGGCAAGGGCTTCATCGCCGCTCTCGACCAGTCCGGTGGATCCACCCCGAAGGCTCTGCGCCTGTACGGCATCAACGAGGATCAGTACTCGAACGAAGATGAAATGTTCGACCTGGTTCACGAGATGCGTACCCGCATCATCACTTCCCCGTCCTTCAACTCTGAGCAGATTATTGGCGCGATTCTCTTCGAGCAGACCATGGATCGCGACATTGAGGGAATCCCGACCGCTCAGTACCTGTGGGAAAAGAAGGGCATCGTCCCGTTCCTGAAGACCGACAAGGGCCTGGCAGACAAGGAAAACGGCGTTCAGCTTATGAAGCCGTGCCCGGGCCTGGATGAGCTGCTGGAGCGCGGTGTCGCTAAGGGCATTTTCGGCACCAAGATGCGTTCCTTCATTGCTGAGGCAAACGAAGAGGGCATCAAGGCCAACATTGCTCAGCAGTTCGAGTTCGGCAAGCAGGTTCTGTCCCACGGTCTGGTTCCGATTCTGGAGCCGGAGGTCGACATCAACGCTGCCGACAAGGCAGAGGCTGAGGACATTGTCCTGCGCGAGCTGCTCGCCGGCCTGGATGACCTGGCCGATGACCAGAAGGTCATGATCAAGGTTTCCATCCCGACCAAGGATGACCTGTACAAGCCGCTGATTGAGCACCCGAAGGTCATGCGCGTCGTTGCCCTGTCCGGTGGCTACGAGCGCGAGGACGCCAACGAGCGCCTGTCCCGCAACCACGGCATGATTGCTTCCTTCTCCCGTGCACTGTCTGAGGGCCTGTCTGCTCAGCAGTCCGACGAAGACTTCAACGCAACCATGGCTGAGTCCGTCAAGGGCATCTACGAGGCTTCGATTTCCTAATCGTCCGCTGTGCATTTGCGCTTCGCTGTGCATCTGCGCTTGTGCGCACCTCTAGGTAGCCGCTAGCGCAACTAAAAACTCCCGCACCAGGTTTTCTTGGTGCGGGAGCTCTTTTAATCGCGCCCCTGGTAGTCAAACACCGGCAGCGACCAGCCACGCCACAGCGCCGCTAGTCGAATGAACAGCGCCGACAGTACAGCGCAGATAATGTTGATGCTCTCGTGCAGGCCAACCATGTCGAGCACGTAGTAAAGCGTCGCCGCGACGACTGCGATGGAGGCATAGAGCTCCTTTTGGAACACCAGCGGGACGCGGTCACACATCAGGTCGCGGAGCACACCTCCAAACGCACCGGTAAGAACGGCGCCGACAATAGCGATGATGACACCGTGCCCCATCTCCATGGCCACGCGGGCACCGATGATGGAAAACGCCGACAAACCGATCGCGTCAGCGACCAAGAACACGACTCGGAAGTGCTTCATCAGGAAGTCGGCCAACAGCACCGTGATCAGTGCCGCACCGACGATAACCAGCAAATATTGTGGGCTTGCAACCCACACCAACGGATAGTGGCCGAGAATGACATCGCGCAGGGTACCACCGCCGATAGCAGTCATGCACGCAATTGTTGAAACCCCAAAGAGATCCATGCGCATTCGACCGGCCGCTAGTGCGCCGGTGACGCCTTCGGCCGTAATTCCAATGACCCAGAGGATGTGGAGCAGCATGATAAGAAATATAAAGGACTTCGCCCGAATCGGTAGAACTATAGGCTAATATCCCGCAATCTTCGCTCCCCCACTCCTGCTTTCAGCTCGGCTCGGCCCTCTTCATTGCTTCCCAGCTAGCCCTGATCGCGAATCTCCAGCACCGGAATCGAGCGGCGAATCCGCTCCACCTCCGCTATATCAACATCGGCGACAAGCAACTGCGGGCTGTAGCCCGCCGAGGCAATAACCCCGCCGTCCGCATTGACCAGCATGGAGTGCCCCGCGCCAGTTGGCCCCTCATCCTTCCCCGCTGCCTTAGCCCCGCCAGGCCGGGCCGCATCAACTGCCGCAATCACACAAGTGCTATCCAGCGCACGCGCCGAGACCAGAGTCTGCCACTGCGTCACCTTGCCCGGACCATCATTCCACGATGCAGGCAGCGCGATGACCTCCGCGCCCAGGTTGGCCAGTTGAATGAATTGCTCCGGAAACCTGATGTCAAAGCATGTCGCAAGGCCGAGGGCGACCGACGATCCGTCGGCAAGCGGGACATCACACACCACGTGCGCGTTGCCCGGCGCGACGGTATCGGATTCGCGAAACCCGAAAGCGTCGAAGAGGTGGAGCTTGTCGTAGAACTCGACACCGGGGCCGTCCTCATCACGCCAAGCCAGGAGCAGCGAATTGAAGACGCGGTGCATCGTCTTACCGTCGCGCTCCACTTCATCTGCCGGGCGGAACATGCCGACTACCACGCTGATTCCGGCATCGTGAGCGGCCTGCGAGACCTCTGCTACAAACTTATCGCTGCTGGACTCCGCCACGACATCCAGGCGACCGGAGTTGAACGCCTTCATCGTGGCCTCGGGGAAGACCACCAAATCGGCGTTTTCCTGTGCTGCTCGCGCGATAGTCACCTTCACCGCGTCCAGATTCTCTTCAACCGATGCTGACAATTCCAACTGAGCCAGTGCAATACGCATGCCTAAATGCTACCGACTACCCCGGATTGAATGTCCTGAAGTTATCCACAGGACGTCGCCGTGCGTTGCTATCGCTCAGAGTTATCCACAGTTCGCTGAAGATGCTCTTCCGCTGCCTTTCGCCACCCAGCAGAATCAAAAACATGGCCGAACACATCACAGTCAATCCAGCTCAACTATCCGCCTTAAGCCGCTCTTACCAGCAGATTTCCACTCGTATTGATGGTCTTTCCACCATCGTCGCAGCTGCCCCGGGAAGTGCCGACCTCACCTCTGCCCTGCCCGGCTCACGCATCGTTCCCGCCGCCTCCACTACCTGTGAGAAGTGGTCGGAATCGTTGCTTGCCGCGTGCACAAACATCGATGTTATTGCGCAGGCCGCCGATACCCTCGCAGTCAGCACTCTCGCGCACGAGCATGACCAGTCCGCCGCCTTGGAAAAGCCGTCATGGTCACGGTAGGCGAAGCGCTGCTGTGGCGTGTGGATTCGCTGGAGATCCTCGCCCGGGCGCTGCGTTCCGGGGCCCGCGCCCTCACCGATTCCGCCGACAGTTCCCAGGGCGCACTCAACGCGCTTTCAGAGGATGACTTCGCCGGCGACAACCGCAGCGCCGCTGAGGCTTCTGTCACCCACAGCTCCACGCGTCTGCGCCGGAGCAGCGTAGCGCTCGAACGTCTCGCCGCCTGCTGCAGCGATACCGCCGCCATGCTTAACGACGTCATCCGCGAACTTACCGACGCGGTAAACCAGGCAACCAACCTGGGGTTTCAGGTGAATCTGGTTTCTGGTGCGGTGACTCCGCCGGAGGGCATGCTGTCTACGATTGCGCGCAGCCTCGTTCATCCCAAAATTCCTTCCGGGCCTTTCACCATGGCCGAATGGCGTGCAACCTCGCAGCTTCGGATTCAGTCGGCCTTGGCTGAACTCAACCGACTCGATGAGAAGGCGGCGGGCGCAATCTCAGCTCTTTCACCACTGGTGGCAAGCGGAGCTAGTGGCTCGGGTAGATTGCAGCCATCGCAGGCTGGTCGTGGTACTGGCACCACTAGCGACAAAGAGATTGACGGTGGTTGGGACTTGGAAGTTGGGAGCGGATGGGCTGGGGCGTATTCGAGTAGCCCGCTATCAGAGATAGATGCCGCCATGTCCGCTCGCGCCAGGGCTTTGGGGCTGCCTCCTGGACAACTATTGGAGTCCTCGCCTGGACATTCTGCGATTGCGTTCGGTGACGTTGAGCGAGCATCGACTGTGATCACTCTCGTCCCCGGTACCAGCTCTAGCGCGGAGGACGCTAGCAAGCAGTTCGAGCGTGTAGCCGCGACCTTCCACGCCGCCGGTGGAGATCCGGAGGATGTGGCGGTGGTGTTGTTTTCCTATGACGCGCCACCCAACCTCCGTGAGGCCATACGCACCGAGTATCACACGGCTGCAGCACTTGCAAGCCGGTTTGATTGAGCGTTCCGGTGGTGTCGATAGCGGTGACACTGCAATTGCCGGTGGCGCTACCGCCCATGCCCAGTTTCCTACTCAGCGGCACGTTGTCGCCGGCTATAGCTATGGGGCGACGGTGGTCTCGCAGGCATCCCTTGGTAGTGGCCTCTATGCGGATAGGGTGCTGCTCATAGCTCCGCCAGGTGTTGGCCCTGGACTGGAGCGTGCAAACGACATGAAACTGCTCAAGCCGGACGGTACAGCCCGACCCGAATATGAAAATAGCCACCGTGTGGCGGTGGCGACGTCCCCGATGGACCCCATTCGTATTCCTGCCGAACTGGGGATTCATGGGAAAAACCCGGCGGATAAAGACTTCGGCGCGTACACACTCAACCTGAGTGAGCGTGGCCTGTCCATGCGAGACTTGGCCGAATTCATGGTCACTCCCGTGCAGGATATTCCTCAAAAGTATCGGCACGTTCAGGGCAACCCACACATCGAACACTACTTTGACGATGAAGTTTTCACTCGCGAGACCAACCGGTGGCTAACTGATAGCTGACCGGCGTCTCAGATCAACAGTTGCTTATCCGCGGCCCAAATTAACAAGCCAAGAGAAAACGGACTAACCAGCCGACGCTGCTTAGTCCGTTCAATCACCCGTGCGGGTTATCCTTCCCTGCCACGGCCACCTCTGCGCCCGCGCCGCGGGCGCGGCTCCCACATCACCACGGCCGTAGAGCGTGGGACGTGAACCAGTTCGCCACGCGAGCGGCGAGCCTGTGCCTTTGCCTGGTAGAGCTGCTCTCTCAGTTCTGCATTTTCCTGCTCAAGCGAATCCACCCGCTCAGTCAGGTCGATGATGGCCTTAATACCGGCCAAGTTGACGCCGTCTTCCTGACTCAGACGCTGAATCTCACGCAGCAGCGCCACATCGCGTTTGGTGTAGCGCCGACCTCCGCCGGAGGTGCGCTGCGGAGTTACTAACCCGAGTCGGTCATAATTACGCAGCGTCTGCGCATGCATGCCGGCGAGATTCGCGGCTACGGATATGACATAGACCTCAGTGTTGTCGGACATTATTTCGCACCTGCCCAACCCTCACGAGGATTGAACCCGCTAGCACGCTCCGCTTCGACGTAGGAGCGCAATGCCGAAGTGGCATTGTCATCCAAATTGGTCGGTACCTTCACGCGCACGGTCACTAGCAAATCCCCCGGAGTGCCATTGCGCTTTGGGATACCCCGACCGCGCACACGCAGTGTTCGGCCATCGGCTGTGCCAGCCGGCACACGCACACGAATCTTGTCACCCAACGTCGGCACAGTAATGGTGCCGCCGAGTGCGAGTTCGCCGAAGCTCACCGGCACCGTGACCTCAAGGTCATTGCCGCTGCGGGTGAAGACTTCATCCGGGCGAACATGAACGGTGACAAAGAGGTCACCGGCCGGACGCCCCCGCAGTCCCGCTTCACCTTGGCCAGCAAGACGAACCTTCTGGCCGTCCACCACACCTGCGGGGACGCGAACGGTGATGGTACGACGGCGGGTGGTCACACCGGTGCCGTTACACTGCGAGCAGGGATTCTCAATGCGAGTGCCCTGGCCACCACAATCCGCACACGGGCTGGAGAAGCCGAAGGCCCCCTTTTGCTCCTTGACATACCCCGAACCGTGACAGGTGGTACACGTCACCGGCGAGGTTCCCGGCGCTGCACCCGAACCATTGCAGTTCGTGCATGGCGACGGGTTGGTGAGCTGCAGCGGGATAGTGACACCTTGGGCGGCCTCGCGGAAATCGAGCGTAATCTCTGTCTCCACATCCGCACCACGGCGGGCCTTCTGCCGCCCGGCAGCACCAGCGCCACCATTGCGGTTTACGAAGCCGCCCAGGAAATCACCTAGGCCACCTGCACCACCAGCATTGCCACCGAATCCGGCACCTCCGCCGAAGAGATCCGACACGTCGAAGTCGAATCCACGTCCACCGGCAGCACCGGCTCCGCCAGCACCTGCGGCACCGGGGAATCGGAAACCACCTGCGAGCGCTGCACGCAGCTCATCGTATTCGCGGCGCTTGTCCTCGTCACCGACCACCGAGTATGCCTCGGAGATTCGCTTGAACTTATCTTCAGCAACCTTGTTGCCCGGGTTCTTATCCGGGTGGTTCTCCCGGGCTAACTTGCGGTAGGCCTTTTTAATCTCGTCGAGTGACGCAGACTTAGAGACGCCCAAGTCAGCGTAATAGTCCTTATCTGCCCATTCCCGTTGAGTCATGGTGCATCTCCTCCTTTCAAAAAACTAATTCAAAGAAATCTGCGTCACTTGTGTCTCCGCTACTGCGGATCGCCGATGATTACCATCGCCGTACGGATGACACGGTCATTAATGCGGTAGCCCTTGCGCAGCACATTGGCTAGAACCTTGTCATCCCCTTCGGAGAGATCCTGGACAGCCTCGTGGATGTCCGGGTCGAATTCCTCTCCTGCAGCACCAAACTCCTCAACACCCTGTGCGGTCAGCACGCCGCGGAACTTATCCGCGAAAGCCTTCAGCGGGGTGCCGTCTGCCAAGTCGCCGTGCTCTTCAGCCCGGTCGAGGTCATCAGCCAAAACCAGCAGTTCTCCAGCCAGCTTTGCCTTTGCCTGTACGCGCTCGGCCTCACGGTCTCGGTCAACTCGACGACGGTAGTTTGCGAACTCCGCCGACAGGCGCTGCAGGTCCTCCGTACGCTCATCCAACTCACGCTGGATGGCTGCAACTGGGTCTGCAGCTTCCTCCGCGGCGGTGTCGCCGGCGGCATTTTCGGTCGCCGCCTCCACGTCGTCGTCAAGCTTGGCCTGCTCGAAGACCTCGTTGACCTGATCGGCCAGGTTGGCCGGCTCCTCCGGGGTGGGCTGGTTTCCCTGATCCTGGTCAGTCATTCTTACTTGTCCTTCTCATCCTCGTCGACGACCTCAGCGTCAACGACGTTGTCGTCAGCGTCAGCGGCCTCAGCACCCTCGGCTGCGGTTGCACCCTCAGCTGCCTGAGCCTCGTAGATAGCCTTACCCATCTCCTGGCTCTCGGTGGACAGCTTCTCGACGGCGGACTTGATGGCCTCGATGTCGGAGCCCTTCAGAGCCTCGTCGACTTCCTTGGCAGCCTCTTCAACGCGGTCGCGGATGTCCTGGGAGACCTTGTCCTCGTTCTCCGAGGCGAACTTGCGGGTCTGGTAAGCCATGGACTCAGCCGAGTTGCGGACTTCCTGCTCCTCGCGGCGCTTCTTGTCCTCGTCAGCGTGCTTCTCAGCGTCCTTAATCATCTGGTCGATCTCCTCCTTGGAGAGGCCGGAGCCGTCCTGGATGGTGATCGTGTTTTCCTTACCAGTGCCCTTGTCCTTAGCGGTGACGTGGACAATGCCGTTGGCGTCGATGTCGAAGGTGACCTCAATCTGCGGGACACCACGCGGTGCCGGAGCGATTCCGCCCAGCTCGAAAGAGCCCAGCAGCTTGTTGGCAGCAGCCATCTCACGCTCACCCTGGAAGACCTGAATCTGAACGCTCGGTTGGTTGTCTTCAGCAGTGGTGAAGGTCTCCGAACGCTTGGTCGGGATAGTGGTGTTGCGCTCAATCAGCTTGGTCATGACACCGCCCTTGGTCTCAATACCCAGCGACAGCGGGGTGACGTCGAGCAGCAGCACGTCCTTGACCTCACCGCGCAGAACGCCGGCCTGCAGAGCAGCACCAACTGCGACAACCTCGTCCGGGTTAACACCCTTGTTCGGCTCACGACCACCGGTCAGTTCCTTGACCAGCTCAGAGACTGCCGGCATACGGGTGGAACCACCGACCAGCACGACGTGGTCAATGTCGGAAACCGGAACATCAGCGTCAGCAATGACCTGCTGGAACGGCTTACGAGTGCGATCAAGCAAATCGGAGGTGATGCGCTGGAACTCAGTACGGGACAGGGTCTCGTCCAGGAACAGCGGGTTCTTGTCAGCATCAACGGTGATGTACGGCAGGTTGATAGATGCCTGCTGCGAGGAGGACAGCTCAATCTTGGCCTTCTCTGCAGCCTCACGCAGACGCTGCAGAGCCATCTTGTCCTTGGTCAGGTCAATGCCGTTGCTGGACTGGAATTTCTCAACCAACCAGTCAACGATGCGCTGATCCCAGTCATCGCCACCGAGCTTGTTGTCACCAGCAGTTGCGCGAACCTCAACAACACCATCGCCAATCTCCAGCAGGGAGACGTCGAAGGTACCGCCACCGAGGTCGAAGACCAGAATGGTCTGCTCCTTGTCGGACTTCTCCAGGCCGTAAGCAAGTGCAGCAGCAGTCGGCTCATTAACAATGCGCAGGACGTTCAGACCAGCAATCTGACCTGCTTCCTTGGTTGCCTGACGCTCGGCGTCGTTGAAGTAAGCCGGAACGGTAATAACCGCATCAGTGACGTCGTCGCCCAGGTAAGACTCAGCGTCGCGCTTCAGCTTCATCAGCGTACGAGCGGAAATCTCCTGCGGAGTGTACTTCTTGTCATCGATCTCGATGCTCCAGTCAGTACCCATGTGGCGCTTGACCGAACGAATAGTGCGATCAACGTTGGTGACAGCCTGGTTCTTAGCGGACTGGCCAACCAGGACCTCACCATTCTTTGCAAATGCAACTACCGACGGAGTGGTGCGCGAACCCTCAGCGTTCGCAATCACCTGAGCCTCGCCGCCTTCGAGGACGGAGACACAGGAGTTCGTCGTACCCAAGTCAATACCAACAGCGCGTCCCATGATGAACACCTTTCTAGAAGAGTAAAAGAATTGCCCTTAAGTCTTACGCGCTCAAGTCTGCATTGCCGTAGAAAATCTGTCAAGCAAACTTGAGCGTGTCCGACTCAATGTTTGTCATGCTATGCAACGGACTATGGGGCAAAGTTATTCCCACCCGACTCAACTTTTCTAGAAAAATCTCCATCATCGCAGGTAATCGCGATAACAGATTTTTGTAAAACTATATTCTAAAGCCACTCACGGTAGCCGACAGCGCAATTTTCTATACAAAATTCTACCTCTGGCCTCCAGGGGAAAATCTCTTAGCACTAGCCCTGGGAACTTTCCTGCAAAGCGAACCGACTAACCCCCTGACGTGTTTTGCAGCCACCGGCTCATCAACAGGCCATGTCCTTGTTAACCCCATGGCCCGACACCGAATCAGCTCTGGCGGCTCCACCAATGCATGTCCAATCTCTCCCCACTCGTGGGGCGATCGAGCCAAGAATTCATCCCACTTATTTAGGAGTTTTTCATGCCTCAGAACGCACAGCGCCACCGTTCCCACTTTTGCTGCAGCCTCGCAGTAGCGTCGGCAAGCGCCGCGCTGATCCTCACCTTCCCCGCCATTGCATCCGCACACGTGCATGCAACCCCGTCGTCTGCCCCGATTGGCGGCTACACGGATTTAGCTTTCGGGGTCGGCCATGGCTGCGACGGTTCGCCAACGACGAAGGTCGAGTTCACCATCCCGGAGGAGTTCGAAAAGGTCACGCCGAACGTGAACGCGAACTGGGATGTCACGAAGGAGTCGACTGGTTCCGGTGAAAATGAAAAGGTACAGAAGGTCATCTACACCGCAAAGACGCCACTGCCATCGGACCTGAAGGATTCTCTAACGCTCAGCGTGAAGGTGGCTGATGACGCGAAGCCGTCGACGGTTAAGGTGCCGACACTGCAGACCTGTGAAAAAGGGTCGATGAACTGGGCTGAAAAGGACCACGATAGCGATTACCCGGCCCCAACCGTGGACCTGGTTGAGAAGTCGGAGGACGATGAACATAGCCACGGTCACGACCACAGTCACAGTCATGACCACGGCAATAATCACGGCACCGACGAGACAGAGCACAGCGATAACCACTCGGATGACATCGAGCATTCCGCAGCTGCCACCAGCGAGGATTCCAGCAGCACGCTTGGCGGCTGGGGCCTGGGACTCGGCCTCGTGGGCGCGCTCACCGGTATTGCCGCATTGGTAGTTTCACTGCGCAAGCGAGGCTAAATCGCTTTGACGTTCCTTGAAGAGCTTTCCTGCTTTCACCGACACGGACGAACCATTGAATTTTTGAAACGGTTTTTCTAAGCGAATAAGGATTCAAGGGTCTGGTTTCCGATAGTTAATTGGAACCAGGCCCTTTCATCATTCCGCGACCAAACACCCTCTGCTAGAAAGCTACCGGCCCTCCGGTCCAACCCATGAGGAGCAGCTCAACCTAGCGGGCGAGTCACTGGAGAATGGTCAAATTAAACTGCTTAATCAACGGAGATAGAGCTGCGGCACCATTTGAAATTGCGTCATGAGGGAAGCCGTAACTTGTCATCCCCACTGCATAAATCCGGTTTGGGTTTTCTGGATCCACAGCCCAAACTGGCTCTTCCGGTTTCGGAGTGCGTAGCGGGGTGAAGAAGACCACGGTGGGTTCAGCGGGTCACCACAACATATAGGGGTCCCCGGTGTGAAGATGAAAGTTCCTACACAATCATCTGAACACACCAGGGACCCGCACCGTGAAGCCTACTGGCAACCTCGTCGCCGACACCATCTGCCGCACCGCCGAGATCGGCTTGACGATCACCGGTGCCGCCGACGCGGGCACCATCACCATCATCGATGCCGCACCGGTGGCCGTGAGCAATACCTGCCCCGAGTGCGGGCACCCAGGGAAGCTACGCGATCACATCCTCCGCCGGCTCGTTGATCTTCCCGTCGTCGGCTTCCCCAGCCGCCTGGATGTCCGCGTTCCCCGCTTCCTGTGCACAGCCACGTCGTGTCCGAGGAAGATCTTCCAGACATCCCTGGCCTGCGCGGATGACGGATCCAAGCTCACCCACCGCGTCACCCGCTGGATCCTCCAGCGCCTGGCGATTGACCGGATGAGTGTCTCTGCCACCGCCAAAGCACTCG
>OJLW01000795.1_pt1 | contig 13946 bp, 9 predicted proteins | sample 1597021 | NCBI WGS metagenome assembly OJLW01 (sample SAMEA3904676, study PRJEB24821) | metagenome | biome: Builtin; feature: hospital; material: surface | place: USA | collected 2013-06-03
AGCACGAGGATGAGGCGTTCGTTTGTAAGAAGAGGCAGCACGGTATGTGCCAGTATGGACCGGTATAGGGGCGAAAACACGTCCGAGGTACTCGTAAGCAGCTTGTGGATCACACGCACGTACATAACCACGTGCGATAGGAGTTTGGCATCATATTGCGACTTGGCGAGTGTCGACGATGCAAACTGCACGAGCCATTGGACGGCACATGGCACATTGTACGCCAACGGCACCTGTAAAAAGTAGGAACATGCCTTAAAGAGCGCCGAATCGTCAAGTAAAGAGTACATATGTGCCTCGAGCAACAGTGAGAGGATCGTCGGCGTGATACGGTACATCGTCCAAGGTGGTGACACCGCTAACAGATCATCAGTAATGGCCTGACCTTCCACGAGACAGCGGCACCACCGGGTTATGAGCGACAGACTCTGCTCAGGAAAGGCATGCATGTTGATGGACGACATGTTTCGCGTCATGAAAATGTAGGCATACCCACTGGACGGAATGCCTGTTTGGTCGATGTAGTACGACAAGTACTGTAGAAAAAGAATGACGCGCCCTATCGATGCCAGCTCGCTGTGGTCCTGCCACATGCGCTGCTCGATTCGCGATAATACACGCACAAGGGCATGCGCCATCTTTTGTTTGTCAATGAACAGGTGCAGCATGTCTAGCACATGTGGCACATGTGGTTCGAGCATGAGGCAGACAGCATGTACATGCGCTAAGTCAGGCGTGAGCGACTCGGACCAATCCGTGAAGAGGTGGCTGAACTCATTGGCGATCACAAGCTGGAGACGCGGCTCCTGTAAAGCTTGGGCAAGCAAGACGCCACACGATTCGGGGTGCTGACCGAGCGCCGTTCGGACAGCTTGTGAAAACGAATGGATCTCTGCATTGGAATGTAAAGGCAAAGATTCGAGACTCACAGGACCCGCATGGAGGCCGCTGTCCCAGGTGGCGAATGACGCAAGAATCAGCGTGGGCAATGGGACTACATGTGTCGATGTGGCCATGACACATTCGTCCAGCTCGATCCAATCACGGATGGGATCGTACATGTGCACAAAGCATGCAATCATATCGCGCATCACGAGGCCATCCCTGTGAGACGACGGAACGCTCCCGCTCAGAAAGGCAACCAGCGGCGGCATGACACCGCCAATGATATGCCGCCAAAGAAGGGCATGTCGCTCGGACGCGTGTGTCCGGAGCTGCACGGTCGCAGCTTGGGCCATCGCCACTAGCATTTCGAGCACAAATGCACAGCCAACATCATGAGGCGGTTCAATGGCATGCAGCAGACGTGCTTGGAGAAGACCGAGGGCCGAAAGGTATTTTCGGTGCCAATGCAAATGAGACTCAGATAGCCCGTGGATCAAGAGCACGGTTTCTGGCTCAGGTGCAGCTGAGGTAGGTAGCAAAGGTGGATGGCGTCCACCAGAGGTTTCCGCTTGACGCCAGGCTCTCTGTAACGAGGTAGCATACGTGAAGAAGGCAGGCGACTTCCACAGAGAGGCGCTCGGAGGCGACTGTGCGGCGGGATGCTCGTCAAAAAGATCGTCGACGGCCGTGATGACCGATAGGCCTTGTCTCAGCGTAGCAACAGCTTGCCTTGACGCCTCATTTTGTGTGAGGGGTATGTTTTGCCAAGCCTCTAGCACAGTATGACGTAATGGGATATCGTCCAACCCTGGCCAGCCTTGAAGAGCAGCGCCGGCGATGAGGCGCCTACATAGCTCGGAACTTGGGCCTTCTGCCTGCATGAGATGAAGAGCCGCATGCCAGAAAGACAGAAAGGACTCTGTCGATGCCACACCGCGCTGTATGAAATGGTTGGTCCATATCGGTGCATCGCCCACGGCATCGAGAATATGCTGACACAAGGTGCTAAGGGTATCTTGGTCGACCGTGGCATTGATTTTGCGCAGGAGCACTACGATGACGCGTCCTGCATCGCATGTATTTTTGCCCATGTACCGTGCGCGCTCAAGACAGAGGACATCAAGGTACTCGAACAAAAGCGGCGGAGCAGGTCGTACAAGCAACACAAGGTCCAAAAGCACGTCAGGTAACACTTCGCCGAGCTCAGTAAGCACACCTTCCGCCTTTGCCGTTTCGATAAGACGTGCATGCAGAGAAAAAGGTGTCGCTCCATGCGTCAAGCATGCAAGCACCTCACGCCGCACACCGTCCGCCTGCATCAACAAAGAAGGGAAGGTGGAGGAGCGTCGCTTGGCGAAGCTTGTCCTTATGCTTCGGGTGCCTGTTCGCTCTCTGATGACGAGCGCCCTGCGGTGGCGTGCGACGCCGAGCTTTGCGTCACCGCAGACGCCGTACCATATCTTTGACCGTGATACCAAGTGTCTGCAGCGCTCGCGTGCGGCTGTGCGCCGACCCCTGAATGAAGCAGGCACAGCGTTTGAAGCCGATGAACGTCGGCGCGGAGAGGTGTCGCGACTGACCGACTACGTACGTGATGCCGGCGCTATGAGTCTTGCGGAACGTCTTCAAGATATCCAGCGGCCCTTTCCTACTGTGGTGGAGCTCGGTGCTGGTCCTGGCCTGCTGCGCCACCACTTGGATGTGGGCGGCGTAGGCATCGAGAAGCTTGTTATGTGTGATATGAGTGAGGAGCTGCTTTTCCGCGACCGGCACCTCGACAAAAACTTCTCGTTTGAGATCGAGCGGCGCGTCGTCGATGAGGAAATGCTGCCGTTCGAGGAAAATTCGCTGGACTGCATCGTGGCGTCCGGCAGCTTACACTGGACGAACGACCTGCCTGGCGCCCTCATTCAGATCCAGCGTGCTCTCAAGCCAGACGGCGTGTTCCTTGGCTACATGCTCGGTGGCGACACTCTGTTTGAGCTACGCACAAGTCTGCTCCTAGCCGAGCAGGAGCGACAGGGCGGCTTGTCAAATCATGTGTCCCCCATGACGGATACTCGAGACGTATCGTCACTCTTGACGCGCGCGCAATTCACTCTCCAGACGGTCGATATGGACGAGATCGTCGTGCACTACCCGAGCATGTACGAGCTCGTGCAGGACCTGCGTGACATGGGCGAGAGCAATGCCGTGGTCAATCGCCGGCCGTATATGCACCGCGAGACGCTCTTGGCCGCTGCCGCTACGTACCAAGCTCTGCATGGCACCCCCGAAGGGCACGTACCAGCGACATTTGCACAGATTTTCATGATCGGGTGGAAGCCATCGCCTGATCAGAAAAAGGCACTCCGGCCGGGCAGTGCCTCGCATTCGCTCAAAGATGTACTATGAGAGGTCAGGACCATCAGCGACCGTGTTGCGCACCGTGTGCAGGAGCGTGGCGCGCCAGCCGGTAATGGGCTTCATGCGGTCAAAGTCACGCACACGCGCGTCGAATGCATCGAGGTCGCTATGCTCGCACGCTTCGAGGACGCCATGCAGGAATTGGGCCTCGGTCGTCGAGGGGAACGTAGGGTCCTGCTGTGCGTAGAACGCCATCGCTCGCGTCGCCGCGCCGTGGTCAGGGATCGCGAGGTAGCAGAGGCCGGCATTCAGGTAGTATTCCTTCACGCTGTACTTGGTCAGGTTGCTGTTCAAACTCGAAGCAGCCACGGCTTCCCAGAGCTCAATGGCACGTGGGTACTGCTGGAGCTGAATAGCCAGTTGCGCCGCCTCGCGCTGGCATGCCGAGGCTGTGGCTGTTGCACCTTCTTGGAGGTACCAGTTGGCAGCACGGTCGTACGCCTCAAGTCCCTGGTCAAAGTGGTTCGGGTCCTCACGGTACAGTTCCGCCATGTTCTTCTGCCGGTCGGCCGCCTGACGGAACCGACCACGCTCGACGAGCAGGTCCGAGCACCGGCCCAGCGCCATCACTGCTTGGTCGAGCCGCACCATGCGGTAGCACTTGCTCGCTTCAAAGTACGTATTGGCTGCAAAGTCCTTCTCATTGATCTGGATCTCGAGGTCGGCTGCCTTGATGAGCACACTGCCCGCCTCCTCCATACGGTTTTCGGCACGCAGCTTGTGAGCAGCCTCCTTATACAGTTCAATGGCCTCTTCACGCTTGCTTTGAGTGGATGAGAACCAGCCGCCCGTAGACGATGCCTTTTTTTCGGCGCGCTGCAGGAGCTCTTCTGCTGATGAGCCACCCATGGTCGCTGTCGAAGCCCCGTCAGCAACCCACTCCACCACCGCCGTACGGGGTTGGTCACATGACATGTGTGCATGGGCCAGTCTACTTGCCTATGGAGGCGCCGGTCATGTCGGTCAGGAGACGCGTGATGTGAGCAGGGTCGGCACGTCCCTGTGTATGGCGCATAGCCTCTCCCACGAGGCGCGCAAGCACTTTATGCTTGCCTTTTTGGATCGCCTCAACTTCGGCGGGGAAGGCGCGCACGACTTGCTGGCATAGCGGCCGGAGTTCGTCGTCATGCATGCGGTTCAAATTGTTCTCGTGCACATGTTCGCGAATAGCTAGACATCCATTCCGCGTCGGAATCTTTTTTTCGCGCACAAATGTCCGGAGAAGAGCTTGTGCCGTCGACTGCGTGATGATCTCTTCATCGAGCATGTGGATGAGCTCGGCCAGAGCCGCGGGCGGCACGGGATTGTGATGGAAGGCAAGGCGCATTTGGCCGAGGAACTTGGGCAGAGTATGGATAGTCCAGTTTGCCGCCGCCTGTGGCGCACACTCGAGCCGCACGAGCTCTTCAAAGTAGTCGACAGCATCCATCTGCGCCGTTCGTGCATCGCCATCGTCGTCCACATTGAGCCGCAAAAGCACATTGACGTCGCGTACGGAGAGGCCGTATTGGGCCCTCAGACGCGCATGTCGTGCATCGGGCAGTTCAGGCAGCGTCTCGGCCAGCGCTGCGAGCTGCGCGGGCGATACATGGAGCGCACCCACATTGGGCTCCGGCATGAAGCGGTAGTCCAAGGCGTCTTCCTTGCGGCGCAAAAGGTAAGTTTCGCCCGTGGCCTCGTGAAATCCGCGCGTAGATGGCTCGACCGCACGACCTTGTGAGACTTCGGTGAACTGCCGCCGGATCTCAAAGTCGAGTGCATGCATCATGAACTTGATGCTGTTCAGGTTCTTGATTTCCGTGCGTGGCCCAAATGGCTCACCAATGCGGTGGATCGAGACGTTGGCATCGCAGCGCAGTGATCCCTCATTCATGTTGCCGTCTGAGGCACCGACACATCGCAGGAGCTGCCGGAGCTTGCGGACGTACGCACCAGCTTGCTCAGGTGTGCGTAATACGGGCGCACTGACGATCTCCACGAGGGCTACGCCAGCGCGGTTATAGTCAATAAGGCATACCTGCGACGCGTCATCGGTCGCTGCATACGTCGTCTTGCCTGTGTCCTGCTCGAGCTGCAGCTGCACGATAGGAATATCAAGCGCATCGTCTGGCGATGACAAGAAGCCATCTTCGAAGCGAATCGACACAGACCCATTTCGTGCAAATGGCTGTCGGTGCTGCGTGATTTGATATCCCGTAGGAAGGTCAGCGTACACATAGTGCTTTCGATCAAAGACAGACACATGTTCCACCTGACACTGCAGAGCAAGAGCCGCTTTGAGTGCAGCAGTGACAGCTCCTTCTTGTAGGCATGGAAGTGTCCCGGGGTATCCTGCGTCGAACGACGACACGAGTGTGTTGGGTGGCGCGTGCAATGGCGGTGGTGGGGTGGCTAAACGTTAGCGTTAGCACGTACGACTGAAGAGCTTGGTCGGTGCCAGGAGCTGTGCATGGCACTCAATGCCAATGACGGCCTGCCAACCGGTGGGGAGGAGCGGTGGGGCCTGGCCGCGTGCGCGTGCAGTATGCAGTGACCGTGTCCCCAGTCGGGCCCAGCGTAGCATGACGTGAAAAAAGGGCCCCTTATGGCCGTGGAGGCCGTGCGTCCAGCGATGTGGAGGTGACACGTTGTTGACACGCTACGTCCCACCATACCCACTGGATGTCACCCTTGGATGCTGAGGATCCAAGCGTGCGGGCTCACCTCGCGCGTCCGCGCAAATGCATACAGAGCGACACAGACATGCATATATGGCAACAGAGCGACGCGCATCACACTATTCTGCTGTTCCTCATGCAGCTGAGCGAAGCATGTGTGATGCAGCCTACACGCGACGTAGTATGGCACGAACGCGAGACATATGCCGCATCTGACTCGGTCATTGATCGTGTGCTGGCACTGCTGATCGAACTGGATACATGGACAGACGAAATTGTGCCTGATACAGGTCCCCATCGCTTTGGCAATCTGGCTTTCCGGACATGGGGTGCGCGTCTGCAGGAACGTGCAGAGGCATTGCTTCGCAGGTGCCTTCCGCCCCACTTGCATGCATTCATCACAGAGCTCTACGCATATCTGGTGGACGCATTCGGTTCATTTGTGCGCATCGACTACGGCACGGGCCATGAGCTTCATATGGTGGCATGGCTCGCGTATCTATACCGCCTGGGGGCGTTGTCAGAAGAGGGTGCGGAGGCTCGGATAGCGCTCGAAGTCATTCCTGCCTACCTGCGTGTGGTGTGGCACCTGCAGGACCGATACACCCTCGAGCCAGCTGGCAGTCACGGCGTATGGGGTCTGGACGACTTCCACTTCGTGCCGTACATCCTCGGCGCGGCTCAGCTCCGCGACACGGCGATGTCGCCACTGCAGATGGCCGACCTCTCGCTCTACCCCCACGCACGAATGCGTGAGCCACGCGTTGGTCCACGCCTATCGCCGCGCGACACGATCATGTACGTCCCTCCGACGCATGCATCACCGATGCCCAATATGTATACGTCGTCGCTTGCGCGCATCCATTCGCTCAAGCGTGGACCATTCTCTGAGCATTCGCCGCTCCTCTTCGACATCTCGCGCAACGTGCCTACGTGGCCCAAGGTACATGCAGGCATGCTCAAGATGTACGATGCCGAGTGCCTCCTGAAGCGCCCGGTCGTCCAGCACTTTGTATTTGGTGGCGTAGGGTACGTGTGGCCTCACACCGAGACACACGCACCACCACGGCCCACGCGGATGACGCCTGCTGTCGGCGCCCGCCCCACAATGCATCCTCGACATGCTCAATGACTACGGCAGCTGGTTGTCTATGGCACGTGACGACTTGAGCTGCTGCAGCTGGGACAGGACCACGTCCAGGGGAATGGTATCGGTCTTGCCCTTGGCTACCTTGGGATCCGTGTCGCGGTTGCGGACGTTGACGCTGCGGCTCTCCTTCTCTTCGTGGCCAACGACGAACACAAAGTTGTATTGCGCAAGTTCGCCGTTGCGGATCTTCTTGTTGAGCGTGTTGTCTGACAGATCAACATCCGCGTAGAAACCGTGGTCCCACAGGGTGCTGCGCACATCCTGTGCATACTCGTACACCGACTGCGTCACTGGCACAACCAGCACTTGGCGCGGTGAGAGCCAGAATGGCCATTTGCCGGCAAAGTTCTCAATCAAGATGGCAATAAAGCGCTCAAGACTGCCAACGACAGCACGGTGGATCATGACTGGACGCTCTGTCTGGTTCTCGCCATCAGCGCCGCCTTGCGGCGTCTTGTACTCGAGGTTAAAGCGCTGCGGCAGTTGGAAGTCGAGCTGGATCGTAGCACACTGGTGCTGGCGGCGCATGGCATCGCTGATCGTAATATCGATCTTGGGACCGTAAAACGCACCGTCACCAGGATTCAGTTCCCATTGGCCGGGCACGAAGCGGTCAAGCGCAGACGCCAGGCGCTTCTCAGCGGCATCCCATGTGGCAACGTCACCAAGGTGCTTCTCAGGGCGCGTTGACAGCTCCATCTTGAACGTGAAGCCAAACAGGCCGTACACAGTTTGCAGGAAGTCGAAGCAGTGCATCATCTCATCCTCGATCTGCGACGCACGGCAGAAAATATGCGCATCATCCTGAACAAAGCGGCGCACACGCGTGAGACCACTCAGAGCACCACTAGCCTCGTTGCGGTGAATTACACCAAAGTCGGCAAGACGCAGTGGCAGCTCCTTGTACGACCGATCGCGACTGCCAAACATGAGACAGTGACCGGGGCAGTTCATGGGCTTCAGTGCAAACGTCTCCTTGTCGACAGACAGCGCAAACATATCATCCTTGTAGTTGGCCCAGTGACCCGACGTCTCCCACAGCTTCGAATTGTACATGTTCGGCGTAATGACCTCGTCAAAGCCGCGCCGGCGGTACTCGCCCTTAATAAACTCCTGCAATGTGTTGTAGATACGCGCACCGTGCGGCAGCCAGAAACAGCTGCCAGGACTCAGCTCGTGGAACATGAACAGCTCTTGTTCACGGCCGATGCGGCGATGGTCGCGCTTGGCGGCCTCGGCCAAAAAGTGCTTGTATTCAGTCATCTGCTTCTTATCCGGGAAAGAAATACCATACAGACGTTGCAGCGAGTCATTCTTCTGGTCACCCAAGAAGTACGAGGCCGAGTTCTTGAGGACCGTCATGGCTTTGATGCGGCCTGTGTGCGGAATGTGCGGGCCAACACACAAATCAATCATCGGACCGCAGCGGTACACGGTAGTAGACGTGCCATCTGGGATCTTGGAGTTGATAATGTGGACCTTGTACTTGTTGTACTTGAACATCTCCAGAAGCTGCTCCTTGGTCAGCACCGCACGCTCAAACGTCTGCTTGTCCTTCACAGCCAGATTGATCAACTTTTCAAGGGGATCAAAGTCCTCAGAGCGAACGGCACGATCACCACTATCACCCATACCCATCTCATAGTAGAAGCCTTCGTCTGTGGGCGGGCCAATGCACAAATGGCAGCCATAGTGTCGTTCAGCCGCCTCACCGAGAACGTGGGCAGAAGAGTGCCAGAACACACGCTTTCCCTCAGGATGGTCAAAGTCAAGCAGCTCCAATGTTGCGTCTCCCTCCAGAGGACGCTCCAAGTCCCACAACTGACCGTTCACCTTGGAAATCACAATGCGCTCGCTCAGGCTCTTGGAAATCGCCCTGGCAATGTCCATAGGCGACGTCTCCCAGGATAAACCTTCGCGCGTCGAGCCATCTGGCATGGTGATTGTTATGGGCTTGCGCTCCGCAGCAGCGCGCGCAGAATCCTGCTCCGCCTTGATGCGCTCAAACATGTCAATGCGGGCCTGGAAGAAGGCTGGACGTGGCTCGAATTCGAGCGGCATGCCACCCGCACCTCCGCCTTTTGCTTTCTTATCAGGTTTGGAATTCACGCTCATATCCTTCACGGCATTCGCAAGCTGTTCAGGCGCTGCACTCGCCTGGTTTTCACTTGACGACATCGTGCGACTAGGGGAGAAGGAAAGCGCAAAGGTGGAATCCTTTTTTGTTCACGTGGAGCTAACACGTGATCCACTGGACACTCGCCTTCCTCACGACGCGCCTCCCAATACGTGCCTCCCGAACATGGTGAGCAACACTCCGTCAAACGGCGCTCCCGCGCCGTCTAAGCAAAAGTCCAAAGCCTACCTCTCTAGTGTTGCCATACAGAGTGATGCTATCAAATACAGGCAAAAATACAAAGAGTTAAAGCGCAAGGTTCACGAAATTGAACAGGTACGTCTGATCCGTGCTCAGACATCCGCAGGAAAATGATAAGCTCCAGGCCCTTACTCTGCGTATTAAGGGTAATATTCAACGACTACGTCTGGAGAGAGCGTGCGTATCTAATCTACTTACAATAGCATTCTGTATGAACATCTCGAGTCTCGGGTGCAGCAGGTACCTGTGGTGTCTGAGATACCAGAGGCTGAAACTCAAACACTTGAAGCTGACGCTGAGGTCTCTGCCCATTCAGACGAGGCATCTAAGCCCAAGGATACGCCTAACGAGCCTCACGAGCCAGATGTTGCTGCACCACCAGCTCCAACGGCATGACAGACCCATCTAATTCAGCGAACTTGCGCGACGTAGCCACATACCCATGCTATAGACGTGAATCTACCCTGCTATGTCTATCGCGGCCATGTCTTGCTATGGCCAAGGGTCGTGTCATTATGTCAGATTGTGGAGTTGTCAAATTAGGCGGCGTGGCTACGAGGATTATGGCACCTGGTCAGGCTACTGCATTTCCCATTAGGCGCTGTGACGCTGATGTCATTCCCGCCAGGAGGGAATGTCTTCCAAGGCAACTCTCAGCAACAGTTCGCTCAATACGTGCAGCAGCAGAAACAGCAGCATCATATGCAGACCGGGCAACAGCCTTTCCAATCTCCGCAGCTCGGATTCTCGGGCTACCCCAATGCGCAACAGCAGCAAGACTTTATGCCGAATATTACACCGCAGCAAATCCAAGCCATACTGAATCAAAAAAACTCTGCCATGCAGACAGGTTTACAGGGAAATCAGTACATGCCATCACCCATCATGTCGCAACTCCAACCCGGCATGCCCATACCCACCAGTATGCCTATGCCTTCAACTCAACCCCATCAACCACCACCCCCACGACAGGCAAATGGCTCGGTCAACATTATAGCTGACCTAGTGAACAAGGCAAAGGCAGGACTATTGTCACCCATGCAGCTCGCACAGCTGCGAGCGATCCTAGGGCAAGAAAGCATACAACCGAGTCAACAAAATCCAGTGATGCAACCATCGATGTCTACTTCGAGCCCAGTCATACCCATGAAAAAATCACCAATGATGATGCCGAATCAACAGCCCACGGCTGGCCCTAACATGCCCCAGATGAACATGCTTCTCAATGCGGCCAACGTACAGCAGCCCCAACAACAAGCGAACTTGCTGCAAGGCTTGCAGTTCATCCAGAAAATCCAGCAAAAACTTGCTGAAATTGATCAGAAATTGGCAACGTCTATTCACGAACATGAGCGCCAAATGCTTCAGCATAACCGCCAAGAGCTTCTTCGTGTGCAGGGAACCATAATCCAGAAACTCTCACAGGGTTCACAAATGCACCAGCAAAATTTTAACTCGTCTTCGCCAAATCTAATGGCCAATGCCACTTCTTCACCCCTGACCAATTTTTCCCAGCCGAATTTCAACAATGCGCCAAAGCCCTCGATGAATATGATGAATACACCGAACGCAGCCTCACACATGTCACCAGCCAATTCGTTCCAAATGCCGGCCAAAATGCCTGCGCCTACCCCGTCGCAGCCTGCGGCAAACGTGGCTATCACACCTGATCAGTTCAAACGAGCTCTTGCAGTGCTACAGCATCGGCACGGCAAACCGGTTCAGATGAACCCTATTGTGAACGGTTACCCTATTGATCTGTACCAACTCTTCAATACTGTCCAGTCGATGGGTGGCAGCAAAATTACGACACAAAAGGGACTCTGGAACACTGTAGTAGGGTCCTTGGGCTATGTATCGTTGAACCAAGCCCAGGTCTCTGCATTGGCTGTTCAGGTCGCGCAAGTGTACAAAACGTACCTTGAGCTATTCGAAGAAGTGTGGAACCGGGCCATGGTGCACCAGATGTCTATGTCCCACCAAATGAACAAGACCAACGTGCCAGATATGCCACAAACCAGCCAGGGGTCTGCATCTATGCCCCACAGTGGCATATCTCCCAATGCTGTATTTGACGCCATGATGCAGCGTCCCAACCAGCAAGTCAGCCCTCCGTTGTCATCCTATCAAAAGGATCCTTCATTGTCGGTGGACTTGAGTGAAACAGACAAGCTTCCGACAACCAAACCGCAATATTCTCTCGCGAGCCCAAAGACACCAGCCGGGAAGCCGTCCAGGGTCGTATGGCCCCAAGAAGAACAGAAGTCCACGCAGTCCATGGCCTCCGATCAAACTGCAGAGAAGAGCCACACTGCATCGAAGGACAAAACGAAAAGACCTACCATTCGCGTTACCACCCGGATGCTGGAAGAGGCACGTTCATTGCTGTACAAAGTGGAACTGAGTCTCTCTGTGTCCCGTCCCAAGCTCCCTGTCATTGAAGATATCCCTGAAAGCGAAAAAGCAATCATCCTCCAACAAGTGGAGCAACTAGTCTCTCTGAAGACGACCGTGTCGGCTTTGCTACCGGTGTTCCTCGCCATGACCCAGAATCTCGAGCCTGCGAAGCGTGTCAAAATTATGATTTATATCTTTGAAGATCAATTGGCACTTTTACCATCTCGTAAATGTATTATGCGTCTTTCAGATTTGGAAAAGCTCAAGGTTCAAATGACACGGTGTATCGGCTTTGTTAGAATTCATGATGAGAAGCTGGCTCGAAAAGTCATGGCCAAGGCTGTGGCTGATCAGCCTGAACTCCTTCAACGAAAAGCTACGCACTCTGTCGAATCAAGCGCAGAAAATACATCACCTGTCACAGCAGCACCTAAGCAGATGTCTTTGGGAAGTGCAGAGATGAAAGAGGATGGTGACGACGACGACATTGAAATCACTGCTACCAATATTAAGACACCGATCAACAGCGCCACATCACCAACTCAACCACTCAAGATTTCGGGCAAAGAGAAGACATCTAACATACCCCGGGTATCTGCGTTGTCCTCTCTTGAACCCAAAGATGTACCTGGCCAGGCAATCAACAAGCTAATGACGGAACAGATCCAAAACGAGCAATTATCCCAAAATTCGCCGATACAATTTCTTGAAAAAGCTTGGAATAAGCTTATCACAGTCGAAACTCAAACAAAGGCAAACAAGTTCAATGTCGATGTTTTGAGACATCAGTTGGACGACATGTCTTGGCCAAACACTAGTCTGGAGTCTCTCATTTATACGGCTATTGATGCCCCTTACCAAATTGGGCTCCATGATACTAAGCAAAGGAATGAATACTCAACTGCCTTGTATACTAACGAACCCTTCTTAAAAAATGATGCGGACGAACGCCATGCAAGTCACTCCTCTGATACGAAACTCACATCTTTCGATAAGATAATTCTGAAACCCGCGCCAGATGCGTGGAGGGAACAGGCGACCAATGAGGACAGCAAGAATAAGCTGAACGATTTAACATCGGAAAGCGATCAAGATTGGTGGTCGAAAGATTTTTTTAAATAGCATATACAATATTTCAATTTATATTGATTTAAATACTAATTACATATGTATACAGAGCTTAGACATTGTTAAAATATTAAATTCATATTGAAATTCTACCTAACACTAAATTTATAAATATATATTTTTGTAAAAAGCTTATTTATATGCTATAATTACTTTAATTAGTTATTTTATTATAAATAAATTGGAGGAAATTTAACAATCTTACTTGCTTATGTAAGTGTTAATTAAAAAATATGACAGAATCAAAAATCAAAAAAATATTAAAAGAAATCTTAGATTGGGTCAAGACAATTGCCATTGCTCTTTTGATTACATTTTTCATAAAGTTTTTCATAATAGACCTGACCCGCATTTCGGGACATTCTATGGAAAATACCCTCTTTACCGACGATTTAGTTGTGGTTGAAAAAATCTCGAGAAATATCACCCACAATTATAAGCGTGGTGATGTGATAATCTTCCATAGCCCAACAGAAAATAAACTTTATGTAAAAAGAATAATTGGTATGCCAGGAGAGGAGATTGAACTTAGGGATGGGAAATTTTATATAAATGGAAACGAACTTGATGAACCATATTATACAACAGGATCTTTTACTGAAAGTAAGGGCCAAAACCTCTGGTTTCTAGGATCCGATGAGTACTTCATGGTAGGCGATAATAGGTCAAAATCAAACGATTCAAGAAAATTCGGCCCAGTCCACCAAACTAATTTCCTAGGCAGGGCTCTTATAAGAATCTGGCCCTTTGACCAAATAAAAAAACTAAAATAAAATCAGAATTAAGAGCTAAACCGACTAGGTCTAGCTCTTTTTTATAGATTATATAAATATTTTAAGGCGTCTGGCAACCTTTTTTGCCAATATTTTTCGTTGTGGATAGCTCCTTGGTCTACAACATCTGTCTCTTATACACATCTCCGAGCCCACGAGACGCTACGCTATCT
>OJLW01000796.1_pt1 | contig 13930 bp, 11 predicted proteins | sample 1597021 | NCBI WGS metagenome assembly OJLW01 (sample SAMEA3904676, study PRJEB24821) | metagenome | biome: Builtin; feature: hospital; material: surface | place: USA | collected 2013-06-03
GCTCGTCGGCAGCGTCAGATGTGTATAAGAGACAGCTCCAAATGGGTGTGATTTTCTCAAGTAAAATTTTTGAACCCTTTGCAGGTGGTTTAGGTAGAAGTAGGTTGGTTGGCTTATCATTTAATTGTTTTTTAGCCACAATGAACGCCGGTATCACGGAACTTATCAGAGAAAGAATGAGAGAGATCACGACAAGCTTGGGGTAGAAGGCTAGCTGTATCTTAGGCACACTAAAGTGTTTGCCATAGGCATTAAATATTATTAATGGAAGAAGCGTATGACCGAGGATGACTCCAAATAGCGTTCCTAAGATTCCAGCAATAAATCCATAGATGGTAAATTTCTTAATGATATCTTTATCTTGATAACCTAGAGCTTTTAAGGTGCCGGAGTTGATTCGTTCCTCATCGATAAATCTTGTCATTGTTGTAAGGGTGACTAAAGCTGCTACAAAATAGAGAAAGACTGGGAAGATATTAGATAGCTTATCGACAATATCTGAAATGGTTCGATAGATCGTATATCCAGCAGAACCCAGCGCTTCACGTCGGTTATAGATGTTATAAACCGGTGTTTCGATGGAATCCATTAGCTCTTTGGCATCGTTTATTTTCTCTTCACCATCTTTGATTTTATCGTTGGCCTCTGTTGTTTTTTCATTAAATTCTTTCAAGCCATCTTGGTATTCTTGTTCTTTTTCTTCTAGTTCTTTGACATTTGTCTTGTATTTATCAAGATTGGATTGATATTCGGCTTCTTTGCGATTTAATTTTTCAAAAGCTGCATTCCAATTATTAAGGCCTTGGTAGTAGGTATTTAAATTTTGTGTGTAGAGATTGACACTTGACTGATATTGAGCTTTGCCGGACTGATAGTCTGCTTTTGCTTGATTGAGTTCTGCTTCTTTTTGTTGGAGATTTGCTCTGCCAGCTTCAATTTTTTCTTCACCCGCTGCAATTTCAGCTTGTTTTTCATCCAAGTCTGCCTTTGCAGTGCTTAATTTTTCATAAGCGACATTAAGCTCAGCACGTTTGTTTTCGAGTTCTTTTTTGCCAGTTTCTAATTGTGCTTCTGCCTCTGGGGTAAGCATTGCTGCTTTTGTTTGATTGAGTTCATTAAGTTTTTGTTCTAGTCCGTCCAGATTTGCTTGATTGGCCACGAGTTCGCTGGTAAGATTCTCTTTTGTTTCATCATCGATATCCGGATTCGAAAGGTCGTTCGTTATTTGGTCAATTCTTGCCTCAAGTGGGCCTATGTTGCTTTCTACTTCGGAGATTCCGTTTAATAAGTTAGTCACTTGATCTTGTTTTTGCTGTAGTTCATTTTCAGCGGCGGTTAGCTGTTCATTCTTACTATCCACTTCTGCTTTCTTCTGTTCATATTGATCCAGTCCTGCAGCCAATTGGTCTTTGCCATTAGCCAGCTCATTTTCTTTGTTGGCTAAGGTGTTTTGGGCGGTTGCGAGGTCTTTTTCGCCTTGGTTAATGAGTCCAAAAGCATTGTTTAATTGATTTTCTGCAGCGATTAATGAAGATTTACCAGCATCTAATTTGGCTTTTCCAGCTTGGAGTTCCTGCCATTTTTGATCTAAGGTCTTTTTACTGGAACTAAGTAATCCTTTGGCGTTTTTTAATTGTTTATCCGCATCAGCTAATTGATCTTTACCATCGGCTATCTTATCTTTGGCACTGTCTAATTTTTGTTGCTTGTCATTTATTTTACTTTGAGCGTCATCGATCTTAGCTTGTCCTTCATCGATTTCATCTTGGATATTCGATTTGATCGTTGCCAAGCGATGACTTCCACGATCTTTTAATCGATCGTTCAGTTCATCGGTATGGGCTTCGATTTTACGCCGATATTCATCAGAAAAAGGATTGAGATTGTTGGTATCTTCATAACGCATTCTTGCGATCATGAAATAATCCGAGTCAAAGTTGTCATCCATGACATAAGCAAAACCGGTTAAGTTACCATCACCGGCTTGGGAAGCTCCCATATTCGCATAGGAAATATATTCTGCCGAATCGACAAAACCTACTAGCTTATAGCTATGATTTTTGAGGACCATTTTATCATCGATACCTGTTTTTTCGATAAAGCTGATCTTATCCCCAATTTTATAGCGATCTTCAAAGTTTTTTGAAAGAAGGATATCTGTTTGATTTTTCAAGTCATTTCCTTCTTGGATGATATATTTAGAAATCTCTTTAGGTTGGGATAAGATTCTAATCGAGCTGTTGCTGTCATCGATCGATACATCTTTTAAGTAGCCATATTCAATCTGACTGATGCCACTTACTTTATCGATTTGCTTCACATCATCACGATCAATTCCCATAGACCCTATGACGGTGACATCTGTTAGATTGGTCTGGTTAAAATAGTTTTCGCCTGTTGTTACCATATTCGGTCCGGTAACTTTTAACCCTACAAGGGCAAAAGATCCGATCATCATTAGCATAAAAATTGAAAAAAATCTGCCGGTTGATGATTTAAAACTTCTGATGATGCTTTTCTTGAGTGATTTCATAACACACCTACCATTCTAAATCCATGATATTTGCGGGGTGTGGATTGACTTCAATCTTTTCCACCGTGGCATCACGGACTCTAATAACTCGGTCTGCAATGGGAGCAATGGCTGAGTTGTGGGTGACAATGACGACTGTGGTATTTTTTTGACGACTCATATTTTGTAAGATTTTGAGGACTTGCTTACCTGTTTCATAGTCGAGGGCGCCGGTTGGTTCATCACATAACAAAATTTTTGGGTTTTTAGCAATGGCACGGGCTATAGCTACCCTCTGTTGTTCTCCACCTGATAGCTCTGCGGGAAAATTGTTCATTCTTTTCTCAAGACCGACACTTTTTAAAACTTCCTCAGGGTCTAGGGCATCTTTGACAATGTCTGATGCCAACTCCACATTTTCCTTGCTCGTTAAATTTTGGACCAGATTATAAAATTGAAAGACAAATCCGACGTCATTTCTTCGGTAGTCGGTTAATTCTTTTTTACTGTAATTGGAGATATCCTTATTATCGATGATGACTTGCCCTTTACTATTGGTATCCATACCGCCTAGAATATTAAGGATAGTTGATTTACCAGCTCCTGAGTTTCCAAGGATGATCGCCAATTCACCTTCTTCGATTTCAAAATTCACATCACGATTCGCAACGATTTCGTTTTGTCTGCCTTCGTTATATATTTTATAAGAGTTTTTCATTTTTATATAACTCATCTTAAATATAGCTCCTTTCGTTATTGACTAGTAAGACCATATTTTACAAAGATAACTATAGGGGTACAATTAGCAACTTATAACTAGTGTCTATTTATTAGACAAATGCATAAAAGTGGTGTAGAATTTTAGAAAACTTAGATTAGGAGGGCCTATGAGAAACGAGATCAATTCCTATAATACCAAGCTTTTACTGGCAAATACTCTAAAAGAACTATTAAAACACAAGTCCTTTTCAGAAGTGACTGTTACGGAAATTACCAAGTTGAGTGAAGTCAATAGGAATACCTTTTATTATCATTTTGACTATATCTACGATTTATTATGTTGGCTTTTGGAGCAGGAAGCGATAAAGAAAGTCCGTGATTACAATACGATTGATGATATTGATGATGCGATTAATTTTACACTGGATTATATTGATGAGAATCGCGATTTTCTGACAAATATCATCAATTCTGTGGGAGAGCGTGACCTAAAAAGATTTTTATCCAAGGATTTTATGGAAATAATTGGAAACTTTATTCGTCTGGCGGAAAAAGAATTAATGGTCGAGATCGATGAAGATTACAGAAATTTCCTGACAACCTATGTTACAGAAGCCATCTCAGGGATTTTAATTGAATTGATTTATGCGAAAGAGGCGATCCCTCGCGATAAAATCAACCACTTTATTCAAGTCACGACGGTTAATACCATCATTGCCTCTCTAAAGGCGTATAAAGAGTGAACGCTCAGATGAATCCTTAAAACAAATAATCAATCATAAAAAGATTAAGCAGAATGTCATCGATAAGGGACGTTCTGCTTAATTTTTTTATGGGTATTCAGGCTTTGAAGGTAGCTATTCTTTCAAATTTTCAATTCTAGTTAAGTAGTCTCCATTTTTTAGAGGTTTGACGATTAAGTCTAATTTAGGAATAATCCCCCACCTATTTTATAAAAATGGAATAGCGGAAGAGTTTACATAAAGGCCTTGATCAATTATACTTAAGGGTAAGTGTGAAAAAAATGTTTAAGTTATTTTAAAAACAGCAGACCAACTAGATAGTTGAACAATGGAAACAATTAATCGATAAGCTTGTTCGATCAATTAAATTATAACTATCATTGGATTGTCAACACTTATTTGTACAATCTAAAATCGAACGTACTAATTTAAGAATAACCAATAACTGATAGCTGATCCTAAATGTCTATATTCAACTGGTGATATGAAGCTTTTTATTATACTGACTACAGAACGAGAAAGGAGAATATATCAATGTCTGTTCAAAATAATAAACGATATCAATTTAACCAATTTCAAATTAAGCTGTTTATGGCAATGCTTATGGTATTAGATCATTTGCCACATATTCCAGGACTGGTGCCACCTTTATTGGTAGGTATATTCCATGCAGTAACACGTTGCGTGGCGGTATGGTTTGCATTTAATGCTGTAGAAGGTTTTCTGCATACAAGGAGTCAGATTCAATACAATCTGAGATTGTTTGGCTGGGCTGTATTTATGGCTGCTGGAAACAGTTTGATGGAAGTATTATTAAGAAGCAAAGATATTCATATTGATAATAATATCTTTTTGACACTGGCACTGGGTGTATTGATTCTGAATATAAATGCGGATTCCAAAAAGTGGTTCGTAAAAAATAGCTTAACAAGAGTGCTTCAAGTGTTGTTGGAAATTGGTGTATTTATTGTAGGATTCATATTTGCCGAAGGTGGTAATATTGTAATTCCATTTATGCTTATTACATATTTGTTTAGAGGATCACCTAAAAAGCGAAATTTGATATATATTATATATGCAGTAATTCTTGCAGCGTTGTCTATAAGTGATATATTCAATTATGAGGATCCAATGATTGCTTTGGATATGATGTTATATAATTCGGACTGGTTATTTATTACAGTTCTTCCATTTATGTATCTTTACAATGGGGAACGAGGCAAAAATAACAAATTTACAAAATATTTCTTTTATATTTTTTATCCTGCCCATTTGTGGATTATTGCGATCATAAGCTATTTTGCATAACAACAACGGAGGTTTTATAACGTCTATATTGCCAACAAAACATCTCGGCAAGGTATATGAAGAAGATTCCCTATACCGCTTTAAGCGATATCAATTTCAGCGAGCGTCGGATCATTCAAAAAAGGGCAAATGGGCTTGAAACGTACCTTTACCGAAGTGACGACCCATGCTAATGGGAAAGTAACTCGAAAAATATTAGACTATACTGCGGATGATCGTCTACCAATCGATGAGATTATCGAAGTGGGAACCAAGGTGGTAAGCCAACCTTCACCATCCCAAGGACAAGCTGGTGATGAGAAGCCAGTTCAACCAGAACAACCATCCAAGGAAACAAGCCAACCTTCTCCAGGACAAGCTCAAGACCAACCAAAGGAAAGCAATAAAGCTTCTCAAGGACAGGCTCAAGGTCAGACAGCAGATAAAGGGGTGCTTGCTCCTACTAACCCTCAAGCAGCGGTGTTGCCTCAAACAGGCGAAAGTGATCCTAGTTTGATTTTTGGAATGGCAGCCTTATCGATTCTTGCCAGTGTCGGATTAGTTAAACCCCGCTCTGAGCATCAATAAGCGATTAAATAGGCAGATCGGCCTTTACAGACTGATGGATAGGAATAAGCAAAAGAACTAAGCAACCGGAAGGGGCTTGGTTCTTTTTTTGTGGCGTCTATACTTTGTTGGTAATCCCACCCCATAAATCTCCTCATGGCTTGCCAAGAATCGGTGATCGTTAATTGTAACCCTTGGCGTGTTGAGAGTACTAAAAAGGCGTCAAATTGTAACACTCGTTGCGTTGAGAGTACTAAACTAGCCCTGAATTGTAACTCTTGTTGCCCTGAGAGTACTAAATTAGCTCCGAAATGTAACTCTGATCGTGCTGAGAGTACAAAATTGGCCCCGAATTGTAACTCTCGATGTGTTGAGAGTACTAAAATGGGCTCGAACTGTAACTCTCGATGTGTTGAGAGTACTAAAATGGGCTCGAAATGTAACTCTGAGTGTCCTGAGAGTACTAAAATGGCGTTAAATTGTAACTCTGGATGTGCTGAGAGTACTAAAATGGCCCCGAATTGTAACTCTTGTTGCCCTGGGAGTACTAAACTAGCCTCAAATTGTAACTCTGATCGCCCTGAGAGTACTAAAAAGGCCCCGAACTGTAACTCTGATCGTGCTGAGAGTACAAAATTGGCCCCAAATTGTAACTCTGATCGCCCTGAGAGTACAAAATTGGCCTCGAATTGTAACTCTGATCGTGCTGAGAGTACTAAATTAGCCCTGAAATGTAACTCTTGTTGCCCTGAGAGTACAAAATTGGCCCCAAATTGTAACTCTCGTCGTGCTGAGAGTACCAAATTAGCCCCAAAATGTAACTCTCGTTGCGCTGAGAGTACCAAAATGCCCCCGAACTGTAACTCTGATCGTGCTGAGAGTACCAAATTGGCCCCGAATTGTAACCCTCATCGCCCTGAGAGTACCAAAATGGCCCCGAATTGTAACTCTCGTTGCGTTAAGAGTACCAAACTGGCCCCGAATTGTAACTCTCAGAGCCCTGAGAGTACAAAATCCCAACAAACCAAGGTGCTCGCCTGCCCTATAGGGCTAAACTTTCCAACAAGCGAAAAACCGGAAGCCTCCAAAATACTCAAGGAGTCTTCCGGTTTATTAAGAGGGGAGCGGCACGGCCTTATCAAGAAGGCCGTGCCCAGCTACCAACCGCCAGATCTAGACAAAGGTGACTGAGATGACGTGGTCCACCTTTTCCCAGATGGCTTGGCTGATTTCTTGGGTATTTATCTTGCGGCGGTCTCCATCGACTTTGATTTGGTAGTGGTAGTGGTTGCTAGAACTTGAAATGATCAAGTCCTTCATCTTGAGGTCATATTGGTCGAGCACCTGGTGCAGGTCCTTGAGGTGAGAGCGGGGCGTGTCAAAATAAAGGTCCAGCACAAAGGTCTTGTGGGTCATCACCAGGTTCAAGACGATGAGGATAAAGAGCATAATGATCGTTGCTAAAAAGACTAAGGAAAAATACCCTAGCCCAGCCGCAATTCCTAAGATGGCACTGGTCCATAAAGTCGCGGCAGTGGTAAGCCCGGTCACTGAAGCGTTCTTATTAACGATAATGGAACCCGCTCCTAGAAAGTCGATTCCTGAGACGACCTGGGCAATAATCCGAGTGGGATCAGTCGTTAAGAGCCCTTGTAAGTCAGGATGGGCCATATTCCAATTGATGATATCTTCAGTCATTTCTAGTTGAACTAAAGTGATTAGGCAAGATCCCACAGCTACGATGAGGTGGGTGCGTAGACCTGCTGAGCGACCACTTCTTTCTCGGTCGAAGCCAATAAAACTCACGCAAAGAATCGTCACCAATAAGCGCAGGGCGACGTCGGTCATGGTAATCGTGTGTGTCATGGTATCATCTCCTTTTAATGCATTAGCCCTCATTCTATCAAAGATCCATTTATAAATAAATAAAAACTGCCGGCTGACGATCGAAAAGACTTTGCTGGACCAGCCCCCAGTTAATTAAAATTCTAAATAATTAAATAGAAAGGGCTACCAATTGATTCAAGGGAGTTTTTTTGTTTCAGACAATAATTAAAACCTAATGAAAACAATATCTTATAAGTCTTTTTGGCAGATCATTTATAGGATGAGTCTATTTAAAGAAGATACCCTTAGGAGCCCTTGATGCCTTTACCCGCTTACGTTTGCAAGAGGAACTGATTGCCTTATGGCAACAGACCAAGATGACCATGATTATGGTGACCCATGATATTGATGAAGCTATTTACTGTAGTCAAAAAGTGGTCGTCATGTCACCTAGACCTGGTCGCGTAATGGAAGTCGTTCCGATTGAGTTGGATTATCTACGAGACCGGACCCAACAGGACTTTGTCGATTATCGAATCAAAATTATGAAATTGTTGGATGTCTATTAAGCGGAAACATCAAAAGAGGATCTCAAGCGAGATCCTCTTTTTTGCTTTACTTGTCTGTCTGTGATTGAGCCGCCCGGTCCACCAAGGCCAGCAAGCTTTGCTCCAAGAGGACTTCGCCTTGACTAGGATGCTGGCGCAAGGCCTGGTCGAATTGCTTCTTGATCTTGGCTGCCTGAGTCGGGTCTTGGCCTTTCAGTAAGGCTAGGGCATAATCCAGTCGGAGCATGCTAGGGAGTTTTTTCATGGCAGTTTTGATTTGTTTTACTTGGGGGTCTTCAAGTAGGCTTAAGTCGGCCTGAACTTGGTCTTGAACCAGGTTAAAGAAGACCTGGTCGATGGCCAAGAGACTCTGATAGATAGCTGGGAGTTGGGGGTCTTGTCGAAGGGCTTGCCGGTGGGCGTTTGCCTCCTGGTAGCGACCCTCATCCATTAGGCGGTTATTCTCAAAGACCCGAATGATACTGGCTAAGGGATGATCGTCAGGAGCTACAAAATAGTCTTGGGGGATCTCTTTAAGACGCTGACCGGACTGGAAGAGGGCGTTGATCTTGAGCTGGGACCAGAGATACTTGCTCATGGTGGGGGCCTTTCTCAATTGTTGGAGAATCACACCATCCGTGGTTGTATCACTGTTCTTAAAGGGGTAGGCATTGGTCGCGCCTAAGAAAAGATTAATCCCGGCTAGGATATAGGCCACCAGAGCCGGGTAGCCGGATAGATGCCCCTTTATGATCAAAGTTAAAAAGAGGCAAGCGGTCAGACCATTAGCTAGGACCCCGCCCATGAGATAGGCTTTGTAGGGAAAGGGATCACCATAGTGACCAGGAGGGTCGAGCAGGCATTGGCCGAGGGTACCCGGTAGTGAGTAGCGTTTAATGTCAAAGTGATTTTGTTTATTTTTGATGAGGATCCAGGAGGCGATCCGAAAGGAGACAAAGCGATAGCCACTCGCTAGGCCTAGGATTAAGTGGCCGGCCTCATGAATGACCACGGTCAATAGGAGGCCGAGATAAAGACTGATAAAAAGGACGGCTAAAAAGTAGAGGCCGTATGGCCCCGCTTGAATGGCTTGAACATCCATTAAATAGCCTAAGCTAAAGCCGAATAAGCCCATGCCGATAAAGAGGATGAGTATATGGAAATATTTTTTCATAATAGACTCCTTTAAAGACTTGATAATTCATTTTATCATATCATACCTGATGGGTGGTGGAGGTCCAAAGATTGAAAAGGATCGAATTGGAAGCAGTGAAGCGGATTCGACCAAATAATAAGGCTTTCATTAATAAAAAATTAAAATATCCTTGACATCATTAGGGTACTATTATAGAATGAGTCCTAATTTAATATTAAATTTCGATGAGAAAGCTAATAGGTATTAAAACAGTCAGCGAATCGAGGAGGGTGGAAGCTCGAGAGTCACTTAATACTGAATCGCACTTTCGAGAAATAAGTGATCATCACTTACGTGAAGACGTTATACTTTATAAGCGGATAGGAAGACCTATCAAGCAGAGTGGTACCGCGTGTTATTAAACCCGTCTCTTGCATTATGCAAGGAGATGGGGCTTTTTTTATTGATGAGACAGAAAGAGGATGAACCATGACAAAAAACAAAATCGTATTAGCTTATTCAGGAGGCTTGGATACCTCCATTACCATTCCCTGGCTTCAGGAGAATTATGACGCCGAGATTATTGCCGTTTGTGTCGACTTAGGGATTGAAGAAGATTGGGACGCCATTGAAGAAAAGGCCTTAAAATCAGGGGCTCGAAAATTCTACAACCCCCATGTGAAGGAAGAATTTGCTGAGGAGTATATTTTTCCAGCGGTTCAAGGCAATCTTAAGTATCAAGGGACCTATTTATTAGGGACGGCCCTGGCTCGACCTTTAATCGCTAAATACTTGGTTGAGATTGCTCATCAAGAAGGGGCCATGGCGATCTGTCATGGCTGTACTGGTAAGGGCAACGACCAGGTAAGGTTCGAGATGGGGATCGCAGCCTTTGATGCCAAGATGCCAGTGATCGCTCCTTGGCGGATCTGGTCGATTAAGTCGCGGGAGATGGCCATTGATTATGCCCAGGAAAAAGGGGTTCCCGTGACTTCCACCAAGGAAAAGATCTATTCGGAAGATGAAAACTTGATGCATGTCTCCCATGAAGGGGGCGATATTGAATGTCCTGCTAATGAAGTGGATTATAGCCAGATCTTGCATCATGTGGTGACACCGGAACAAGCTCCCGACCAAGCGGAATATGTGACCCTGGACTTTGAAAAGGGCAAGGTGGTTGCGGTGAATGATCAGCCTCTATCGCCAGCCAAGGTCATTGAAGTCCTCAATCAAATTGGCGGACGGAATGCGATTGGCTGTCTCGACTGGATTGAAGACCGGGTGATCGGTATGAAATCAAGGGGCATTTATGAGACGCCTGGAGTTACCCTCCTGGTTGAAGCCCACCAGCGTTTAGAAAGTTTGACATTGACCAAAGAAACCTTAAAGATTAAACAGGTCATCAGTCTTCAATGGGCCGAGTTGGTCTATAATGGGCAATGGTATTCCATGGCCAATCAGGCGATTAGAGCCTTTATTGAAGCAACGCAAGAGAACGTGACCGGTCAAGTCAAATTGAAGCTCTATAAAGGGAACATCCAACCGGCAGGCATGACCAGCCCCTATGCCCTATTCGATGAGGCGGTATCAGGCTTTGGTGAAGATGATCTATTTGATCACCAGGATGCGGAGGGCTTCATTAATGTCATGACCCTACCCACAAAAATTCAAAGAGAAAAAGGATTGATTTAATGGTAGCTTTATGGGGAGGCCGTTTTCAAGGAGAGACGGCAGATCTAATGAAACAATTTAATGAATCATTTTCGCTAGATAAGCGATTATGGTATGAAGATATGACCGCTTCGATCGCTCATGTCACTATGCTGGGCGACCAAGGTATCTTATCGCCGGAAGAAAGTCAGGCCTTGCAGGATGAACTGATTAAGCTGCGATCTGAGGTGGCAGAAGACCCTCAATTATTGACGGGTGACTATGAAGATATTCATAGCTTTGTCGAGGGTCAGCTCATTCAACGATTAGGCGATGTCGGTAAGAAATTACATACGGCAAGGAGTCGGAATGACCAAGTGGCGGTGGATATGAAGTTATATGTTCGTCGGACACTGAAAGACTTACAGCAGGCGCTTGAGACCCTGATGGCAGCCTTTGATAAAAAGGCTACCTCCGTCAGCTGCTTGAGTCCCGCCTATACTCATCTTCAAAGAGCGCAGATCGTACCATTCTCGTATATTCTCAAAGCCTATGTAGCCATGTTTAAGCGCGATTGGCAAAAGTTAGCGGATACGGTCGATCTATTGAATGAATGCCCTTTGGGAGCCGGGGCGCTAGCGGGGACGACTTTCGATATTAATCGGGAACAGACTGCCCAGCTACTTGATTTTAAAGGGGTTCAAGAAAACACGCTGGATGCCGTCTCCAACCGGGATTTTATCCTAGACAGCTTGCAATGTTTTAGTAGCTTAATGGTTCATATGAGCCGCTTTGCGGAGGACTTTATTATTTTTTCCAGTCAGGAATTTGCCTTTGTCGAATCGGCGGATGCTTATGCGACCGGGTCCAGTATGATGCCACAAAAGAAAAACCCCGATGCACTGGAGTTGATTCGGGGTAAAAGTGGCAAGGTCATCGGCTTAATGACTAGTATGTATACCATTATGAAGGGCTTGCCCTTGGCTTATAATAAGGATATGCAGGAAGATAAGGCGATCTATTTTGAAGGCTTTGATACGACCTTGGCTTGTGTGCAGATTCTAACGGGATTCATTGAGGGACTGATCATTAAAGAAGACCGCTTGAATCAGACCGTTCATGATGGCTATCTAAATGCCACCGAGTTGGCCGATTACCTGGTCAAAAAAGGCATTCCATTTAGAGAAGCCCACGGAGTCGTCGGCGCCGCCGTCATCTATGGCATCCAAGAGAAAAAACAACTCCATGAACTAAGCCTCCAAGAACTCCAACAATTCTCAAAAGCCATCCAAGAAGACGTCTACCAATCCCTCGACCCCCAAGAAATCATGCAACAAGGCATCAAAAAACAAATGCTAAACTAGAGTGCGACGATGAGCGGTAATCCCCTGTAGGCTAAGTAAGAAATCGATCGGAGTGATGTTAATCACGCAGAGCGATTTTTGCTTAGACATAAGGGGATGCTCATCGGAGCACGTTTTAACTAGAGTGCGACAAAAGTCGTTACCTAACGGATGTGAGACTGTAAGTTGCTAAAGCAACAACAGTCTCAGCAAGCCCCGTAGAGCTAAGCAAAGATCCGAGCATTTTCGTAGAAAATGTTGAGGGTTTTAGCTTAGATTCTAGGCTCTGACTTTTGGAGCAGGTTTTAATGAGAGTGCGACAAAAGTCGTTACCTAACGGATGTAAGACTGTAAGTTGCTATGAGCCTGTAGCATTTTCAATGCGTACAGGCTTAAGTGCGACAGAAGAGCACATTTAAACAGAGTGCGCCCACGAGAGCTTTACACCTAACAGACAGTGCCCACATCTTAACCAGACCGCCCACCTTATACCTACATAAGGAGATATCAGTCAGCCCACAAGCTGATCCATTATAAAAGGCTGTGACCCGATCTTTTGGTCACAGCCTTCAATTTTCTAGGATTCTGCCTGCCAATTGCCCTGTTTTTCAATGCCTTCAATGAGGCAGGTATGCAGGATTTGAATGAATTCCTGGGCCAGGGGATTGAGTTGGTGGAGGTCATTGGTAATATAGCCGATCTCAATCTCTTCGGGTGATTCAAGGGGCAGGGCGATGATGTCTTCGCCATTGAGGTCGGCATTAATGATCCCGGATGAGATGGTATAGCCATTGAGCCCAATCATCAAATTAAAGATGGTAGCCCGGTCGGAAACGGTAATCGACTGATCGACCGGTAAGTCGGAATGGACTTCTTCCCAAAAATAAAAGGAATTGTACTTGCCCTGCTCAAAATTGAGCCGGGGATAGGGGGCAAGATCTTGGAAAGTAATCCGGTCTTTTTGAGCCAAGGGGTGGTTCTTGTAGGCGAAGATATAGGGCCGGGTCTTGATCAAGGAATGGAAGCTGAGGTGCTTATCATTGAGTTCGCGGTTGATAATCTGGTGGTTATACTTGCTGCGATAGATGACGCCAATCTCACTGCGTAGTTGAAAGACTTCCTCAATGACCTCATAGGTCCGCAATTCCTTGAGTGAGGCTTGATAGCGGCTGGGTTGATAGTGCTTGAGGAGTCTGGCAAAGGCATCGACCACAAAGGCATAGTGTTGGGTGACGACGGAAAAAAGGGGCAGGCCAGGCCGAGATTGGCCACTGTAACGCCGTTCCATCAGGGCCACTTGTTCCATGATTTGGTTGGCATACTGGAGAAATTCTTCCCCCTCTGAAGTGAGCGTGATCCCTCTAGAAGAACGGATGAAGAGTTGGACTCCGAGTTCCTCTTCTAACTTGGCCATAGCATTGGACAGGGAGGGCTGGGATATATAGAGCGAGGAAGCGGCTTGATTGAGCGACCGTTCTGTGGCCACCGCCCTAAAATATTGAAAATCTTCTAAACGCATAATAACCTCCGATTTTGATATAGCTATAGCTTATAACTTGTCTCTTATACACATCTGACGCTGCCGACGAGCGATCTAG
>OJLW01000802.1_pt1 | contig 13833 bp, 12 predicted proteins | sample 1597021 | NCBI WGS metagenome assembly OJLW01 (sample SAMEA3904676, study PRJEB24821) | metagenome | biome: Builtin; feature: hospital; material: surface | place: USA | collected 2013-06-03
TAGATCGCTCGTCGGCAGCGTCAGATGTGTATAAGAGACAGGCCTCAAAGTAAAGTACTTTGAGGCTTGAAATTATACTTACGATTTCTTATATAAAGCAATTACTAATTATGCTCTATCTAGGTAATTAGTTGGGTTACCACCTTGAACTTTTTTAAGTTTAGCAAATCTTGGTAAACCATTAATCTTTGGCATCTCTGTTTCGCCTTGGATCAAAGGTAATGCGTAATCGATATAATCATCTGTAACGTTATTACCCTCTTCATTAATCCACTCACTTGGGAATGCTTTTTCAGCATTAGCAACTTCAGCTAATGGAATTAAAGCGTAACTTACGTCATATGCTGCTGTATCATAGTTACGTTCTAGACCTACCATGTAACCTGTCTTACCGTTTACAGCTTCGTTAACTGCAACTGCACCACAGTTGAAAGCTTCTTCAATATCTGTAGCTGAAGCCAAGTGTGCTGCTGCTCTTTGCATTAATGAGAACTCTAATGTTCTAATCTTAACATCATATCTTTCTTTCAATAGATCTTCTACTACAGCACCAGTACCACTCAATTGTTTATGGCCGAATGAGTCAACTTCAATAGCACCGATTGATTCTGCCAAGAATACACCATCTGCATCTGAAATACCTTCAGATACTGCGATGATTACTTTATTTTTCTTTTCTAGAACTTTATCAACATCTTTGTATAATTGCTCTACTGTGAATGGAACTTCTGGTAGATAAATTAAGTCTGGACCAAAACCTGCAACTCTAGCTAAAGCTGCTGAAGCTGCTAGCCAACCAGCGTGTCTACCCATAATTTCTACTACAGTAATTTGTGGTGAATCATAAACAGTTGCATCTTGGTATACTTCAGTCAATGTTGTTGCAACATATTTTGCTGCTGAACCATATCCTGGACAGTGGTCTGTACCAACTAAGTCATTATCAATTGTCTTACATACACCCATTGCACGCATTTCCCAACCATGCTCTTCCATGTATTGTGAAATTTTGTTAACTGTATCCATTGAGTCATTTCCACCGTTATAGAAGAAATAACGAATATTGTATTTCTTAAATACTTCAAGCATACGTTTGTAATCTGTGTCATCTTTAGCTGGATCAGCTAATTTATAACGTACTGAACCTAATGCTGATGATGGTGTGTATTTCAATAGTTCTAATTCTTCACTATCTTCTTCATTCATTAAAAAGAAGTCTTCATTCAAAATACCTGCGATACCGTGGTGTGCACCATATACATTCTCGATTGTATCACTGTGTTTCAATGCTTCAATAAATACACCAGCTGCACTAGCGTTAATTACTGAAGTTGGTCCACCTGATTGACCAAAAATTAAGTTACCTTTAAGCTTACTCATAATTCCTCCTAGAATTTTATAATTATCTTTTCTGCTATATTATAGCAGATTTTCTGCGAAACAAAATAGCCTTATATAATTAAGCTTTTAATTCCCATACTCGTCAACTATTTCTCTGTATAAGTTCCTTATATTTGGGAAATCTTCATAATCTAGTACTAAATATATTAAATCCTCAAGTCCCTCATCAATATCATCAAGTTTAAATTCTGAGAACTTTAACCATTTTCTGAGTGTGTTAACTGCAGATAGTCTTACACTCTCATGAGAAGATTGTAATCCAGCTATAATAAAGTCACTTCCAATTCTAGGTGAGTATTTTATCTCAGCTAGAACTCCAGTCATTAATTTTTCATTATCACTCATCTGTAAACTAAATCTTGGAGTCTTTGGTCCAACTGCAATACTAACTAGGTCTATTATATCTCTATATACATCTAGAACTTTCGTCAAATCAGGATGTCCCTGAATTGCATAGATTTTTAATACTTCTAAATATGAAACTGGATCACTTTGAATTGCATCTTCAAGATATGGGCCAAACTCTAAAGTTCCTAGTTGCAGGGCAAATAATACATTCTCCCTATCTCCTAACTCATCGATGTACGATTTAAACAACTCAAAATTATAGCTTTCCTCGAAATAATCCAAAAGATCATCAAACTTTTCCTCTTCCATGAATATTTCTAGAAAAGTAAAGTCCACTTTAAGTTTCTCTTCATCTTCATGCATGAAATCTTCCTGATTCATAGACTCAAACATTAACTTCAAATTTCTATATGAGTTATATAACTGCATAAATACAATGATACTCAAGTAGTTTAATTCATACTCATTAAATGCGTTTAACCATGCTTTTAATATTTCAATTTGTTTATCCAATGAAGTATTATAAATTCTAACTACACCTGGTTCAATCACACTAGAGTAATATAACATCCTGGTCAAAAACTCATAATTTTCTTCATTAAGATTACTTAGATTTAATAAGTTAGTAAGCTCTGAATTAGCAAGAATAATACTTGCTTGATATTCAGGTTTTGCAAAGTTTTGCCAACCTTTTTCGTACAACCATTGATTAACCTCAATGTTTTTTAAATTGATTTTTGGCAAGGTCATTATTCGACCCCAGGCACTAACTTTCTTTATTAAATTAAACAAAACCTCATCACTGTTTTCCCAATTGCTTATAACCAAACTTGCATAAAATGTAAATTCATCAGCTAAAGCTAAGGTAAATATAACATCTTTGACTTCATCATCAAGCTCGTCTTCTAATTCTAAAACTCCAAGACAAAACTTTATCAATTCAACATTTCTACTCTCTTTCAAAGCTGTCTTCACTTTTTCAAGGAAAAGCGGATAAAAATCTTCTTGCTGCAAGTCTTTAAGATCAATTAAAAGCACTTCCAAAACCTTTGAAGTACCATCTTCTGCAAGTGCTTGCTCTAAAGATTTCCACGCTAAATCTATAGATGTTTTTTTACCACTTTTAAACATCTTCCAAATTTCTTTATATACATTCAGTCGCTTTACTAGAATTCTTATCCTACGCTCATGCAAAAACAATACAGAATCAAATGCACCATCGTAGACGAATGGATCTAATCCAGCCTCAATATCATAAACTGAGAAAGGCTGTGTTAATTTCCCCTCTGAATCTAAATTTTCAATTATTTTTTGATAAATTGATTTTGTCATTTCAATGATGTCTTTCTAGCTCTTTCGTATTATTAAAAATATTAAAATCTATATTGTTGCTATTTTTCTTCTTTTACGATGATCTCTATATAATTTCTCATACGTACTTATTAATAATATCAAAAAGAATGCTAAATAAAATGGTAATAATTTAATTGTTAATCTTTCAGCAATTATTCCGAATAAAGTAGGCATTATCAAGCTACCAACTGCGGAAAAAGCCATTTCCACACCAACAACTGCTTGAGAATTATTTTCCCCAAAAAAATATGGTGTATTGTGTATTATACATGGAAAAATTGGCGCAAAACCTAATCCCATTAATATGAATCCTACTGCACTTCCGGTAGCTCCAAATGGCAACATGATACTAATGATTCCTACACCAGCAATTGCTGAACCTGCCCTAATTAGTTGAGTGTTATTGAACTTATAAGTAAAGAAACCATTGATTATTCTACCTAAAGTAATTCCCATGTAAAATATGCTTGCCCAACCAGCAGAAACATCTTTTGGTAAACCTTCTGCATAAACTAAATAACTACTTATCCAAAGTCCTGCTGTTGTTTCCAAAGCATAATATGAAAAGAAGGAAATAATTATGTACCAGAAACCAGGAAGCTTCATAACTTTAATTATTGAGATATTGTTCTGTTCATCTGACTGAAGCTGATTACTCTTACTATTATCTGACTGTCTACCCCAAAGTGGTAATGAAAATAATATCAAGGCAGTCAAAAAAACCTGAGCTACCCCAATTATCCTATAACCACTTTGCCAACTACCTTGATTACGCAAGGCAAATGTCATGATCAAAGGACCTGTTGAGGCACCAATGCCCCACATAGCATGCAACCAGCTCATATGTTTGCTTGAATAGTATAATGCGGCATAGTTGTTTAGTGCAGAGTCAACTCCACCTGCCCCTAAACCATACGGTATTGCCCATAATATCAAGTGCCAATATTCAGTGCTAAAAGAAAAACCAAATAGAGCTATTGCCGTAGCAGCTACACTTGTAAGTGTAAGTTTAGCTGTACCTAATTTAGCAATAGTTTTTCCGCTAAAAAAGCTGGAAATTATAGTACCTAATGCAATTATCATCTGAATATAACCGGCATAATCAATTGGTACAGCAAATTCTGTTCTCATTAATGGCCAGGCTGATCCTAAAACTGCATCAGGTAGACCTAAACTTATAAAAGTTAAGTATATAATTGCTAATAGCAAGCTAAACATAGACACCTCTGTTCTAATCTCAATATTCTAATAAATCACTTTAATCGCTGATTAATTTATCACAAAGATTCTAATTATAACAGCTTATTAGGCACAATATTTAATATAATAAATACAGTTATTGTCTGTTTTTCAAGAATCATTTCAACAAAAAAGTGAATCCCTTTAGATTCACTTTTTATTGACTAATTATCTATTTGTACTGGTTTCCTAATTATGATTAATTTCATATTTACTCTCAAACTTATCCATATAATTACACAAAAAGTTTGTTGGATCATCTATATAGTAAAATTTTCCACCTTTTGAGCTTCCGTCTAATGGAGCAGGTGCCTGAAGACTGTAAATATAATCTTCACCACTATCGTCAACGACTTTCGGATAGTTAGTCTCGTCTATAACTATATAATAAGTATTTCCGTTAGTTAGTGAATCCACACCAAAAGTTTCACCAATATACTTAACTTTTCCAATATATTCCAAAGGTATTTTCTTACCTAATTCGCATTGATAAACCATTATTGTTTTCATTTTATAAGCTTCTCATTTCAATTTTCTTTGTAAAACTTATAGATTTAATCATTTAAAAATTCGACTTTTCTAACTCCAGGAACTCTAGATATTCTTCTTCTCAAAGCTACTAAATCTTTGTTAACATCACCTAGATTACAAGACAGCATAACGTCAGTAAAACCTGATCTTGGAAGACTTTGAGAAATATTTAGTAACTTATTTCCTTCTGAACTTAGAATTATAACAATCTCAGCCAGAGCTTCAGATTCTACAGCGAAGTTTACAACTATTGTAATAAGATCTTGTTCAATTGGATCCTCCCAAGCAGATATATCATCTCGATATTTATAATATGCAGATCTACTCATTCCTACTCTTTTTACCGCATCATTAACAGAAGTAACTTCACCAGATTGCAGCAATAGCTTAACTTTCATTACATTATTATAGACCTCTGGTAAAGCTGAAGATTTCACCAATAAGTATTCACTTACATATTCATCACTATTAATAATTTCATTCACTGACTTTGCCAAAATCTATTCCTCTACGTTCAATAAATAATTGTAATTAATACAAACACCAAGACTTATCTATATAATTCCATGTTTCATAGACTTAGCCGTCCACGTGTAATGTACATGTAACATAAATGTAATATATCATTAAGCAAAAGCACGGTCAAGAGCTTTTATTTAAATATATAGATAAATACATACAAAATCAAGCATATCAAGTGTTAAGCAATTAAAAACCGGCATAAAACTATTGATTTTGGACGTTCTTCACCTGTAGAATCAGCACTTATTTTTCGTTCACAACTCATGGATTGAGGTTTTTTATTACGTGGATATACACGCTCTTGTATATTTAAACTCTTCCACATATGTATATTTATTCATAACATGAATTAATATACAGGGTCTCCCAACCCCTATTTTACTGCACAAAACCCTACTTTATTAGCTGACATAAAAAAACCAGTGTATAAATACACTGGCATTACAAGCATTTAAATTTAATTATTTTTTACTAATTTTTTAGATATTTCTGCAATTCACTCAAAGCTCTTCCTCTGTGACTAATTTTATTTTTCTCCTCTGCAGATATCTCTGCGTTTGTTTTTCCAAATTCAGGAAGATAGAAAATTGGATCATAGCCGAATCCATTTTCTCCCCTAGCCTCGTTTAAAATTATCCCATGCATCTCTCCTTGAAATACTCTTGCATCTACTTCCCCCGAAAGCGAAACTCCTGGTTCACACCATGCAATAGCACATACAAATTTAGCTCTCCATTCATTTGGATCTACACCTGTCTCGGCCAACTCACTCCAAATTAGTTTAAACTTCTCAGGATATGATAAATCTCCTCCATATCTAGCCGAGTATATACCTGGTCTGCCATCAAGAGCCTCGATCATTAAGCCTGAGTCATCTGCCAAAATGTAATAATCCGGATATCTTTCATGATAAGCTTTTGCTTTAAGTAGTGCATTTCCAGTAAAGCTATCAGCATCTTCTATTACCTCTAATTCCTCTTCTACATCGTGTGTTGTTAGCACCTCAAAATTAAAATCTTTAAGTATTTCTTGTACTTCTCTAGCCTTGTTAACGTTGGAACTAGCTATTAAACATTTTCGCATTGTTTTCTCCTTTGAAATCTTATATTACTTACTATTAACGTCACACAAATTAGATTTTATCTAATCAACTTTCGTGGGAATAAATTTTTGAGTCTTCTTCCATTAAGCTTCACCCAACTTAATGGTAAACCTTCAACCGTCACTGCTATATATTCTTGATCTTTAATACCTTTATTTATTAAATCTTCTAATTCAGAATCTTCCAGGAACAAAGTTTCACCTTGAATTAATTGATAAACACGTTCATCAAAGGAATCTAACTCTAATCTATATTTCCAATATTCGCTTGGAACCGGTAAAAGCAAAGTTCTCACTGGATTAAAAGACATTCTTTTACCTTTATTATTAATATCGCCTAAGTAACAACCACTCTTAAGCAGATGAATACTTTCTAACTCAGGAAATTCAACGGGCATTAAATAGAGTTTTTCATTAATTATTCTATATTTCTTCTTATCTCTAGAAAAAACTTCTTCTGAAAAGTTTCCGTCTTTATTCTTTTCACAGAACTGCCAAAATACTTCTAAAGCATCCTCTAACTTAATCGAGGAGCCTTTAAGCTTGGAGTTGTCTTTGCCTTTTTTCTTCTTTTTTATTTTCTTTGCTTTATCAGGCAAGCTTTCTTGAAGATAGTTCTCATCTTTTACTAGCAATGCACAAAAATGACCTTCACCCATATTATCTTGTGGCCAAATTCTCACTGCAGAAGTCAACTCTGGATAATTATCGTCTATAACTATTCCTTTTCTTAAATTATCTTTACCGGACATATACTCACGAGGATCAATAAGCTTAAACTCTGGATGAGTATTTAAAAAATCCACTATAACTTCTTCATTTTCCCATGTATTAAAAGTACAAGTAGAATAAGCTATTCGACCTCCAGGTTTTAGTAATTCACTAGCATCATTTAAAAGTTGCATTTGAATTTCTCTAATAGATTCTGGACCATATTCACTCCATGAAGATATAGCCTGATTATCACGTCTAAACATCCCTTCTCCAGAGCAAGGAACATCTAATTGTATTGCATCGAAGTAACCATACCAGTCTTCAGGTAACCCTTCATTTACATCAAAATGAGTAACCAAAGTATTTGCGTACCCTTGTTGCTCTAAATTATGAGCCAAAATTCTTGCTCTAGACTCAGAAATATCATTAGCAACCAGCAAACCATCCCCATTTAGCTTTTTAGCTATTTGAGAACTCTTTCCTCCTGGTGCTGCACAAAGATCTAGTACACGCTCTCCTGGTTTCGTTGCTAAAACTTCAGCAGGTAACATTGCAGAAGCTTCTTGAATATACAAAAGCCCTAAAACATACGCCAAACTCTTGCCTGGCTTAGCATCTTTCGGAATGTAATAGCCATCTTGAGCCCAAGGAACCTCCTTGAGATAATCCTCAACTTCGTAGTCCAATGCAGATTCAGCTACAAAATTCCTTGCTACTGCCTCAGGGTTAGTTCTATCAACTTGTAGGCGCCACGCTCTTGTCCAATCCTTATCGAAACCTTGCAAAAAATCTTCCCACTCGTCTTGCATATCAGCTTTGACAAAAAGAGCATGCATATTATTTATAAATTCATCAGGTAGTTTTTGTCCATTCATCATTGCTTCTGTTCACTTTCTTCTGATTCCAAGTTTTCTAATATATTAACAATTGCAAATGCTAAGCTTTTCAGATTATCTAAATCCATTGGGTTATCAATACCTGCTAAATCTAATTCTTCATCAAATAAACTCTGTCCACTAACTGCACAGAATTTTTCAAAATCATATCTTGCTTTTGCCCTATCTTCTTCAAACTCAAGCATAATAAAAACACTAGCTAATTCCGCAATCGCCATATTTAAGCCAGTAAAAGGCTCTTTAACCAAATACTTAATTGCATTTTCTCTAAGAAAATCTTTATCTTGATAATAATTCGTGAGTCGATATTCTTTAAGTAAATATTCCCACAGCTCATCGGTTCTCTTGACTAGCATATCTAGTATAAGTCTGTACTCAGTCTCATCAATGAAAGGACTTTCAATAACATCCTCTAACAATTCATAAAACTGTATCTCAAAATCAATAAGAAAGGATTTATTGATAACACTTAATAAAAGCATGCGAATTCGCCAATTCTTATATTTCCTATCATTGCTTTCATCAAATAATTCATTCAACCTTGAAAGAGTCATCAACTCCATGGAGGTGCCAATAAAATGTAGACTTTCAGCTGTAGGCGTAGTAGAAACTTGATTATTATATTTAGTTCTAAAACGCAACAACTGTGAATACGCTTTTCCACTCAAATAAACAAAGTTAGAAATAGCTTTCATAGAATTATTTAATGATAAATTCATGCAAAACAATTTGCTGACAGGCAAGCTATCCAAAAAATTATCTTCGCTATTAAACTCATTAGTTATTCTTAAATTTATATAATTCAAGTCAGCTAAGGTCTCTAAATATCCTCTACTTTGTCTATCAATTGCTCTATTGCTCACATAAAATAAAGACTCAATTAATCTCTTATCGTTTAAATTAGTTATAGCAAGTTCTGTTTGTGGGAAAAATACTTGATGAATTCTATTTTCATTAATGTAAGCAAATACATCATTCAAATTACGAAGCTCCCAATCTAAGTCACCAAAGATATTTTTATAGTATTCTGAAAATTCTTCTTGATCCATATCTATATAAAAATCAGAAAGCATATTTTCGCCTTCTTTCGAAAATTTTTCCATAGAGTAATCAAAATCCATTGTGAATATTGGTAGTATATAAGTCTTTATGTTATTAAGTACTTCTTTTAATGCTCCTAAATCTTGCTTATAATTGAGATTTAGAATCTTCGCATAAGAATAGTAATCTTTAAAACCTAAATCTCTAACGAACTTAATTCTCTTCATACCTAATTCAACAAATTTGTTAGATATGTCGTAAAGATCAGATTCATCTAGAAAATTAATAAACTCTTTTTCTAATCTATCTAAATTATTGATATTTGTTTTATCTTGCAAATTATTTAGTAAATTAAAACTATTAAGCTTATAAAAGAACAACTTTCCATTTTCTTTTACTAATTCAGGTACAAAGTTTTTATCCAATAGACCTACAGTAACTTTGTATATTTCATTTCTAATTTCATCGTAGCTCGCTAATCTTGTCTCATATTCATACTCATAATTCATGCCTGCATATTCTTCAGAAAATCTTCTTAACTTAGCTATACTCAAGTTTTCTTGATAATTCTCCCAAAGTGAGAATACTTTACGCAATGAACCTGAGGCTTCTTCAATTTTATTGCTTTGTTTAATTAAAACTCCATACTTTCTGATTTCACTTTTGAGGCTTTGTAAATTAAACAACTCATAGTTCAAATTGTTAAAATCAATTATATTTTCAGTATTTTCAAGTAGTGATGAACCACTTTGATCCCTATTATCGAAACTTTCCTTTATAACTTCTTCAAATGATTCTCTTCGCTTACTGCTTTTACTTTGTTTTTCCTGTTTATGAGCTACCTTATTTTGAACTTCGTTAAAGTCCTTTGATAAGCCATTCAATGATTGCCCAAAGACTATAGCATCTCTTCTTTTGATTCTTGAAGATTCAAAATTCTCATTTGAATTTTTATTATTAGATCTATTCTTGCTTTCATGTGTTAAATCTAATAATCCATCTTTCTCGGAATTATTATGTATTTCAAGCGGATCTAAATCACTTGAATTTCCTTTATGTCTATTCAAGTTCGAGAAATCAACTTTCATTAGATCTTTTAGCAGTTCATCTTTTTTGTCACTCTTAAAGATACTTTCGTAATCTGACTTGAGACCTGAGTCCTGCGGAATCATATAATCTAATTCATCTAAATTTGCTTCTTCTTTTTTAGAATGTTTCTTCATACAACTCCATTTTAATTTTACATACGTTCTACTGTATCAATACCTAACAACGCTAAGGCAGCTTTTACCGTCTTTGAAAAAGCTTCAATTAAAGCTAACCTTGCTATTTTTAGGTCTTCAGTATCTGCTTGTAAAATCGATACTTGATTATAAAATCTACTGAAACTTCTACATACCGTCATAACTTGGCGAGCAAATATAGATGGTTCATTGTGTTTCAACGCTTGTTCTAGACTTGCAGGTAAATTATTTATTTCTGTCAACAATTCAAATTCTTGATTTTCAGATAGTATGCTTAAATCTGCATTTTTTAATTCACTTGCATCTACACCTGATTTTCTCAATATACTTCTTGCTCTAGCATAAGAGTACAACATGTAAGGAGCTGTATCGCCCTCATAATCAAGGATTTCGTCCCATAAGAATACTATATCTCTTTCTCTACCATTTCTTAAGAAAGTATATCTTACAGATGCTAAAGCTATGATCTCTGAAGCCTTATCAATTTCTTCTTGACTCATTGGATCATCAGAATTTTCATTGCTTTTTTCTATAACGGCCTTTGTTCTACTCACAGCTTCATTGATTAAATCTTCAAGATAAACTACATCACCTGACCTGGTTGAAAGCTTTACTCCTTCAGGGAATTTTACTAATCCAAATCCGACAAACTCCATATTGTCAGCCCAATCAAAGCCAGCTTTTTTGAGTGTAGCAAATAATTGTTTAAAGTGTAATTCTTGAGTTTGACCAACAACATACAATAACTTATCAAAGTTATATCTCTTGTGTCTATATAAAGCAGCTGCAATATCTCTTGTTGCATATATTGATGATCCGTCTGATTTTCTAACAATCACTGGTGGCAAGGAATATTCTTCCAAGTCAACTATCTTAGCACCTTGACTATCTACTAATATTCCTTTTTCTTCCAAAAGATTGACTACTTTATCCAACATTTCAATATAGAAAGCTTCACCTTTATAGCTATCAAAGTACATGCCTAAACGATTATAGATTCGCTTAAATTCGTTTAAACTAAACTCTCTAAACTTCTCCCATAATTCGTATTCATAAGCCTCTCCCGCTTCCAAATTTCTAAATTTGGCTCTAGCTTGATCTTCTAGTTCAGGATTTAATTTTGCTTCATCGTGAAACTTAACATAAATTCTTAATAATTCTTTTATTGCATCTTCTTCTAAGGCAGAAGCGTCTCCCCAATTTTCATATGCAACAATTAACTTACCAAATTGAGTTCCGTAGTCTCCAAGATGGTTTATTCTAACTACTTCATACCCAGTACTTGCATACATTCTTGCAAGCACATCTCCAAGAATAGTTGTAAATGCATGACCTACGTGGAAAGGTTTAGCAATATTTGGAGAAGAATAATCTAAAAGTACGATCTTACCTGAGCCCCAATCGAATTTCAGTAAATCATTAGACTCTAATATATTGCTTGTAATAGTTTTATTAAACACTGAAACATTAAGGAAGATATTTAAATATGGTCCTGCAACTTCTACTCTATCTATAAATTCTGGAAGTGTATCTAATTTATCAGCAAAATCTTGAGCAATTACTGCTGGTGATTTTTTTAATATTTTTGCAAACCTAAAGCAAGGGATAGCAAAGTCTCCCATATCTCTTTGGGGAGGTATCTCAATAAGTTCCTCTAAAACGCTCAGTTCAACATCTAATTCATCTACTAAATATTCTAAAGTTTTCTTCTTAAAATCCATATTTACTCCACTCAATTCCAAATAAATTAAAAATCAGTTTATATTTTTTGTATTACAATCAAAGATATAACTTAAAGAAATAACAAAGATAGATAATACACTTAATTTATTATAAACTATAATAAATTATTTGTTTTTAAAGTATTTTCTTTTGAAGGAGTAATCATGATTTGCAAAAAGTGTGGAACAGAAAATAATAATAGAAGTGTTTGTATAAACTGTGGTAATTTCATTGGCAAGAATAAAACTATTCGTGAAACAGATCCTGAAAAGATCAAAGCCAATCGTCGTAAGAAGACTATGTTTATGGTCAAAGAAACTTTGATTTCTATAGTACAAATGATCGGTCTACTTTTAGTTGGTGGACTAATAATCTTCTTAGTTTCATTACTGTTCGTAAAATTTATGCCTATGCCTACTATGTAAGCTGTCACAACCACAACTAAGTATAAAAATTAAAAGAGTGGAAACCTTAATTTCTTGAGGTTTCCACTCTTTTTTCTACTTAAATTATTCTTATGACTTTATTGCTCTAGCAACTCATTATAAGATTCATCGTATTCTTTAGCTGATTTATCCCAACTAAAGTCGCCAACCATACCATTCCTAATTATATTATTCCAGCTATTTCTATCATTTTGATATAAGTTCAAAGCCTTCTTCATTAGGAACAACATGTCATGTGCATTTATATTTGGGAAGCTAAATCCATTGCCTTCGCCTGTCTCTATATTATATGCAGTTACAGTGTCTTTTAGACCACCTGTTTCTCTTACAAATGGTACTGTTCCATATCTCATTGATATCATTTGAGATAATCCACAAGGTTCAAAAATGGATGGCATCAAGAAAATGTCTCCAGATGCATATAGTCGTCTCGACATTGCACTGTCATACATTACACATCCTCTGAAGTTTTTCTTATTTCTTTCTTCAGCTAAGTACATTTCATGCTCATAGTAACCATCACCTGTACCCAAAATTACAAGCTGACAATTTTCTTGCATGAGCTCATCCACTACTCTAATTAATAAATCCAAACCTTTTTGATCAACTAGTCTAGTAACCATGGTTATTAGTGGAATATCTTTATTTTCTTCAAGTGCAAGCTCTCTTTGTAAAGCTAGTTTATTTTCCACTTTGTCATTGTATACTGTGTCGAGATTATAATTCTTAACAATATCTGGGTCCGTTTCTGGATTATATGAATCCATATCTATACCATTAAGAATCCCTTTAACCTTATATTCAAAGCTCTTAAGGACTCCATTCAATCCTTTGCCGTAGAAGGAAGTCATTATCTCTTTTGCGTAATTTGGAGATACTGTTGTTATTAAGTCACTATATACAATTCCAGCCTTCATAAAGTTAGGAACTCCATTATGTAATACACCATATTCAGTCAAATAGGAACTAGGTAAATCCATAAAATCGGCAACTTGAGATACGCCATGGACACCTTGATATTGCAAGTTATGTATTGTATAAACTGTCTTAATATCTAAGAAATATCCATTTGGTCTATAATGTGCATCCAACAAACATGGAATCATACCAGTTTGCCAATCATGGCAGTGTAAAACATCAGGATAAAAATCCATTGGATCTCCCAGAGCATCTAATACTGCTCTTTGGAAGAAGCTAAATCTTTCAATATCGAAAGAATAGTCAGTATATATACTAGGAGCTGTCTCTTATACACATCTCCGAGCCCACGAGACG
>OJLW01000804.1_pt1 | contig 13824 bp, 21 predicted proteins | sample 1597021 | NCBI WGS metagenome assembly OJLW01 (sample SAMEA3904676, study PRJEB24821) | metagenome | biome: Builtin; feature: hospital; material: surface | place: USA | collected 2013-06-03
TGGGCTCGGAGATGTGTATAAGAGACAGGTGGGAGTGGTTAGTTTTTAGATACTAACTAAATCTCAAGGATGAAGTGGTGTGTGGAAAGTAAGTGAAGATATCCTGGTGTGGATGCTGGGGCAAAAGGGACACAAAAATGTAAAAGCATAAAATGATTGGTTCTTATCCTATGCACAAAAAGTATAATGAATATTTAAAGATATTTTGTTCTTTTTCTGTTGAAAGAAAGAAGGGTTGCAACATGATGGAAGAAGCAAAAAAGTATGCTGCTATTTCACATCTCATTAACAACAAGAAGGGAAATGCTCTAGAGGTTAGCCTTTTTGAAAAAGTAGAGAAGAAAGGAAAGTCAGGCATTGAATATATAGGAGGAGTAGACATGGATTTTTCTTCTTTTACAGAGGGAAGAGATGGCTATTTTCCAAAATTGGAACGAAGAATAAAAGCTCTTTATGAAGATAAATATGGAAATGGTAAATGTCCTGAAATGGAAAAGTATTTATCATTTGTAATGAATGAACATTCTCTTAAAAATGCAGCTGGATCTTACCAATGCAAAAATATAAAGGATGTAGATAATGCTATTTTCTATGCTGTGAGTTTAGAAGGAACAAAGGCAATCACTATGCTTTATAAGTTTAATGATACTCAATCAATGGATAAAAAGGCAGAATGCATTTTTTCCATTGTTGAAATGAACATGATAAATGATAAGCAATCTATCTTCTAATCTTCAAATGAATTAAAAGCATAGATATTCATGTAAAAAAGACGTAGTACTTAATACAAGTATCAGGATGCTGTAAATGGAAAAATAACTTATTTCAACTACTTGTGTCTTCATACCCTGATGTGGTGGCTGGGGCAAAAGGGACACAAAGACTTCTCTTATAGTTAAAAGTATAAGCACTTTAGATATAGTTGTCTTTTGCACAAAGATATACCCCAACACCTTTTCAAGGAGAGTTTTTATGACAGAAGAAAAATACCTTACCAGTTATGCATGGTGCAATAAAACAAGCTGCTTAATAGAAATCATTACCACTTATCAAGGAAAAGCAGTAGATATGCATGTTGTAGATCTATCCTCTTTCCAAAAGAAGAACAGTATCTTCCTTTCTGATTTAAGCAATACTGTCTATGATTTGGTAGGTAAAAACTATGGCTTTTTTGTTCTAGATGATAAAGAGCTGTCTTTTTATAGGTGTGCCACCATAGAAGATGTAGCAGAACACATTGATAAAGCACTAAAGATTGACAGAAAAAAGACTATGGCCATAATAGAAAGATTTGATGATGATACTTCTAACAAGGAGAAAGCTGAAGGTATTTTCACCGTGGTGGATTTGGTATCTCAGTATAGAAGAAAAGCAAAGAGGATAAGAAATAACCACTGGAGAAGCTAAAATGAAAAAAGATACCATCTACCCCTTAAATAGGGTAGCGAATAGACAGTTGGATTGTAATCTGCTACAGTAGTAAGTGTTCAGGGAAAAACCCCACACCACACAAGGAGAAAAACATGGCTATTTATGCAGTATCTTTAGATATTGAAGATATAAGAAACAGTGATAGGCTTACAATCTATGATATTGAAGACAACTCTGCTAAAGGAGCAAAGAAGTTTATTACTGATTTTTATCCTAAGGTTGTAGAGGAATCTATCAAGATCTATAGTATTAAAAGTGGACCTGTATATTATGCAACTTTTACCACTGAAGAAAATGAACATCTAAAGTTTCACTGGGTTGTAAGAAATGTTCATATTTTCACTGGGTAGAGATACATCAATACACCTTTTCTTCCTTTAAAACTTATTGGAAGAGAAGGTGCTTTTTATATATGCAAACATGAGAGTGGCATCAAATGTATATCACTATCCTGAATGGAAAGTAGCTATTATTACCTCAAATAGGGGTGATGGGTAGACAAATAGATTATAATACACTACAATAATAAGTGTCCACAAGGAAATCATACCACACCACATCACATAAGGAAATAACTATCATGTCTAATCATTTTTTCACTATTGAAGCTACTTTTAATCTAGATGGAGAAACGGTAGTTGCTAATATTCAAGTTGAAACTGAAAACCTAGAACTAGATAAAGTAGCTAATAATGTCTTGCTTTACGAGGAGAACATTTCTCAATCTACCAATGAAGAGAGGACTTACGAGGAGATTGTTTATCACAAGTTTAATGACGTGTTGATTGATAATCTTCAAGAGTTTGAACTTTTATGGGTAGATGAAGATTTCCTTTGTGATTATGATATTGATCCTCACAAGGTGGATCTTCTTGATAAACTTGTAGGAGTTTTAGTGGTGTAACTCCTACAGGAAAAGAGCTAAAAGCATTTCATCAAAAACACCCCCCTTCTATAAGGGAGAGGGGGGTGTTCTTCTTTTAGTTTCAGTGGCAGAATAGATTATCTAGAGCTCTTTTTCTTCCTCCAGTGGAATAGCTCTGAGTGCATCACCATCTAGCATGTCTTGTTGCAGCTTGATGGTATTGTGCTCTTCTTTGTCAAGGTAGAGTTGGTATTTTTGTGCTGTGTCAATAACATCTTGTGCTATGGAAGAAAACTTATTGTATCTTTTCTCTAGTTTTGTAGCATATCTATCCATAAGTTCATCAGAAATGACACCATTTTTCTCTGCAAGGAAAACATATAGTAAAGTGTAGTCTTCATAAGATGAGATGAGCAGATCCCACCCTGCATTGCTTAATGCTTGTGGGGTGTTGCCTAAGAGATCTTCCATAGTAGAAGAAAACCGAGAATGGATAGTAGTAATCTTCCATGGCATATTTTTATCTAGATGCACCATGGGAACATTCTTTAACCTGTGAGTTTTTCTTATATCACAAACAGTTAAATACAAAAGGCCAGCTTCCTTGCTTGTTAGAGAACACAGTTTAAAAAACAAGGCAATAAAGAAGATAAAGAGTACTAAATAGGAGGGAATGCCAACCCATGGTTTATCAAGGATGGTAAAATATTTATCAATAGAAGCGTATGAACACATAGTTGCTAGTAATGTTAAAGTACAACCAAGAACAAAAGAAAGTAAAACTATGTAGTCATTGTTGATAGCATTGTGGATCTTTGTTTTTATCTTCTTATCCTTATTGCAGTCAGGATAGTGATAGGCATTATCATGGAGGAAGATAGCATCACTAAAATGATAGGGGAAAAGATTACCACCTAGGTGGTATTTACCTGTACATGCATTCCCCTCATATTCTTCTACATAGTCATCTAATGTATCAGAGTCAAGATCTTTAATCTTAGATACTACATTCTCTTCCATTGTTGTGTGTCTTTCTTGGTTGTTAGTTGGGGTTTCCTTCTATAGAATAGATATTAATGGAATAGATGTATATTTTCAAGATAGGAAAAAGGAGAAGTTGATATTTTATGGATGACCTACATACTTATGTAGATGAGTTTGATAACAAGATTGTTGTGGAATGCTTTGGGGAAGATAAAAAGCAAGCATACATGGATATTGATGTTGATTTTGATGATCTTTATAACTATTTCTACTCATTATATTATGAGAAATATAATGCTAATCCGTCTAATCTGGAATGGGAGATGTACCAGGTATCTTCTCTAGGAGATATTGCTGGCATGGTAGAAGAAGCAAGTAGGATAGATGCAGAAACTGTGTGGGAGATGGTGGAGATCTTCAACAGCTGTAGCGTTGATGTGCAAGTGGAAATCATTTTTAGTTGTGCTGATGTGGTAGCAAGGCACAAAAAGAGCAGTGAAGAAAACATGCTAGCTAGAAAGTTGATTGATAAGCTGGATACTGTGTAAGAAGGTGATACACATCACAGCTTGATGGGCGTGTTATTGCTTGACAAGATGGTGATGAAGATATAAGGTAGTACATGTACTTTAAAGGGAGAGAAGAGGACGTTCCTCATCATCTTTCCTTTGTAAGTACTTTTAAGAAAAGGCATTGGGCACTTTGAGCACTGCTATTGTGTCTATATCTCTTTCTTTTTATAGTACTTAACTTACACCAATAAGCACCTGTGCATCTCAAAGATGTGTAGGTGCTTATTTTTATGTATCACATAATATGATTTTAAAATAAAAGATATTGTATTGTCAATCATGGTTCTTCAAACCTTACCAAACTATGCTATTATCATATATAATCATATTACAAAATATGATTAACTAGAGAAAGCAGGTGATATCTTGGCACAAGAATATGAGACGCTGCCAAAATATGCTGAAAGAATGGGGTTGAAGTACAACACTGTATGGAAGCATTATAAAGCAGGAAAAATCCTTGGAGCTATCAAGCATGAAGGTAGTGTTCTAGTACCGCTACCAGATAAGGGACAAAAAACACCAGGAAATAAAGCTATTACATATGCAAGGGTTTCTAGTAGTGAGAATAAAAAGAACTGTTCTGCGCAATCAGAACGCTTGTACAATTATGCTATAAACTCAGGTTATCAAGTTGTACAACAAGTGCAAGAATATGATAGTGGTTTAAACGAGAACAGGACAAAACTATGGAAAATTCTCAATAATCCACAAGATTGGGATATCCTTATTGTTGAGCACAAAGACAGGCTAACCATGTCTGGGTATTCTTATATTGAAAAGCTTGTGGAAAATTCTGGAAACACAATCATTGTTGCTAACACAACTGATGATAGGGAAAATGATCTGCTGAAGGATAGTGAAGATTCATGAGTAATCTTCAAGTAATCAAATTTTCTCTACAACCAGGACATGCTGATTTCAAAATAGCATATCAACTATGTTCTGAATCACGAATTTTTTACAATGCTGTAAATTCGTGTTTAAGAGCACGGTACTTCCATAAAAGCACAAAAGAATATGCTAGTCATATCTATGATATTCCTAGACAATATGGTATTGATGTAGATATTGATGGTTCATGGTATTCATGCAATTGGGTATGGGAGTATGTTGCAAAAACAGTGCGAGATTATTTAAAGAAGAAGCATAAAGTGAAAATCTTAACTGTGAAACAGCAACAGCAGATCGTTAGAAAACTGTGTAAAAACTGGCTGTCATATTGGGAACTATGGAAGCTTTATAAAAAGAAAGAAATAGTACACAAACCAAATATTCCCAAATACAAGAAAAGTCTTAACGGTATTGATTTTAATAATCAAATGATTAATAAATCACTGGTTAAAAAAGGAGTGTTTAAACTTTCTGGTTTATCACAAGGTTTCACCATACCAGAATATCTTGATAAGGATACTGTAAAATCTGGAAGATTAGTGGTAAACAATGATAGGTCTTTTACTGTTGAACTACTCTATGAAGTAGACAATATATATACAGTTGCTGACAACCCTGTTGTTGATAAAGACATGTTGGTAGCAGCAATAGATCCTGGGGTGGATAACCTTTTTACTATAGTGTTTTCTGATTACAGAGAGGCATTGCTATATGATGGTAAGCAATTAAAGAATACAAACAACAAAATCAATAATAAGATCAGTAATCTTCAGTCTGCTCATGATGTTGAGCGTAATAACTTGATGTTAAAAACTGGAAACATGAAACTTCCTCACATTCAATCACAGCGTATTGATGATTTGTGGGAGTATCGTGAGAGAGTCTTATATCATGATTATACAACTATTGTGAATGAAGTGGTTCGCACACTTTGTTCAGCTGGGGTAGAATGTGTGATAATAGGATACAATCAAGGTATTAAGCAAAACATGAATATGGGAAAGAAAAACAATAGGAATTTTGCATACATTCCTATAAAGAAAATATTGGACAATCTAGCATGGAAACTGTCAAAAGCAGGAATAATAGTTGTCTGGACTGAAGAATCCTATACTTCACAAGCATCATTTGTAGATAATGATACATTACCAGTATATGGTGATGGAACTGAAAAAACATTCACTGGCTATAGAAAACATCGTGGTTTGTATGTTTCTAAAAACGGTGGCAACATACATGCTGATGTAAATGGTGCTTATAATATTATGCGAAAAATAGTATCATGGTTTCAGTCAAAAGAGACTGGAATGATGGTACGGGGTACTGTAGTATACCCTGCTAGGCGAGTAAGAGTCATTTCTCTTTAACGTTTAGCTAAGTAATATGTTCTGGGAAGAACGTATGAAAATACCATAGTTCAAGGATATGATTCCATTATATCCTATTATTATGGTAACTATTTGAAAAGGAGAGAAGAGGACACTCCTCATCATCTTTCCTTGCAGGTACACTTCTAGGGAAAATCATTGGACATTTTGAGCACTGCTATTGTGTCTATATACTTCCTTTCTTTACGTTTTTCGACTTACACCAATAAGCATCTGTGCATCTTAAAGATGTATAGGTGTTTATTTTTTCTCTACAGTATAAAGGGACACAAAAAATGTGCAACCCTACTGCTTCACCCCCTATAGAGGTGTGGTGGGATGACACACCTCTTGCATTACGTGGAAGCTTCCAGTACAGTAATAGGTGTTTAAAAGGAAAACATCACCTATTTATCAAAGAAAGGCACATCATGGCTACCTCTTATAAGCTCACAAAAACCACCCATCATCGAGTTGTCTTTTTCAACACCACTCCAGGTCTTCCTGAGACATACAACCGTGAAAAGGAGATTTCTCTTCCTGAAGGAATGGATTTTGATACTTTCCAGTCAAAGATTTCTACAATCTTTCTTCAGAATCACTGTGCAACAGTAGAAGATCGTTGCAAGGTACATCTGTACCGCTGTGAAAGCTACAAAGAGTTAGGAGAGTACTTCTCTCAAGCTCTTAGCATTGCTCCTGATGATGTAGCTGAACTTATCAGTATCTATAACAACTGCTCTGATTCTACTCAGGTAGAGATTCTCTTTACTGTCATTCATATGGTCAATAAGAATATTCACAACTATGACAGTAAAGCTCTTTCCATTGTGGAAAAGCTCAACAACCTATAAAAAAGGAGAGAAAAACATCATGTCTTATCCACAACCTTTTAGCCGTGAAGAAATAAAGCGTGCTTATAAAACTTTATGGTATATCTTTGATACTGCTTGCTATGACATGACTGAAGAGCAAGAAATGGAGATGAAGAAAGAGTTAGAAGATAACGTTTTACCTCTTCTTCCTGATGAGCCTGAGCCTACTATGGCTGAAACTGCATGGTGTAGCAAAGAGCATTATCTTGCTGAAGCAACGTTGTATAATGAGGATAGTATTACTGGTTATTCTGCTATTGGAAAAGTAGTGATGTTAAAAGAGGTAGATGATAATACTATCACTACTATCAATATCTCTATGCCTATTTTGGGGGCTTCCAACTACAGCAAGGATATGTTAGTTCCCACAGGGAAGTACTACACCATGGTAGAGAAAGAAGAGCAATAACAATGGACAGTTCTTTGTTTTCTTTTCTCATACCAACTGAAATGACATCACAGGATATGCTTTTTCATCTTTCTGTTGCATTCTTCTTTATCAGCTCATTGTTGATTTCTTATGCTGTAATACTCCATGGGGATAAGCATCTAGAAAATGATGAAACTAGTGGTATAAGCTCTTATACTTTTATAGTTTTAAGTGGTGTTGTTTTCTGTAGTGGTTTCTTACTTATTGTTGCAGGTTGCATTGTAGGGTAGAAGCACCTTATCTACTTGGATTGTGTATCTAAGTGGATAAGGTGTGGTAGAAGGGGACACAAATAATCAGGAGTAGTAATACCCCTATATGGGTGTGATAGATGAAAGATATTTCTTGATCTTCAAGGCAACCCTGTATATAATGGGAGACAAGAAAACACACCATCACATACTCAAAGGAGAACACATTATGGCTTCTGATCGCTGGTCTTATCACGCTGATGACACTGGACTTATTTTTACTTCATCTTCCTACTACTATCAGCATTATATTAAAGAACCTATCAAGGTATCTTTGCCTGAGAATATGAGCTTTGATGAGTTTCAGGAAAAGATCTCTGCTCTTTACAAGGAAAAGCATGGTGAGGATATTCCTGATGTCTTTTTAAATCATTATATGGTAGGAAGCTATAAGGATATGATTCCTGTTTTTGATAGGGCTTTGAAGATTTCCCTTGCCAATGTCACTGATATTATTTTCATCTACAACAAACTGTCTGATGAAATGAAGATTGAATCTCTTTTTGCCATTATGGATATTCTTGTTGGCAATGCAACCTATGATGATAGGGCTAGGTCTGCTATTGCTTCTATGAATGCTTTGGGAGTTTCTACTGTGTAGGAGTGGGTAGTGCTCGCCCCCCCCTATATGGGTGTGGTGTCTTTTGACTTATGACAACTCTTCACGTTATAATAGAGTCATCACAGCAAAGACATCATAAAAAGGAAGAGGAAAATGCTTAACTTTGTTTTTCTAGCTTTTGGAATTATTGTTCATGTAGGTATTCTCTTTGCTTCCATAGAGTAGAGAAAAAGAACAACAAGAAAACACCTAGGGAAATATCCTTAGGTGTTTTTCTTGTGCTTGAACTTATCTGTAGCTATAATGGGAAATGTATAAAACACACACAAGAGAAAAACAACAGTCTCATATCAATGGAAAGAGGAATCATGTCTTATAATGAACAAAACTTTGTACCCAGGGAAGTGAGTGAACACTTTTTCACCCGCAGGGAAGTAAAAGATGCTCATAAGTTTTTACGTGATATATTTAACGAAGCTAGTCATGGTTTAAGCAAAGAAGAAAAAGCAGAGATGAGAAAAGATCTACAGAATCTTCTGCGTTTCCTTCCTCCTGAACCAGAAACTACTATGGCTGAATGTGTATGGGATGATAAAAAGCATTATCTTGCTGAAGCAAAGGTGTTAGGACCAGGAGATCGTCTTGGCTCACCTGAATATGCAATAGTAGTAATGCTTAGAGAAACAGTTGATGGAGAAAAGATTGTTGCTATTAACAGTGATATGTCTGATTCAAGGGTTTCTGATTATACCAAGGAAGCTTTAGTTCCTACAGGAAGATATTACTGCTTATTCCCAGATGATGAGTATTAATAACTTGATATTTCCCTGATGACATTATCAAAGATGTAGTCTTCTATAACTGTGATGGTGTTATCAGTAAAGGGACATGAAAAAGTATAACCGCTGTGCTGTTATTCAACTCTTCTGACATTAAAAGTTTATTTCTCCTGTTAAACTAGGTGTAGTCAAGAAAACAACACTATACAGAAAGAGTTGAGTATTAAAAATGGATAAGCTTAAATCACATACTATCTCCCCTGCAGTATCTAATAGCAAAGAATATGCTTCTACGGTTAAAGCTTTGCAAGAAGATGTATATTCTCATGCATCATGTTCTCATTTTGATTCCTTGCTCATAGTCATTTCCCACTCTAGGAAGTTTATTGGCGAAGTAGGAAGAAACATTATAGATGTATCACCACTTCATATTGAACGGGCAGGTGTAGATCGTCCTCGTTTGGAAGATGCTATCTATGAACTCTATGGTGAAAAATATGGTCATGATGATCCTGATTATAGTGAGATTTTAGCTTATAAATGTGCCACTGTGGAAGATGTAGTAGCTCATATTAACAAAGCACTCAAGGTTAATAGAGAAAAGACTATGGCCATAGTAGAAAACTTTAATGACTGTGATGATGAAAGAAAAACCAAAGCTATTTTCGCTCTCATAGATATGACTGTTAGAGATATAAAGAAGAGAAGGGAAGAAGCTATACAAAAATCTATAGTTGATAATGACGCTAACAAGAAAATGGATGAAGCTATTGCTGCTATAGAAGAGGAGGAGTAAAGATATGACTGTTGTTTTTGACAAGGGATGCAATAAAAAAGAATATAACTTTAAAGCATTTAAAACTCTTTATGATGATGTGGATAATGCTGCAAAAGTATGTGCTCAGCAAAACAGTAAATCACCATGGTGTATAGAGGTGTTTTATTGCTTAGGTGAAGAAGAGAAGAAGTATCATGCTGCACAAGTAGATATTTCTGATGTTTTTGACACAGATGATCGAGGTTTTTGTCCTAAGCTAGCACGCAAGTTTGAAGAGGAATGCCTGGATAAGTACAAAGACAAAGATATCTTTGATACTACACCTATTTGTGATGGTGTAGAAGATCTCGTTTTGTACATCAACAAAGCATTGGAGATGGATAGAGATAATACTTTGGCCATTGTGTTGAACTTTGAGGATTGCCTAGATAAGGATAAAAAGATTCAAGGTTTGCTTGCTATTATAGATATGGTGATAAGTGCAGAATATTCCACACAGAAAGAAAAACATACACGTGCTTATGAAGCTATAGACAAAGCTATTTCTGCGCTGGGGAAGAATCTATAAGTAGTTGTTTTTACTATCAACAAAGAGGTTGAGGAGTGTGCTTCCTTGACCTCTTTGTACTGTATATAGGGGTGATAAAAAGGGACACAAAAAGTGTTGGGGTAAAGATGTGGGGAACATTCCCCATGCAGTTTGAACTTCGTCTAGTCAGCAGGTAAAGTAGATTTTGTCAGGTTGAAGGAAACACTACAGGAGGAAACAACCTCATGAAGTTTGATCACGTTGAAGTAAACCTTCCTAAGGATGCTACTTACTATGCAGTGGAGATTTTGGAAGAAAGTGGCAAGCCACTCAAGCTAGATACTGTATGGAAGAGCAAGGAGGAAGCTATCAAGCGTGGTGTGGAGGTATATGCAATGGTGAACCGTTGTATGCTTATTTCCACTATTGAAGGAGGAGAGTTCATCAACACTGAACTTCTTTAATAGGCAAGGATGATTTAAAGGGCACTTGTTTTTCAAAAACAGGTGTCCTTTATTTTTTGTGTAGTAGAAAGGGACACAAAGGTGCAGTAGGGGAGAAATCTTTCCCTGTTTTCTGCTATTATGCATGTATGGTGATATAGTTTCTTCTTGTACAAGAGAAAACAACCCCACACAAAGAAGGGAAAGATGATTATGAACAGTAATCGCACTTACAATGTTCACAGTGTTCTAGGCACAATCAATGGCGTTATTGCCTTTAGTAAAAAAGGTGTTTCTGATTCCAAACCAGAAAAATGCATTGACTTTGGCAAGCACTATATCACTCTAGATGACATTAATGACTACATGCATGATTCCTACAAGAGGAAGTATGGCCATACATGGGATCTCAACAGTGAAAATGCTTATACTTTCCACGAGTTTCAGGAGTTCATTCCTGTATTTGAACTAGCTTTGATCCTTGCTTATGATGATGTTATGCTCATCGTTGATAACTTTGATGACTGCTCTAGGGAAATGAAGTTGAGACTCATCTTTGCAGTTGTGGATATGGTTTCACGCCATGAGAAAAAGCGCAACAAAACTGTTGATGAAAAGATGGAGGAAGTTCTTTCTTCCCTTAGTGATATCTAGATAGAAACACCAACCAAAAAAGAGGTAGAGGATAAATCTTCTACCTCTTTTTTTATAGTGTATTCTTTTTTCAGGCTTTATTGATATTTGTGATCTTGCTTAGTATAGTGGTAATCAAAATAGGAAAAACACCATGTTAAAAGGAGGAGAAAATCATGGAAAAGAACAGGTTCTATGTTATGGAAACAAACAAGGAGTATGTAGCTTTTGGAAGAAAACCGATGATTAAAAACTTTAATGACAATGTAAGGTCTATTTATCTTCAGAGAAACCTCATTGATCTTAAAACTATCAATGAATACATGAAGAAGTTCTATGAAGAAAAATATGAACAATCTTGGGATGATAATGATAAACGTCTTTATGGTTTTGATGATTATTCAAAACTTAACAATGTATTTATAAAAGCTTTAAACCTTGCTTATGATGACATTATGCTTATTGTTGACAACTTTGATGATTTCACTTTTCATATGAAGATGAAAGTTCTTTTTGAAGTTGTGGATATGACAATTCGCCATGAGAAAAAGAATAACAAGGATGATAAAGCACGAGAAATCATTTCTTCGCTCAACTCTATCTAGACAGATGCATTAAGACATCCTTGATAGGAAAATCAATATGATGCCTATCAAGGGTGTTCTTTTGATCTTTAGGAAAGATGGTAAGATGCTACCCAAAACAAGAAAATCAATATGTAAGGAAAAGACACATGGAAGCTTCTTATTCAGCAATGCTAGATAGTATTATGGTGCCAAAAAATGATAATAGTGGATTATCTTACTGTCTCAATCTAGAAGATATTGAACTAGATGATATTTATATTTGCTTCTACAGGATGATGCGTGATGAAGGGTATTTTAACATTGATGCTTCTCGTTATCGTCCATTTTCAGAAGATAGTCTTGCATCATATATCAAACAAGGAATAAAAATAGAAGAAGAAAAAGTGTATAAGGTTTTATCTTTATATGAAAGCTGCTCAAAGGATATGAGGATTAAAGCTCTAGCTTCTATTATCTTCTTGGTAGCACGCTATAAAGATGATCACCATAATAGAAGTGATATGGATGAAGTTATCAAAGAACTCAATGAATATCACTTTTCCCACTGAAGGGACACATAAGAGGTAGTAGTTTTTTACCCCCTTTATGGGTGTGTTGTGTATCAAGATTTCTTGCTCTTTAGTGAGATTTTTGTGTAAAATAAAAAGCAAAGAAACACACCACCTATCAAGGAAAATATTATGTCTTCACAACAATGGTTTTATCATATTAAAGATGATGGGCTATATTTCACTCCAGCTTCCTATTACTATGAAAGCTGTGTTAAAAACCCCATTAAGATATCTTTGCCTGAAAACATGAGCTTTGATGAGTTTGGAGAAAATATTTCCTGTCTCTACAGGGAAAAGCATGGTAGGGATATTCCTGTATACCTTTTAAGTCGTTATATGATAGAAAGTTATGCAGATATGTTTCTTGCCTTTGACAGGGCTTTAGGTATTTCCCCTGCTGATGTCAGCGAGATTATCTATCTTTACAATGATCTCACTGATGATGTTAAGGTTGAGTCTCTTTTTGCCATTATGGATGTTTTAAGAGATGATCCAACCTGTGATGATAGGGCTAGGGCTGCTATTTATTCCATGAACGCTTTGGGATTAGGAGCATATAGCAAAAGGCGTTAATAAAACCATAATCTTCCCCACTCATTTTAAATGGGTGGGGTAAAAATCATCTCTTGTATTGAGCAAAATATTCCAGTACAGTAATAGTTATTCAGACAATAAAGAACATCACATACAAGAAAGAATCATTTATGGCTATCTATAATATCTTCACTATCCACTCTTCTTCAATTGAGCTTATTGATAACAACAATGCACGAGAGAGAATCTACTTTTATCTTCCTGAAGGATACAACTTTGATTCATTGAGCAAAGAGATGTATTCCTGTTATAAGTACAAATATGGAAAGAAACTTCCTAGAGGCAAAAAGCCTGATTATACTTATAGAAGTTATGCAGATTTTTCAAGCACTCTAGGTTATGCTTTAAAGATTCATCCTCAACAGGTATCTCAAGCTATTGATGCTTATAATGAATGCTCTGTTCCTATGCAAGTGGAGATTATCTTTTCCATTGTTGATATGGTTATCAGGTCTCATTCTTCCTTTGTTGTTTCTCAAGATGATGATAGAGCACAGGAAGTTATTGACACTCTAGATGCTCTTTAAAGTGGTGAATGTGCCTTTTGCGTGATGAGGTGATGGTTAAGCATCAATCATTTCATATCTTCCCTGCTATGACATGTAGCAGGGATTCTTTTTATATCTGAAGAAAAGGGGACATGAAATATTCTGTCTCTTATACACATCTGAAGCTGCCGACGAGCGATCTAGTGTAGAT
>OJLW01000808.1_pt1 | contig 13731 bp, 9 predicted proteins | sample 1597021 | NCBI WGS metagenome assembly OJLW01 (sample SAMEA3904676, study PRJEB24821) | metagenome | biome: Builtin; feature: hospital; material: surface | place: USA | collected 2013-06-03
ACCTTGTCTGCCGCGGACTCATTCGAAGCGTTAGTCATGGGGTTAATGCCTCCTAATCGGTTGATAATTTGCTTTACATTATCAATCACGGACCTTTCATAGTCTAGCCATAAAAAATGACCTACGCAACAGTTTCTGGGGTTGCCAGAGCTCACGGACTTGAGCCCCTAGTGCCCAAGCCCCTCATCCCCCGACTGGTAAGTTATGGGAGGTGAAACGACACTCCGAGCGCGACGATGCGCGCGTCACCGACCTCGCCCTCAAGGCAGGCCGCGGCGACCGCGCAGCCCTCACGGAGTTCATTAAGTCCACCCAGGATGATGTCTGGCGCCTACTCGCCCACTTGGGCGGCCCGGACATCGCGGATGACCTCACCCAAGAGACTTACCTGCGCGTTATCAGCGCGCTTCCCCGCTTCGCCGCCCGCTCCTCAGCGCGCACGTGGCTGCTCTCTCTTGCCCGCCGCGTGTGGGTAGACAACATCCGCCACGACATGGCCCGCCCACGCAAGTCCAGCACCGAATACGAGGACGCCGCCGCCCTTGCCGCGACCCCCGAAAACTCCGGCACGTGGAGCGAGTGGATCGACGCCCGCGCACTTATCGACGCCCTCCCGGACGACCGCCGCGAAGCCCTCATCCTGACCCAGGTGTTGGGCTACACCTACGAGGAGGCCGCGAAGATCGCCGGGGTTCGCGTGGGCACTATTCGCTCCCGCGTTGCCCGCGCCCGCAAGGACCTCATCGACCAACGCGGCTAATCGTTATCGAGCCGTTACAAATGGGCATGGTCGGCCACAGAACCTGCACCTACATGCGCCAAACGGCAAATCCTCACACCCTCGCCACTGCCGCTCCTTAAAGAAACCGCGGTCTCAGCTGGAAAATACCTATCGAACACACCTAATCTTTTTCGAGGCACACGTGATAAATCGATAGTCGAACCGGGCCCGCGAGGCTTTCCCAATTGCCCGCACCACACCTTGGGTAGTGATGGCATCCCCCGGCGCGTGTGAGATTGAGAGACATCTTTACTTTATGTGGAAACGCGCAGTGGCCATCTCTATGGCCTTCATCGGCGTCGTCGTCGGCGCCGGCTTTGCATCGGGCCAGGAAGCAGTCCAGTACTTCGTGGCCTTCGGAAACAAGGGCCTGTGGGGCGTTGTGCTTGCTGCCGCCCTCATGATCATTACCGGCGTGTCGATTCTGCAGCTCGGATCCTACTTCCAGGCTGACGAACACACGGCTGTCTACGACAGGATCACTGGTCCCATCGTCTCCCGAATTTTGGACTGGGGAACCTTGGCCACGCTGTTCTCCATCGGCTTCGTCATGTTCGCCGGTGGTGGCTCCACTATCAGCCAGCAATTCGAGGGCGTGCCGATCTGGGTGGGCGGCGCCGTCATGCTCGTGCTCGTCCTGCTGGTGGGTCTCCTTGACGTGGATAAAGTCAGTTCTGTTATCGGCGCGATTACGCCTTTCATCATTTTCTTCGTGGTCCTGGCCACCGGCTACACCATCATCGTGACCGACGTGGATTGGTCCTGGGCCAATGACTATGCCATCAACAACGTGGAGAGTCCCCTCAACAACTGGTGGCTGGCAGCGCTGAACTACACCGGCCTCAACGTTATGTGTGCGGTGTCGATGTCCATCGTCATCGGCGGCAACATCCTGGATAACCGCGCTGTAGGCATCGGCGGCCTCATCGGTGGCTTCTTCTACCTGCTCCTGCTCGCTCTCCTCGTGGTCTCTCTCTACATGGTGGCCCCGGACGTTCACGAGCAGGACCTGCCGGTACTCTCACTGATCAATAACGTGAACCCAATCCTGGGTTACTTCATGACGTTCATCATCTATGGCATGGTCTTCAACACCGCCATCGGCATGTTCTACGCTATGGGCAAGCGCCTCACCCGTAAGAAGCCGAAGCTCTTCTACCCTGTCTACGCAGGCGCCTGTGTCGTCGGCTTCATCCTCTCTTTCATCGGCTTCAAGCAACTGGTCTCCAGTGTCTACCCGATTCTGGGCTGGATCGGCCTGCTCATGATTGCCGTCATGGTCATCACGTGGATTACCCAGCGTGACAAGATCACCTCTGAGTCTGACCGCCGCGTGCGCGCCCGCACCCTGGTCAAGCGCCGCCTGGACCCGCGCGAGCACTTCACCAAGAAGAACGAGCGCGAGCTGCGCAAGCTGGCAGCGGCCTCCAACATGGAAACTGAAGAGTTTGTCTCCACCGTCGCCGATGAGATCCATGAAGAACTCGAAGCTGACGATGAGATTGAATACGACCGCGAGGACCCGGATCCATCCGTGACCTTTGTGGAGCACACCAAGCCCGAGGTCCCGAAGGACTAGCGTTTCCCCGCTGACAGAAGAAAAGTCCGCTCCCAGAGTGATATCTGGGGCGGACTTTTCTTATTTATGCGGGTTCTAAAACTCGCTGCAGCTTTGCCTTTAAACTAGCAGCTCCGCAATCTGAATGGTGTTGAGCGCGGCGCCCTTGCGCAGGTTATCGCCGGAAACAACGAAGATGAGACCCTTGTTATCTTCCACCGTCTGGTCTTGGCGGATGCGCCCAACCAGGGAAAGGTCGATGCCTGCTGCCGCCAGCGGGGTCGGCACATCGACGACCTTGACGCCCGGCGCAGAGGACAGCACCTCGCGGGCCTGCTCCGGGGTGATCGGCTTCTCGAACTCCGCGTGCACCACCATGGTGTGACCGGTGAATACCGGGATGCGCACGCAGGTGCCAGAGACCTTCAGCTCCGGGATGCCCAGGATCTTGCGGGACTCGTTGCGCAGCTTCTGCTCCTCGTCAGTTTCTTCCGTGCCATCATCGACGAGGTTGCCAGCCAGCGGCAGCGCGTTATACGCAATCGGGGCGACGTAGGGGCCCAGATCCTCCTCGGAGACCTCGAGCGCCGAGCCATCGTGGACGAGCTCCACGCTGCGGTCACCGATGGACGCTACCTGCTTAACCAGGGTTTCCACGCCTGCCAAGCCGGAACCGGAAACGGCCTGGTAGGAGGCGACGCGCATGGTGGTGAGACCGGCGGCGTCGTGAAGCGCCTTCGTGACCGGCATGATCGCCATGGTCGTGCAGTTCGGGTTCGCGATAATGCCCTTCGGGGTGTTGCCCTTTTCCTGCGGGTTCACTTCCGAGACGATGAGCGGAACATCCGGGTCCTTGCGCCACGCAGAGGAGTTATCCACCACGATGGCACCGGCCTCGGCGAAGAGAGGGGCATACTCCTTCGAGGTAGCGCCGCCGGCGGAAAACACAGCGACGTCAATCCCAGCAAGGCTTTCAACGGTCTGCTCCGCCAAATCTTCCACGACAATCTTCTCCTCGCGGAAGGTGAGCTCCTGGCCCGCCGAACGCGCGGAGGCAAAGAAGCGAACCGTATCGGCCGGGAAGTTGCGCTCCTCCAAGAGGGTGCGCATCACGCGGCCGACCTGGCCGGTGGCGCCTACAACTGCAACAGTGGTCATGACCTTAACTCCTTAAACTTTAGCGTCCGGTACCAGCATAAACGGTGGCCTCTTCCTCGCCACCCAGCTGGAACTTCTCATGCAAAGCAATGGCTGCCTTATCGAGATCGGCCTCGCGGGTCAGCACGGAGATGCGAATCTCGGAGGTGGAAATGAGCTCCATGTTGACCCCAGCATCACGCAACGCTTCCGTGAAGTCGGCGGTGACACCCGGGTGGGACTTCATGCCTGCGCCGACGAGGGAGACCTTGCCCACCTGGTCGTCGTACAGCACGTTGGCCCAGTGGCCCTCCTCCTTGAGCTTGGCCAGGATCTCCATTGCCTTCGGGCCATCGGAGCGCGGGCAGGTGAAGGTGATGTCGGTGGTGCCGGACTCCAGGGAGGAGACGTTTTGCAGCACCATGTCGATGTTGATCTCAGCGTCCGCGATGGTGCGGAAGACCTTGGCTGCCTCGCCGGGGCGGTCCGGAATGCCCAAAACGGTGACCTTGGCCTCGGAACGGTCGGTGGCGATACCGGTAAGTACTGCTTCTTCCACGGGGATATCCTCCATTGATCCGGCAATCAGCGTGCCGGGGTCGGTTGAATAAGACGAGCGAACTCGAAGGGGAACGTTGAACGCGCGAGCGTACTCGACGCTGCGCAGGACCAGAATCTTGGAGCCGACGGCCGCCAGTTCCAACATCTCTTCAAAGGAAAGCTGGTCGAGTTTCTTGGCGTTATGGACGATGCGAGGGTCAGCGGTGTAGACGCCGTCGACATCGGAATAAATCTCACACACATCGGCCTTGAGCGCTGCCGCCAGCGCCACCGCGGTGGTATCTGAACCGCCGCGGCCGAGGGTGGTGACGTCACGCGATTCCTTGTTGACACCCTGGAAACCCGCGACGATGCAGATCTTGCCTTCTTCCAGTGCTTCGGTAAGGCGGCCCGGGGTGACGTCAACAATGCGGGCGTTTCCGTGGCGCTCGGTGGTGAGCACGCCGGCCTGGGAGCCGGTGAAGGATTGAGCCTGCGCGCCCAAGGACTCCACCGCCATGGCAACGAGTGCATTGGAGATGCGCTCGCCAGCGGTCAGCAACATGTCCATCTCGCGCTGCGGCGGGACGGGATTGACCTGGGCCGCAAGGTCTAGGAGTTCATCGGTGGTATCCCCCATGGCGGAGCACACGACAACCACGTCGTTGCCCTGTTTCTTCGTCGCCACAATACGCTCCGCCACCGCGCGAATGCGCTCTGCGCTTTCGAGGGAGGATCCCCCGTATTTCTGTACGACTAGGGCCACTGATGGTCCCACCTTTCCTGTTTGTGAGGGCCAATATCTGTTCACCGCCCAATACCTATAGACCGGCAGTCAACTCCTTTAGCCTACCGCCCTTTGGCTACCATCGAAACACGTACTGGGTATTAATTCCAGGTAGGGTAGAAACAGTGTTTTCAAACCTGGTTGCCATTGCGTTCGCACTGGCCTCGGCACTAGTCGTGGCCTGGGGAACTGTCATACGCCACCGCATCGTGTTGGACGCCAGCTCCCGCAGCGTCATGCGCACTGCAATTCGCACGCCCCTGTGGTGGGTTGGCACCGGTGCCGCCATTGTCGCCTATGCCTTGCAGCTCATCGCGCTCCATTTCGGCACACTACTCATCGTGCAGCCCATCCTTGTCCTATCCCTCATGTTCACGCTGCCGCTTGCTGCGTGGTATTCCCGCCGGCCGATGCCGCCGCGGGAGGTCTTCTGGTGCCTGACGCTGACCATCGCAGTGAGCATCATGGTGGTCTACGGGCGCCCCACCGCAGGCTTGACGACGCCCACCTGGTCCCAATGGTGGCCCGCCTTCGCCCTCGGCGCGCTGACACTCACCGCGCTCTTTGTGGCGGCCTATAACCGGCCGGAGGAATCCGCGCTGGCACTCGGCGCCGCCTGCGGCATCCTCTACGGCTACGTGGCGCTCGTAGCAAAAGCGGTGGTTGACGTCCTCTCCCACCAAGGCATCGCAACATTGCTAGCCAGTTGGGAGCTATACGCACTCATCGGACTGGCGGCTTCCGGCACGGTCATCCAGCAGTATTCCTTCCACGCCGGTGCCTTGGCGCACTCCCTTCCCGCCATGACCATCATGGAGCCCATCGTGGCTTTCGGCTTAGGCTACTGGGTCCTGGGTGAAAAATTTCAAGTCGAAAGCGTTGCGGGGTGGTGCGTGATGGGCGCTTCACTCATCATCATGATCGCGGCGACGATCGTCTTATCGCGTGTTCCGGTCAACCCGGGAAGCACTCAGCGCGCAGAGCAAAGCCCGCGTTAGATCGCCCACTCAAAGACCACCAGCATATACGCGGAGAACCACGCTGACCACAGGACCCATGCACCGCAGGCAGCCCACAGCACGCGCGGCCGCAGGGCACTAGCCGCGCGCACAACCCACGGCAGGATCAAGATAATGGCGGGCAGGAGGAGACGCGGACGCGAGTGCATGATGCCGTCGGAAAGCAGCACATTCGCGCACAGCGCGGCACTAAACCACCAGGCCACCGGGGCAACCCTCCCCCATGCTGCCACCAGCAGCACAGGAACCCCCAGGATCACCAGGGTGGTGAGCAGGTAGCCCACGTCGTTGTTCTCAGTCAGGGTTTCCCACACGAACTGCACGGTTGCCGCACCGCCATCAAAGGTGGAATTCCAGTGCTCAGTTTGAATCCCGAAGTAGCCACCAGCATCTGCCAAATAGCGCTGCGTCCACAGTAGATATGCCGGTAGCGGGAGCGCTGCGACGACGACATCAAGCCACGCCTGCCAGGAGCGCCGCCCATAAATGAGCACCCACAGAGCAAAGACGGCGAGGAAGTCGACGGAGGTCAACCGAACGAAGGATAAGGCGAAGCCGAATGCCGCTGCACGCCACCAGGCGTGATCATCTAAGGCTATAAGCCCCCACACCACGAGGGCACCGAAAAGGGCCTCGGTATAGGGCATCGAAAATACGATAGACATCGGTGCGCTGCTCACCACGAGGGCCGCTGCACATTGCCCACGACGCTGCGCACCCACGCGCCGCGCCAAAACCATGACTCCGGCGGCCATGACTGCAGTAAGCAGGGTGTTAACAATGAGCGCGGCTATCTCCAGACTGATTCCAGTCCAGCCCAGCACCCGCAACAGCATGGGAAAGCCCGGGAAGAAAGCCATAGTGATTTCATGGACCGGGCCATCCGTGTTGATGTCGGCGTCGAAATACCCCGCACGTGCGATCTCCAGGTAGTACTTGGAATCCCAGGCCGTGAGCCGATCCCACAGCTCCTGTTCATTAGCTCCGGCAATGACGCTGAGAACAGTGATACGCACTGCGGTGCCGACAACCGCGACCAGCACAGCAACCGACAGAAGCGCTAGCCTCCCCTGCACACCTGCCGGGGAGGCAGCAGCTGATAGGGCGCCTTCTACTGCGGTATCCGCCCGAGGTTCCGGTCTCGTCTTTGTGGAGTTTTCTTCGTGCACGCCACACATCCTATCCACACCGCACCACGTCCCAATATGTGAAATCAGTTGCCACACAATGAGAAGCGTTGTATTGTGGCTCACATGACTTTGCGGCACACTCTTCTCCTTAGTAGCCGCGGCGGGATTTAGGTTTGTAGCTTTACGGCCAGCGCCCCGTCGCGGAGCGTGGTGGTGCCAACACACACCGCAGCTGGCCGTCCCCACGATTCGCTCCACAGTTGCTCATCACAGCGACACAGCGAAACACACGCCTCACATAAGGAAGAGACCAACACTATGTCCCCCAACGATTCTTTCATCTCCGCTCCCCGCGAAATCACCACCCCAGCCGGCCCGCGCAATGACAACCAACCTGCCTGGAACAAACAGCGCGGTTCCTCGATGCCAGTTCACCGCTACCAGAGCTTCGCCGAAGAGGTCGAGCCGGTTAGCCTGCCTGACCGCACGTGGCCGGATAAGAAAATCACCGTGGCTCCGCAGTGGTGCGCGGTGGACCTGCGCGACGGCAACCAGGCCCTCATTGACCCGATGAGCCCCGAGCGCAAGCACCGCATGTTCGACCTGCTGGTCAAGATGGGCTACAAGGAAATTGAGGTGGGCTTCCCTTCCGCCTCTCAGACGGACTTCGACTTCGTTCGCGAAATTATCGAGGGCAACAAGATTCCGGAAGACGTCACCATTCAGGTCCTGGTACAGGCCCGCGAGCACCTGATCCGCCGCACTTTCGAGGCATGCCAGGGTGCAAAGAACGTCATCGTGCACTTCTACAACTCCACCTCGAAGCTGCAACGCCGCGTGGTCTTCCGCAAGGACCGCCCGGCCATTAAGAAGCTGGCAACGGACGCTGCGGAGCTCATCAAGAGCATTGCCAAGGATTACCCGGACACCAACTGGCGCTGGGAATACTCGCCGGAATCCTTCACAGGAACCGAACTGGACTTTGCTGTTGAGGTCTGCGATGCCGTTGTCGACATCATGGAGGCAACTCCAGAAAACCCCATGATCATCAACCTACCTTCCACCGTTGAGATGATCAGCCCGAACGTTTACGCCGACCAGATCGAGTGGATGCACCGCAACTTTGCTCGACGTGATTCCATCATCATGTCCCTGCACCCCCACAACGACCGCGGCGAAGGCATCGCCGCCGCTGAGCTGGGCTACATGGCCGGTGCAGACCGCATCGAGGGCTGTCTGTTCGGCAACGGTGAGCGCACCGGCAACGTGGACATCGTCACCCTGGGTCTGAACATGCTCACCCAAGGAGTGGATCCGCAGATCGACTTCTCCGATCTGCCGAAGATCCGCGAGACCGTGGAATACTGCAACCAGCTGCGCGTACCGGAGCGCCACCCCTACGGCGGCGAACTGGTATTTACGGCCTTCTCCGGCTCGCACCAGGACGCCATCAACAAGGGCCTGGACGCCCTGGCACAGGAGGTGCGCCCAGGCGCGAACAACACCGAGGTTTCTTGGGAAGAGCTGCAGGAAACCACCTGGGAAGTCCCCTACCTGCCCATCGATCCGAAGGATGTCGGCCGCGATTACCAGGCGGTAATTCGCGTCAACTCGCAGTCCGGCAAGGGCGGCGTTGCTTACATCATGAAGACCGATCACGGCATCAACATGCCACGCGCCATGCAGGCGGAGTTCTCCTCCGTGGTCCAAGCGGTGACCGATGCCGAGGGCGGCGAGGTCAACTCCAAGAACATGTGGGACATCTTTGCCAACGAATTCCTGGAGCGCACTTCCCCGCTGGAACTGGTCTCCTTCCAGGTGGACAACTCCACCACGGAGGATGAGGATGCCAAGGTAACCGCAACCATCGTCTTCAACGGTGAAAAGCGCATCGTCTCAGGCACCGGCAACGGCCCTATCGCCGCATACGCTAATGCCTTGGAGGATGTCGGAATTGATTTTGAGGTCATCGACTACTCCCAGCAGTCCCGCACCTCCGGTGACGATGCGGAGGCAGCCTGCTACATTGCCGCCGAAGTCAACGGCGCCCAGGTATGGGGTGCCGGCATCGCCGGCTCCACGACGCGCGCGTCCATCAACGCGATTACCTCTGCCGTCAACCGCGCGGACTAACGCTGACCACATCCGCCGACCAGCCGGAAGAAGCAGCAGAAGAAGAAGAAGGAGGAGCTCGGCCTCATCACCCGACCTCCTCCTTTGCGTATAATCCCCAGCACAATCTCTTTTGCTAATGTTTCCCCTTGCAACGCTGTGCTGGATACGCGCTGTTGTAGCCCACCACGGCGAGTTATATAATCAACAAAGATAATTTTTCACAAGAACAATTTGAGCATCTTGTGCGGTTAAATGGATTTAAGTCCACGCTACGACATTCCCTACTGCGCACGGTTTCACACCTAGCGAATTCGGCACGGTACGAGTAACGAAGGCGAATAGTATGACGGTCACCAACTACGTGGTCCCCCACCGTGGTTTTGGTGAACCCCGCCGCCTTACGGTTGACGCCGTCAACCCAGAGATGTTCTTACAGCTGTTCTCTTCAGCAGAAAATAGCCATCTCCCCGTTACCTTGTGTGGGCACTCCAGCTCCGGCTTCCGTGTCCGGCATGGAGGGGAAATCGTCGGCGTCATTCCCGCCTCCCAGTCTGCCGCTTATGCAGAGCTGGACTCGATCATCGGTGCGGGATTAACTCCTCAGGCCACCGCAGAGATCGCGCTCCGCGAAGATGCGGCAGAGGAATCCATCCCGGTGTTTGAGGTTCTCCTCCCCGAACCAGGCCTGTGCGTTCCCTTCAATATCCCCCCAGCCCAGCGCTGGGGCATGCTCAACGGTGACCGCGCACTGCATATCACTGATTTTTCGGCGACCACGCACTCTTTGCCGAAGCACCCCGCCCATCTCCTCGTGCGCTTGTCCAACCGCCGGCACTTTTTCCGCCGTGCCATCGAGGTTCACCTAGATGACGAACTCGTCGCCACCATTCCGCGCGATCAAGCCTCGCAGTTGAGCGATACCATCACGGGATTCAAACACGAGGGTCTCATCGCAATTGCTCGCGCCTACTTCACCCCAGATGCCGAAGCCCAAACGTTAACTCTCTACACCGAAGATGGAACACCAAACACCAGTTTTGCGGTGAAAACCGCAGGCGTCATCGCCGCTGCCGCGGGGGCGGCTGCCGCGACGGCGGCAAGTACCGCCAAGGCACACGCAACAATCGCACCTATCGGCAGCTCCAAGGCAGCGGGTGCGGCACAGACCACTGGTTCCGCTGTTACAAAGGGTGCACAAGCCCTCTCCCTGAATTCAGTTGGGGCTGCCGCGACGACTGGAACCCAGATCGCTGTCGCTGGCACCGGGCTCAAGCTAGCCTGCGCAGCAAGTGTCGCTGTACTCGTCGGCGGCACCGCTAGCTTTGTCTCCTCAGTGCGCGCAATGCATCCCGCCCATGACCATGTCACCGACTCGGTTCTGGAGGGCTATACCACGTCGCTGCCGGCTCCGAGCCCGGCCAATGATGCAGAAGCTGACAGCGAACCTTCCGCCTGGGCAGAAGAGGAGACCGAAGGCACCGCCGCAGGGATTCACCGCCCTGAGCATCACAGTCTTGCGACCACATCCCGCGCCATCGAGAACACTGCTTTCTCCGCCTCGGCAGAACCAACGGAACTGTCTGAACCGGCAGAGCCAACTGAGTTGACCGTGCAGCGTGAGCCAACTGAACCAGCAGAGCCCACTCAACATGCAGAGCTGGCTGCGCCTGAGGAAGTGACTCCTTCCCCTCGCAGCAGCCACGAAGTGCCCGCAACGCCGGAAGCAGAGAATCAGCCCGAAGAGCCGGAGAAGAACACTCCTTCTACGCACACGAGCGAACCTAGCTCCACGCCAACTCAGAAGGCGACCCCAACTTCGGCGGCTCCGAACACCACTCCGACGGCTACCCCACGTACGTCTGAACCAGCTCCGTCGACCACGGCTGCGCCGATAACTTCCGAGCCCAGCGATTCCCTCACGTCAGAGCCAACCACCGAGCCCTCTCCCGAGCCGAGCGAAACGTCAACGTCTGAGCCGACCACTGAGTCCGCGCCTGAGCCCAGCGAAACACCCACGTCGGAGCCGACGCCCGAGCCAGAGCTCACCCCTGAGCCCAGCGAGAAGCCCAAGCCAAAGCCGAGCACAGAGCGCACTCCTGAACCAAGCCGCACACCGGACCCAACTCCAGAGCCAACGCCTGAACCGACTCCAGAACCAACGCCTGACCGCGACGGCTGGGTCATCATCATCGAATTCGGTTAGTCACCTCAGCGCGTAGCGCCACCCTTACTTCCATTTAGGTGGTTCGCACCGCTTCACGTGTGCCCTTTCCAGCTTCCTCGCAGTTGGGTACTAAACTGTGAACAATGACTACGACACCCGGCCCCACCAAGCCTGCAGCGCAGCCTGGCGCAGCAGGGACGCCGGCCGCGGCGTCATCGAACACCAACGCCCCGAAGCCGGGACCACGCCCGCACCAGGCTGCCCAAAAGCAGACCGGGAATGAGCAACAAACGGCCCAGCCGCACAAGGACGACAACAAGGACAAGGCCACCGCCCGCGAGGAAGCCCTCGCAGCTTTCCCCTTCGTGGCGCTGACCATCCAAACCACCGGCATCCACCCTTCCACCGGCAGACTGCTCACTGTGGATGCGCTAACCCTCAACGCCGAAGGCGAAATCGGCCAAGAGTTCCACGCCGTCATCAATCCGGGCGAGGACCCAGGCCCTAAACACCTGCACGGTCTCAGTGCTGAGGAAGTCCAGGCAGGACAGTCCTTTTCCATGCTCCTCAAACCACTGGACCGGCTCATCGATGGCCGCACGCTCATCGTCCACGACGCCCCCTACACCTGGGGTTTCATGGTCTCAGAGGCACGCCGCGCAATGACCGCCGCCGCCCGCCAAAACCGCGCGCGCAATCGCAACCGCGGCAAGGGCCGGCGCCGCCGATTCAAGGTGGGACACGTTCCTACCCCAGTGGCGATCGTGGATACCCTCGCCACGGCTCGTCGCCAAAGCGTATGGGGCACCGATATTCGTCTGGCAGCAGTCGCTCGCGATACGGGCCTTCCCGCGCCTGACCCCACGGCCAGCGTCGAACGTGCGCAGAGGCCGGAGAAGGAGACCTCCCGCGAAGCAACCCGCCTGCTTGTGGATCTTTATCGCGCGCAAGCTTCAGGCCCACTGAGCAGTGCAGCACCGGATGATCTGCGAGCGGACCGTTTTGGGCTGCAGCGTTCCCACGTCCGCGTCGACGCTGCTGAAGCGCCCCGCCAGCACCACAACCCCGGCGCGTATGTGCCCGGCAAAGAGCTCATCCGCGGCATGGAGATCGTTGTAGCCCCGGAAATCACCGAGGACCCCGATACCATCATCGCCGCCCTAGCCCGCGAGGAGCTCAACTACTCGGAAAAGCTCACCCGAGAAACGTCCCTGGTGGTCTGCAACATCACCACCAACCTCGTGGGCAAGCCCATGCACGCTCACCGCAAGGACATCCCCCTGATGTCCGACGTTGCCTTCCTTGCCGCTCTCGAGCGCATCGAGGAACCCACGGAGCCAGAGGAAGAATCCGGGTCTAAGTCAACGGGTAGCTCGGGCGGACGCCACAGCAGCGGACAATCCAACCGCAATCGTTCCACGAACAAGAACCGCCGCCGCTCGCGCCGCAAGTCCTCCGGTACTCAGCACTCTGCCAAGCAGGAACACGCGCAGAAGAAGCACCAGGGCTCTTCGTCCGACGGATCTGCGAGTGACAAGCGCGCCCAGTCGGACTCCGACTCGAACAACCGGAACAGGGGCGGCAATAAAGGTCGCCGCCGTCGCCGGCGCGGTGGACGTGGCCGCCGCGGTAGTGGCAACCACCAGAAGCAGCAAAACTCGGGACACAACCGCTCACACAACACCGATAGCTAAGCTCCCCCGACTACTCTGGGGAACATGAATTTTAACTTCCGAAGCGCGTTTTCTTCCGCGCGCACTGCGGTCGCTACCACCGCTGCGGCGCTGGCCACCACCGCCTCGCGCGCCACGGGCCGCGGCGCGGGCGGCATGATTGGCGGACTCATCGCCAATGCCATCGACCCCACCATCATGCAGAACTTGGCCAAGCAGCGCCCGGCTATCCTGGTCACCGGAACCAACGGCAAGTCCACGACCACGCGCATGCTGGCCGCCGCAGTGCGCGCCGAACACACCGTGGCCACCAACGATGGTGGCGACAACATGGATGCGGGAATCATCTCCGCACTCTTGGCCGGCAAAGATGCAAGCCATCTAGTCCTTGAGGTAGACGAGCTTCACGTTCCCCACGTCGCGGATAATCTCAACCCCACCGCGCTGGTGCTGCTGAACCTTTCCCGCGACCAGCTGGACCGCGTGGGGGAGATCAACAAGATTGAGCGCGCCTTGCGCGGCGCCGTCGAGGCCCACCCGGACATGCTCGTCATCGCCAACTGCGATGACGTCCTCATGACCTCCGTGGCCTATGACGCGAAGAATGTCATTTGGGTTTCCGCGGGTGCCGGCTGGATGGGTGAATCCGTCACTTGCCCGCGCACTGGGGGCCACATCGTGCGCGAGGGCGAGGACTGGCACGCGGTCAAGCCGCTTGCCGACGGCCGCGAATTCCGCCGCCCCACCCCCACCTGGGCAGTGACGGAGGACGGGCTGGTGAGCCCAAAGGGCTGTCTCTTATACACATCTCCGAGCCCACGAGACGC